>Ga0182014_10002873_pt1 | contig 21241 bp, 17 predicted proteins | sample 612S2DmetaG_FD_120489 | JGI IMG/M metagenome (GOLD analysis project Ga0182014, IMG submission 120489) | Permafrost microbial communities from Stordalen Mire, Sweden - 612S2D metaG | ecosystem: Environmental > Terrestrial > Soil > Wetlands > Permafrost | place: Sweden: Stordalen | collected...
AGGGGAGGAGGGCAGCGCCAATTCGTGAGGCGGGCAGGTTTTGGCGGCGGAGATGGAGGGAGGGGAAAGCTAAGAACAAGCAAGGAACATCCTAGGAACATGCTTGCAACATGCTAGCTACTACGGCATTGCCAAGGCGGTGATCCGGCGCTGCTATACCGTTCAGCCGTCGCGACGCCACGCTACGGTGCTCGCTGGTTGCTCACCAGGGGCTGAAGCCGCCCGGCCAGGTTCAAAACACCGCTCCGCGGTGCCAACCCCGTTTCATGTCGCGCGCACGATTGACACGCTGGTGGCCCTGGCCAATATCTAATGCGTGTCCGAATCACCAGATTCTCCTCCCAGCGCCGAGCGGCAGCCGATTTTCCGGGTGCGCGGGTTGACGAAGGTTTACGGGACTGGCGCCGCCGAGGTGCGGGCCTTGTCCGGGGTGGACCTCGATTTGTATGCGAGCGAGCTGGTGGTGCTGCTCGGGCCTTCGGGCAGCGGCAAGACCACGCTGCTCAACAACCTGGGCGGGCTGGATGTGCCGACGGCGGGCGAGTTGCAGTATCGAGGGCAAGATCTCACTACCATTGACGAAGCGGCGTTGACCCGTTACCGCCGGGACACCGTGGGGTTTGTCTTTCAGTTCTACAACCTTATCCCCAGCCTGACGGCGCGGGAGAACGTGGGGCTGATCACCGAGATTGCGCGCGACCCGCTGCCGGCTGAGACGGCGCTGGAGATGGTGAATCTGGGCGGGCGGCTGGATCATTTCCCGGCGCAACTCTCCGGCGGCGAACAGCAGCGCGTGGCTATTGCGCGGGCCATCGCCAAGCGCCCCGAAGTCCTGCTGTGCGACGAGCCGACCGGCGCGCTGGACGTGCGGACAGGCATCGTGGTGCTGGAGGCCATTCAGCGCGCCAATCGCGAGCTGGGCACGTTGACGGTTATCATCACCCACAACGCCATTATGGCCGACATGGCCGACCGGGTGATTCATTTATCCGATGGCCATGTGCACCATCTACGGGTGAATGAGCACCCCGTGCCGGCCAGCTCCCTGAACTGGTAATGCTCAGCCATCTTGACCGCAAGCTGTGGCGCGATTTGCGCCGGATGAAAGGCCAGGCCTTCGCCGTAGCCATGGTGATGGGTTGCGGCCTGGCCATGATGATTATGGCGCGCAGCCTGATCTACTCCCTGGAATCCACGCGCCGCGAGTACTACGAAGCCAACCGGTTCGCCGAGGTCTTCGTGCATTTAAAGCGCGCCCCGAATGCCTTGGCTGATCGAATTAAAGAAATCCCCGGCGTGGCCGCCGTCCAGCCCGGCATCTCAGTCCAGGTCACACTGGACCTGCCCACGCTGGATGAACCCGCCAGCGGCATGGTGCTATCGCTGCCTGACTTTGCTCCGCCGGAGCTAAACCGGCTGTTCCTGCGCACCGGCCGGTGGCTGGCCCCGGGAAGTCGCGGGGAGATGCTCGTGGGCGAAGCCTTTGCGGGCGCCAATCACCTGCAGCCCGGCGATACCATCGCCATGCTGCTCAACGGCCGTCGCCAGACATTCAGGATCGCGGGCATTGTGCTGTCGCCCGAGTTCGTCTTCGAATCCCGGCCGGGCGCCGCCCTGCCGGACAACCGCACCTACGGGACCTTCTGGATGCCCTATAAGGAACTGGCGACTGCCTTCGACCTGTACGGCGCGTTCAATTATCTGTCGCTCACCCTCGAGCCAGGCGGGAAAGAGCGTCCGGTGATCGCGGAGATGGACCTATTGCTGACGCAGTATGGCGGGCTGGGCGCCTTCGGTCGCGCCGACCACCCCTCGCATATCCGGGTCTCCGATGAAATCCGGGTGCTGGAGACCATCTCGATTGGCTTCCCGATAGTGTTCCTTAGTGTGGCGGCGTTTATGATCAATGCGGTGCTATCACGGCTGCTGAATCTGCAACGGGAGCAGATTGCCATCATGAAAGCGTTCGGCTTCACCAACCAGCAGATCGTGCTGCACTATCTCAAATTCGCTTTTGTGATTGTCGCGGGCGGAACCATAATGGGGGGCTGTGGTGGAGTGCTGCTGGGCCATCGGCTGGTGATGTTGTATCATCAGTTCTTCCGGTTTCCCGACCTGGCCTTCCGCGCCGATCGCACCGCCTTTCCGCTGGCGTTGCTAGTCTGCGCTGCGGCGGCCACGGCGGGCGTGTTCGGGGCCGTTCGCCGTGCGGCGCGGCTCCCGCCGGCTGAGGCGATGCGGCCCGAGCCCCCGGCCAATTACCGGCCCGCCTTCGTCGAACGCACCGGCATCGCCCATCTGCTCTCCCACACCTTTCGCATCGCCGTCCGCAACCTTGAGCGGAAGCCGATGCAGGCGCTCTTCACCGTCGCCGGTTTGGCGCTGGCCACGGGCATTCTGATCGTACCCAACGGCTTCCGGGATAGCGTGGCCCAGGTGCTGGATACCCAGTGGGACATTATCCAGCGCCAGGACTTGAGCCTTGGCCTGGTCGAGCCAGCCAGTGCCCAGGTGCGGGATCTGTTCGGCCAATTGCCGGGCGTGGTGACGGTCGAGCCATTCCGGGCGGCTTACGCCCGCATCGGTTTCGGCCACCAGCGGCGCCAATTGGGCATTTCGGGCATCCCCCCAAGCGGGCTGCATAACCGCGTGCTGGATGACCACGATCACCTGGTCAAGATTCCGCCGGAGGGGCTTGTGGTCTCCCTGAAGCTGGCCGAAGTGCTGGGCGCGCGCGTGGGCGACGAGCTGCGCGTCGAAATCCTCGAGGGCAAGCGTCCCGTCCGCAACGTCAGGCTGGTCGGCGTGTCGGGCGACTTCACCGGTATGACCGCCTACATGGCTCTGCCCTCGTTAAACCGGCTTTTGGGAGAGGGCGATGTTATCAGCGGTGCCAACTTCCGGGTGGATGGTGCCCGCCGCGCGGAGTTCCTGCGCGCGCTCAAGGGCATCCCCCGCGTAAGCTGGGTCGCCATCAAGGATTCCCTGCGTGAGAACTTCCGCCAGACCACCGCCGCCAGCATCGGCTTGATTCAGAAGATCTACCTGGCCTTCGCTGTCGTAGTCGCCTTTGGAGTGGTGTATAACAACGCCCGCATCTCGCTGGCGGAGCGGGCGCGCGAACTGGCGACCCTGCGCGTGATCGGCTTTTCCCGGCGCGAGGTCGGCGCGGTCCTGGTGACCGAACTGGTGGTGCTGGCCTTGATTGCCGTGCCCTTGGGCCTGCTCGTGGGCACCGGTTTCGCCAAGGCCATCATCCGGTCCGTCAACACGGAGACGATTCGGCTCCCCCTCGTGCTCACTGCCAGCAACTACGCCTTTGCCGTCCTGGTAGTTGCCATCGCCTCGACGCTATCTGCCCTGCTGGTGCTGCGGATGCTGCATCACCTTGACTTGGTCAGTGCCTTGAAAGCCCCCGAATGAGAACTCGAACCTCACCACATAGCGGAGGCATCCTGCCTGCCATAGAGCCGGGCATCTTGCCCGGCGGAAAGGCCGTTCGCCTGGTCACGGCGCTGGAAGTTTCGAGTGCTGGCCCGGATGGCAAGATGCCACCCTCTACGGCGCAGAGCAGCGGCAGTATGCGCCCGGAGCAAAGACAATCTCCTCAATGCTCGATTTCCAATTCCGGCTCCGCTAGTCTCTAATACTTGGCGCCCATGAACACAACGTCGCAACGCTCCGCCAACCGCCACACTCGCCGTTGGCTTCCCTACGCTGGCGCCGTGGTGCTGGTCGCGCTGATCACGGCCGGCCTATGGCCGCGCCCCCTGCCGGTCGAGACGGCGCGCGCGACCGTGGGCACGCTCCGCGCCACCGTGAACGAGGAGGGCAAGACCCGCATCAAGCAGCGTTACGTCGTCTCCGCCCCGGTCACCGGTCAACTGCGGCGCGTCCCGTTCAAAGCCGGCGCCGAAGTGCGGGCGGGCGAGACGGTGGTGGCCGTCATTGAACCGGTCTCGCCGACACTGCTGGACGCCCGCACCCGAACGGCGACCGAGGCCAAGCGGGACACCGCCCTGGCGAATCTGGAAAAGGCGCGGGCCGGGCAGCATTTCGCCGCCAGCGACCTGCGCCGGCTCGAAAAGCTCCAGGCTGACCAGATGATCTCCGTCCAGGAGCTCGAAACCGCCCAACTGCGCGAAGCCTCGGCCAGCAAAGAACAGGCTGCCGCCGAAAGCGCGTTGCGCCAGGCAGAAGCCGAGCTGGCTGAGTTCTCGGTCAATGCTCCCGTTGGGACCAACACGCTGCGGGACCCCGTTCAGATTAAAGCGCCGGCCACCGGCGCGGTGCTCCACGTCTTTGAGGAGAATGCGCGCGTGGTCTCCGCCGGCACGCCGCTGATGGACATCGGGGACCCTGCCGACCTCGAAGTCGTCGTCGAGGTGCTCTCGCGAGATGGTGCGGCGATCCCGCCCGGCACGCCGGTGGAGCTGGAGCAATGGGGCGGGGGCCAGCCGCTCCGGGCTCAGGTCCGCCTCGTTGAGCCGGCCGCCTTCACCAAGGTCTCTGCGCTCGGCGTGGAAGAACAGCGGGTGAATGTCGTCGCCGATCTTCTGACTCCACCTGACCAGCGACGCAATGTCGGGGACAGCTTCCGTGTCGAAGCCAGGATCATCGTTTGGGAGGCTCGTGACGCCCTTGAGGTCCCGGCGGGGGCGCTATTCCGTAAGGGCGAACAATGGGCTGCCTTCGTCGTGACCGATGGCCGCGCCCGATTGAGAATCGTCAAGGCCGGCCGCTCCAGCGGCACCGAGACCCAGGTGCTGGAGGGCCTCAAGCAAGGCGAAGAGGTCATCCTGTATCCTGGCAGCCGCGTGCGGGATGGCCAGCGGGTGACACCGGTCACACTCTGAAATTCGTCTTCGCCGCCAGCCAGGTGGCACAGAATGGGGTCTTTCCCTATTCCGCGCGCATCGCGGCGAGGATCTTGGCGCCTTCCTTCGAACGTCGGAAATACCAGATGAAGAACAACGAGAAGGCGGCAAACAAGACGGCGCCGCCCCACAGGCGCAGTTGCGGGTGATCGGCCAGGCCGCTGCCCAGGAGAGCGAAGATGAAGCTCTCAGGCAGGTATCCCACAAACGACGCGGCGAGGAATGTCCTCAGCGGGATCGCGGTGACGCCAGCCAGGTAGTTGGTGAGGAAGTTGTTGCCGACCGGACAAAGGCGAATCAGCAGCACTACCATGAAGCCGTGCTGACACAGCAAATCGTCGAACCTTTGGAGTCGCCGGCCCATGCGGCGCGCCACCAATTCGCGGCCCAGGTGGCGCGAGTAAAGAAACGGCGGGATGATGGCCAGCGTCATGGCCACTTGAGACCATAGGGTGCCCAGGATCACACCAAACATCGCCCCGCCGAGAGCCGAGAGAACGATGCGTGGAAAGCCGATCGACACCAGGCCAATGCCGCCGGCAACGTAGGCCAGCCACGCCCAGCCACCCTGTCGCGACAGCCACTGCTGCATTTCGGACGTTGCGCCCCGGCTCCAGGGCGTCAAGGTCAGCAGCCACGTCGAAACGATGAGGAATCCGGCTAGCAACAGGACGCGCCAAGCGTCGCCCAGGGCGGAACTCGCCGGAGCAGGGGTGGTAGGCTTTGTGCCACCGGAAACGGGATCTGACTCTTGCATGCCGCCTGCGATGCTATTCAGGCGGCCTTGGTCGGTCCAGTGGCAAAGCGGGGTGCCAAGGCATCTTCACCACACCTCCACCGGCCCTTTGGGAACGGCAATGTGCCCCAAGGGCGCCGCGCCGGGTGCTTCCATGAAAGAGGCCGTCATGGAGAGCGGGCGGAAGCGGGGCTGCAATTCACCGACCTCATCCAGGAACGGCTGACGCCAGCGGCGGTAGTATTCTAGAATCTCGTAGAACTCAGCGCGGCTGGAGACGAGCACGACGCGTTTGTTGAAGGCGTTGGCCGGGCCGAATCGCTTTGCATGCCACGGCGCGACTTTGCGGAACATGCGGCAGCCATGGTCCTCGCCGAACACCTCGATCATCCTGTCCAAGTGGCGGCACATCACCCGCACGCGCTCGTCGAACGACGGCTCGGGCGGCAGCTCGCCGGTCTTTAGGTAATGCAGCGTGTGTTGAAAGATCCACGGATTGTAGAATGCGCCCCGCCCGATGCTCACACCAGCGCAGCCCGTCTGCTCGAGCATCATCTTCGCGGCCTGAGGCGTGGTGACATCGCCATTGCCGATCACGGGCACGGTCTTCAGCGCCTGCACCACGGCCCGGATGCCGGCCAGGTTGACGGTGCCGGAGAATCCCTGCTCCCGCGTCCGGCCATGCACGAAGATAGCGGCCACCCCCACATCTTCCAGCGCGCGCGCCAGGTCAGGAGCGGTGATGTTAGCATCGTCCCAACCGAGGCGCATCTTGGCGGTGATGGGAATCTTGACTGCCTCGACCATGCCCTTGACCAGCCGGGCGGTCTTGTCCAACTCAGTCATCATGGCCGAACCGCCGCCGACGCGGCAGACCTTGCGCACCGGGCAACCCATGTTGATGTCGGCGGAGGCGATGCCAAGCGACTCCAGATAGACCGCCGCATCGCGCATCTCTTCAGGCACGGAGCCAAACAACTGGACGGCGAGCGGACGGTCCGCAGGGGAAGTTTCGATGAGCTTGAGGGCCTTGGCCTTCCTTTCCTGGAGGGAGCGGGCATTGACCAGGTCGGTCGTGGCCAGTCCGACCCCGCCCAATTCACGGACCGTGAGGCGAAACGGGAGGTTGGTGTAGCTGGCTAACGGCGAAAGGAACAGATTGGATGCTAATGTCAGCGGCCCGAGACGCATGTTCGACAAGTATAGTCGCAAGTGCCAAGGAAGGCGATTCCGTTCCTGAACACGCACGGCGCTGTGCGCGCAACGCCCGCGGTTTTGGCGGATTGACGCAAGCCGGCAAATGCCTATCATCGCAAAGCTGTTGATGCGCCGCCGCCGGGCTGCGGGGCTTGTGCCGCCTGCGGCAGCGATAACCGCAATATGACCGAGTGGAACATCCAATCGCGCGCCTACGCTTGCGCCGCCTGCGGCAAGTCCTTTGCCGACCGGGAGGCGTATCACACGCTGTTGTTCGATGAGAAAGCCGATTTCCGGCGCTCCGACATTTGCCAGGCCTGCTGGCAAAGCCAATACAGCGAGGGCGCGCGCGACCGCAAGGGCTTCGTCTCCTACTGGCAAGGCGTTTATGTCGCGCCCACGCCCGCAGTGGAAGCGATTCAGAAGGAGAACGCCGAGTCGCTCCTGCGCAAGCTCATCGAACTGAACGACCCGCGTTACATACCGGTCGGCTACATTCTCGCCGTCATGCTCGAGCGCAAGCGACTGCTCAAGATCAAAGAGCAGGTCGTGCGCGATGGGCAGCGCGTCTTTGTCTATGAACAGCCCAGCACCGGCGACGTATTCACCATCATCGACCCTGCCTTGCAGCTCAACCAGCTCGAGCAGGTCCAGCATGACGTCGCCGCCTTGCTGGAGCACGGCTTAAACCCGCCGGCGCCGCCCCCGGCGCCAGCAGAGGCTGAGGCGGTGCCCACCGCCCCCGCAGCGGATATGCCCGCGTCCGCGGCAGAGCCCGGAGCACCCGCCGCCTCCGAGGAGCCACAAACCTCCTGAACTGAATTCCTGCCTCTGAACGACCGACCCATGCCCGCTGTGACCGGATACGAAGCGCTGCAAGAGCGGTTGGGTTATGTCTTCCGCGATCCCGCCCTGCTCCAGCTCGCCTTGACCCACCCTTCGGTCGCCCACGAGCACAATGCGGCCCTCGAGACCAATCAGCGCCTCGAGTTCCTTGGCGATGCCGTCCTGCAACTCGTCCTCACGCGCGAGCTGTATGAGAAGTTCCCCGCCTTCGACGAGGGCCCGCTGACCAAGGCCCGCGCCAAGCTCGTTAATCGCCGGACGCTCGCGGAGCGCGCCCGGCACCTGGCCATTGGCGCGCACTTGATCGTCAGCCGGGGCGAGGAGATGCATGGCGGCCGCGAACGGCCCTCCGCGCTCGCCGACACCTACGAAGCGTTGCTCGGTGCCGTCTTCCTCGATGGCGGATTCGAGGCGGCCCGCGAGTTTATTCTCCGCGAGTTCCAGGCTCCCTTTGGCGGGCTCCTGGTGATTCCCGTCCTCGAGAATCCCAAGGGCGAGCTGCAGGAGCTGCTGCAAGCCGTCTCTCCCGAGGCCCCGCATTACGATGTTGTTTCCGCCAGCGGCCCCGACCATGACCGGATTTTCGAGTGCACCGTGCATCATGGCGGCGCGGAGTTGGCGCGTGGGCAGGGCAAGAGCAAGAAAGCCGCCGAGAGCGAAGCCGCCCTGGCTGCGCTCACCCGGCTGCGCGAAAAGAAAGAGGGTGCCACATGAACACACTATTCAGCGCCCATCCCAAACTGCTGATCGGGGTTGTTCATCTTCGGCCCCTGCCGGGCTCGCCACGCTGGCACGGGGATATGGAGTCAGTGGTTGAGTTGGCCGTGAATGATGCCCATGCTTACGAGCGCGGCGGCGCGCACGCCCTCTTCATCGAGAACTTCGGCGACGTGCCGTTCACCCGGGGCAGCGTCGCCCCCGAGACCATCGCCGCCATGGCCGCCGCCGGTCGCGCGATCCGCGATGCGGTCAAACTTCCCATCGGCTTCAACGTCCTGCGCAACGACGCCTGCGCCGCGCTGGCGTTGTGCGCCGTTTGCGACGGGGCCTTTGTTCGCGTCAACGTGCACACCGGCGCGATGCTGACCGACCAGGGCCTGATCGAAGGCAATGCCTACGACACCCTGCGCTATCGCCGGCGCATTTGTCCCGCAGCGCAAATCTTTGCCGATGTCCACGTCAAGCACGCGGTACCCCTCGGCAATTGGACCATCGAAGACGCCGCCCGCGACACCGTCGAGCGCGGCTTGGCCGATGCGCTGATCGTATCCGGCGCCGGCACCGGCTTCGCGACAGACCTGGCGGATGTTGAACGCGTTCGCCGCACCTGCCTAGCTACCAAAGTCCTCCTGGGCAGTGGTGTGGCGTACGAGAACATCCGCGATTACCTGCCCGTCGCGGACGGCTTCATCGTGGCATCCTCGCTTAAACTGAATGGCAAGCTCTCGAACCCGGTGGATGTCAAACGCGTCGCCGCCCTCGTGCGGGCCCTCAGCAAGTAAACGGGCTTGTCAACTGCTGCTGGGAGGGGGGTGCCCGCGCTCCAACGCAGGTAGGCTTTCTTGTCCTTGACTCGCCGTCGGTCGGCGCTCTACTCATGCCAGAAAGCTCGGCTTAGATTTGGCTTTCCTTGATGATGTTAAGTAATGTTCAATGTCGTCACAGACACCGCAGGGGCGATAGTTTCATAGCAAGGCAATGAAAAGAATCAAGATTCGGACGTCGCATTTAAAAGCTCCCCACCGGGCCTTCACGTTAATCGAACTCCTCGTCGTCATCGCCATCATCGCCATTTTGGCAGCGCTGCTCTTGCCGGCCCTGGCGCAGGCCAAGGTCAAGGCGCAACAGATCAAGTGCGTCAGCAATCTCCGCCAGCTCGCCACGGCGGCGATCATGTATCAGACCGACACGGGACGCTCGCTGGAATACAACCAAACCGGCACCCTGTGGATGAAGACGCTCATGGATTACTCCATTCGGGTCAAACAGAACCGCCAATGCCCCGCTGCCGCCACGCGCATCCCTGCTCCGCCGGACCCCGTAGCGGGGACGGCCGGCGCCGCCTGGTATTGGAATAATGACACCAACCTCATTGGAAGCTACTCGATCAACGGCTGGCTTTATTATTGAGACAACTCGCCGGTCGGCATTGCGCAATGGGTGTCTGCTGCCAACCTGCCAAAGTTCTTCCAGAAGGACACCAACATCCGGCATCCCGAGCAGACTCCCTTCTTCTTTGACGCCATCTGGCCGGATACCTGGCCGGCAATCTCTGATCGACCGCCGGCGGACCTGTACGCAGGAGATGTGAACAATGCGCTTGGACGCTGCTGCATCGCGCGCCATCCGCTCGGGCGCAACCCTACCCGCACGGTGACTGGGAACGTTTTGCCTAGCGGCATTGACATGAGCTATGCCGACGGACACGCGGGCAAGCTCCTCTTGCAGAAACTCAAGAAGGTCTATTGGCACCAGGATTACGTCCCCACAGGCGATCCGTGGCGAACCACGCCCCCTTGATGCCGCCCGCCCAGGCTGGTGGCGTGAATCACGCACGACGCGGTCGAGGGCGCCTTTGCCAGGACGCTCGTCCTCCCGAGCAGGCAGTCTATCCAATTCTCCATTGTTTTCAGTGAAACAGGAGCAGCGGCGTCCCCTACCGTTCGTTCATCTCCGTAGTCCCGACACCGAAGTGCCTAAGTGCCAATGAGATACGCTGAAACCTCTCTGATTCGGCTGCCCATTCACTGGCATCAGGCCGCAGTGCCCTCGCCCACCGGGGTAGCCTGAAGGTGGCTTCAGGGTAGCCTCAGGGTAGCCTGAAGGTAGCCTCAGGGTGGCTTCAGGGTGCCTACCGGTTGGCCACCAGATGGCCTGAGGGTGGCTTCAGGGTAGCCTCGGGGTGGCCGTAACCCGCCTGGTTCCTGCTTCGCCCCCGTTGACACCCGGCCTGCGCCCGGAAACCGCGGTTGGCATGGAATGGATCCTGGTCTCCGCCTCCCGTTACAATTCTATCGGAAAGCGCTAAGAACGGTTTTTCCCGTGCTTTTCTTACCCTTTCGGCCCACATTAGGACATGCCAACGCCAGGGCCGCTATTGAAACTGATCGGCGTCACCCGGCGCTACGACGCGCCGGGCAAGGCCGGGGGGTTGACGGTGCTCGACGACGTATCGCTGGAACTCGCGCGCGGCGATTCGCTCGCCATCGTCGGTCCCTCCGGTTCGGGCAAAAGCACGCTGCTGCAAATCATCGGCACGCTCGACCGGCCAAGCAGCGGCTCAGTGGCCCTCGACGGGCAGGACTTGAATGGACTGGACGATCTGCAGATCGCCGCCGTGCGCAATCGGCAGATTGGGTTTGTCTTCCAGGCACATTACCTTCTGCCGCAGTGCACAGTTTGGGAAAACGTTCTTGTCCCCACGCTCGCATGCTCGGATGCGGGGATGCGTGACGGCGCGGGTGAACGGGCAGAGCGCCTCCTGAAGCGGGTGGGCTTGGTTGAGCGCAAATCCCATCGCCCCGGCGAACTCTCGGGCGGGGAGCGCCAGCGAGTCGCCGTTGTCCGTGCGCTTATCAATAAGCCGCAGCTTCTGCTAGCGGACGAACCGACCGGCTCGCTCGATCACGCCTCGGCCCAGGAACTCGGCCAATTGCTGCTGGAACTGAACCGCGAGGAAGGCGTGACGCTCATAGTCGTGACGCACGCTCGGGACCTGGCCCGGCGGATGGGCCGCGTGGTGGAGTTAACCGACGGACATCTGCTGCCGGCAGCAATCGGAGCTTAGATGCATGGACATGAGGCGCACAGTGCGCAGCGCGGCAGAGCCACAACCGAATTGCGCGAAGCGATTGGAGTGCGTGGAGCTTGCTCCCGCTTTTGGACCGGCCCGCGCCCAACGAAAGCGCCAGCAGGCTGGACGCACTCCAGACGCTTCGCGCGACAGTTCATCCCCAAGAACTCTCGCGGCCTGCGAACATATTCGACGATTGCCATAGCCGCATGTCGCCTTGCTTGTTCCGTATGACCTTCTGGACACTCATCCGCCGCAGCCTGCGCTTCCACGCGCGCGCGCAGCTCGGTGTCGTGCTCGGCGCGGCGATCGGCAGCGCGGCGTTGATCGGCGCACTCGTGGTGGGTGATTCGGTCCGCGAGAGCCTCACCGATATGGCCTTGCGCCGGTTGGGTAGCATCCACTTTGCCCTCGCCACGCAAGATCGCCTATTCGAGGACAGCCTCGCGGAGCGCCTGCGCACCACTGTTCCGTTGACCTTGCTCAGCGCGCACCCCTCCACCACTCCCTTTCTCCACCCTCTTCCCGTTTGGTCGTGTTCTCCCGCCCTGGCGCTTCCCGGCATCGTTGCTAGGCAGGACGGCACCGCGCGCGCCAACCGCGTCAACGTCCTTGCTGTAAATGCGGCCACTTGGCCGGGCCTAGCCGAGTGGGTACGGTTTTCGCTCAAGGCCTGGGATTCAGCCGAGAACGGCAACCCGCGTAGCGTGGACCCCATCAAAATGATGCTCGGCCCACGTGGCAAAGACTTGCTTCCCCAGTGGAACTCGGGCGAGACGGCGTTCATCAACGAAACTCTGGCCCGCCAACTCGCCGCCCGGGAAGGCGATGAGATCATCCTGCGTGTGCGCAAACCGAGCGCATTGGGGCTCGATGCGGCAATCACGCCCCGCAACGAGGACACCGTGGCACGCCGGCTCAAAGTCGGCGCGATTCTGAGCCCTGACATGCTTGGCGACTTCAGTCTCACCGCGCAGCCAGCCCCGCCCGCAAACCTGTTCTTGCCAGAGCAACTACTGCCCGGCTCTGTCGGAGTCCGCGCGGGCGCCAACCTGCTCGCGACACCCCAGCTCAGGGCACTCCGACCCCCCAGCGAATGGGATAATCTGCGCATCCGGGTGGCGCGCTGGCTGTGGATGCACGCCCCGCGCAGTTCGTCGTCCCCTGGCGGATCAGGAGCCACCTACCGGCAGCCGGACCCTTCCAGCCTGCCCGCCCGCGTCGCTCGCCGCCTTGAACCGACCCGCGAGATATCCATCCCCGACGAACTCGCACTTCCCTGGCTCAACCAGGCGCTCGCCTGCGCATGGCTGCCGGAGGATGCCGGCTTATCCGTGCGCGCCATCCACCTTCCGGTCAGCGAGACAGGCGGCGAATACATCCGCCCCTTCGCAGAAGTGACCACCTCACGCATCTTCCTCGAAGCATCCGTTATCGCCGCAGCGCTCAAACCCAGAAGCACCGCGCTCACCAACCGCTCCGCCTTCAAGAAGGACGGCACCAACGATGTCGCCTTCGCCCAGCTCGTCACCAACGGCGTACGCGTTCTCACCTACCTGGCGAACCTCATTCAAGCGGATGACCACTCCACCCCGTATTCGATGGTGACCGCCGCTGACGCCCCGTTCGTGCCGGCGGACATGCATGACGACGAGATCCTAGTCAACCAGTGGCTCGCCGAAGATTTGCAGGTCAAGCCGGGCGATGCCGTGGCCCTGAGCTACTACCTCGTGGACTCCGGCAGCCGCCTGGTCGAACGCACGAATTCGTTCCGCGTGCGCCAGATTGTGCCACTCAAAGGCATCTATGCCGACCGGACGCTGATGCCCGAGTTCCCGGGACTGGCCAAAGCCGAGACCACACACGACTGGGACGCAGGTTTTCCGCTCGTCTATCCGATCCGCGCCAAGGACGAAGCTTACTGGAAAGCCTACCGTGGCACCCCGAAGGCGTTCGTGACCCTGGCGGCGGGTCAGGCCATGTGGGCCAACCGGTTCGGGACGCTCACAGCCATCCGGTATGACGTGCCCACCAATACTGTTGCGAGCACCGTCCGCGAAGCCGTCTATCGCAACCTGCTGGCCAACTTGAAGCCCGGCGATGTCGGCCTCCGGTTCGAGCCCGTCCGCGAACAGGCGCTCAAGTCGGCGGCGCAAGCGCAGGACTTCGGGCAGCTCTTTCTTGGCTTCAGCATTTTCCTCGTCGTGGCGGCGTTGCTGCTGATGGCGCTGCTGTTTCAGTTCGGGCTGGAACAACGCGCCGCCGAAGTGGGCACGCTCCTGGCGCTGGGATTCACACCTAAGCGTGTGCGCCGATTGTTCCTGCTGGAGGGAGCGATGCTCGCGCTCGGCGGAGGCCTGCTCGGTGCGCTGGGCGGCGTCGCCTATGCCAAAGCGATGCTGTGGGGCTTGGCTACCGTGTGGCGTAGCGCCGTAGGCCCGTCCACGTTGCAGTTCCACGCGACGCCCTCAACTCTGCTCATCGGCGTCTTCTCCAGCACAGTCGTCGCCGTGCTGACGATCTGGCTGACCCTGCGCAAACAAGCGAGGCGGCCAGCGCGCGAGTTGCTCGCGGGGGAAGTCCAAAGTCCAAGGTCCAAAGCCCAAAGTCGCGGAGCGTGGATTGCGGTGGGCTCGGGCGTGGCGGCAGTGGCAATCGTCATTTGGGCGCTGGTCACGGGCGAGAGCGCGAATGCCGGGGCATTTTTTGGCGCGGGTGCCTTGCTGCTGGTGGCGGGACTGGGCTGGGCGGCAGCTTGGTTCGGGCGGTTGGCGCGAGAGGCTGGCGCGGTGCGGCTCACGCTCGGCGGGCTCGGGGTGCGCGGGTGCGCGCGGCGGCGCAAGCGCAGCCTGGCGACCGTCGCGCTGTTGGCATGCGGGGCTTTTCTCATTGTCGCCATCGGCGTGTTCCGGTTGGACGCCAACAGCGATGCTACCAAACGCACCTCCGGCACCGGCGGGTTTGCGCTTATTGGCGAAGCGACCATGCCGGTCGTGCAGGATTTGAATACCAAGTCGGGGCGCGAGTTCTTTGGGTTAAGCGCGGAAGATCTCGCGGGCGTCAATGTCGTCCCCTTGCGCGTGCGTGCGGGAGACGAAGCCAGTTGCCTCAATCTGAACCGGGCGCAGAAACCGCGCCTGCTCGGCGTGAAGCCGGAGTTGCTTGCGGGCAGGTTCACGTTCGGAAGTGTGTCCAAAGGCCTCGACCCGCGAGACGGGTGGGAGCTTCTTAGAAGAGCCGCGCATGCGTCCAATCCGTCCTATTCGTCGGATGAAATCCCAGCCATTGGCGACGCCAACTCGATACAATGGGCGCTCGGCAAGAAGGTCGGCGACACAATTGACTACGTGGATGAGCAGGGGCGCGCCTTCAAGGTGCGGCTGGTCGGGGCAGTGGCAAATTCAATCTTGCAGGGAAGCCTGCTGATCGACGAGGCGGAGTTTGTGAAGCGGTTCCCGGGTGAGAGCGGCTACCGCATGTTCCTGTTCGATGCTCCGCCAAGTTCCGTATCGCGCGTCTCCGCCGCCTTGTCCCGCGCCATGCAGGATATGGGGATGGAACTCACAACCATGGCAGAGCGCCTGAACTCCTTCAACGCGGTGCAGAACACCTATCTGGGGACGTTCCAGATCCTGGGCGGGCTGGGGCTGCTGCTCGGCAGCGCCGGCCTCGGGGTGGTTGTCCTGCGCAACGTGCTGGAGCGGCGCGGCGAACTCGGCTTGCTGATGGCGGTGGGCTTTCGGCGGCGAGCGCTGCAACGGCTGGTCTTGAGCGAGCACGGCGCGTTGCTGGGCCTGGGGCTGAGCATTGGGATCATTGCGGCTTCCGTCGCTGTGCTCCCGGCGGTGCTTTCTCCCGGAACGCAACTGCCTTATGTTTCCCTGGCGTTGACTCTCGCCGCTGTTCTCGTGAATGGCCTCTTTTGGACCTGGCTCGCAACCGGTTACGCTCTCCGTGGCGACTTGCTCGCAGCGCTCCGAAATGAGTAGTCCCTCTTGGTCGATTGAGCCCCAGTCTTGACGTTAGGGCGAACAGGCGATAAGGCATGGGGCTAGGCGATCATGACCTTCCTGCCCATAGTGCAGCGCGAGCTGCGCGCTGCGTCGCGCCGCCCGAGCACTTACCGCATCCGGTGCTGGACCGCAGTGCTCGCGATAGGGGCGAGCTTCATTGCATCCGTGACGGGAGCGGCGATTCCCGGCGCTGCCAGTTGCGCCAACCCGTTGTTTGGGGTCCAGACGGCCTGGGGGTTCGGGCTCTCGCTGCTGGCTGGGGTGTTTCTTACTTCGGACTGCCTGAGCGAGGAGAAGCGGGAGGGCACTTTGGGGCTGCTGCTGCTGACGGATCTGAAAAGCCCTGACATCATCCTGGGCAAGTTCGCCGCGACGCTGCTGAATGCGGTTTACTGCCTGCTGGCGCTGTTGCCCGTCACGGCGCTCCCGCTGCTGTTGGGCGGGGTGACGCTAGGCGAGTTTTGGCGGATGGCGTTGGCGCTCATTAATGCCATGTTCTTTTCGCTCGCAGCGGGCCTCTGTGTCTCGGCGCTTGTGAGCGACTACGCCCGCGCGTTGGGAGGCACGCTGGTGTTGGTGGCGGCGACGACGGCGGGGCTACCGGCACTGGCAGCGCTCGGCTCTAAGGCCGGCCTTTCTCCCGTGTGGCTCTGCTTCACTTGGGCCAGCCCGTTTCATGCCTTTGCCTGCGCCGGGGACACGAACTATGGCACGCAAACCGCCGCGTTTTGGATCGCATTAGCTGCCTCCAACCTGCTCGGATGGTTCTTCCTCTGGGTGGCAAGTGTCACCCTGGCCCGATTGTGGCCGCAGCGTGAAGCCTGGTCTCAGGGAAGACATATCGAGAGACAGGCGCAGCCTTCTCGGGCTGCTGCTAGCCGGCCGCGTCGGCGTCGCGCGCAAACTCTCCCGCTTGACCCCGTCGTGTGCCTGACCGGCGACGGGGCCATATTGCGGTGGATGGTTTGGGCTATTGTCGCCGGCTGGGCTTTGGTGGTATGTGACGGGCGCCTCTGGCCCAGCAAGCCCTTCCTGGCCTATCCCGGTGCTAGGACATTCGCCTTTCTCCTAAAGCTGCTCGTGGCGTTCCAAGCGTGCCGGTTCTTTGTGGAAACACATCGTAACGGTTCGCTGGAGCTGTTGCTCTGTACGCCATTGCGCAATGCGGACCTCATCAGCGCGCAATGGCGGGCGTTGCGTCGAATATTCCTTTGGCCTCTGGTTGTGTTCCTGCTGTTGCGCGTAGCAAGCGTTATTTGTCCTTCGTCCTCGGCACAGTTCAACTTCAGCGCGCCTCCGGCCACAGGCCGCCTCATGGAGTCAGGTTTCCTGGGAGTTTTCTTCCTCACCATTGGCTTGTTTGCGGACATCCTGGCCGCGGGCTGGTTTGGGATGTGGCTGGCCTTGACAATGAAGAAGCCGGTCCTCGCTCCGCCACTAACCATCCTGTTTGTCCTGATTCTGCCCGCCTGTCTTTACCGGCTGGACCTCGTCGCAGACATGCTTTTTGTTTCCTGGGGCACCACCCAATTGCAGCGGGACTTCCGCTGGCTCGTGCTCGGTCCGACTCAGCCATCCTTCCCCGTTACGCTTGATCTGCCGCAGTCTTCGTCGGTGAATAGCGCCGCGTGATCCTAAAGCCGGGACCAGTCGGCCATCGTTCAGAGATTCGGAGTTGGCGGTTCCCTCGCCTCCTGGCTCGCCAGGCGGCCCGGGCTATGGCAACCTCCCACCAGCCATGAAGCGGCCGCCGAAGCTCGCAAGGTCCTTGATCGAACTGCTGGTAGCATGTCTTCTGATTGTCCTTATGCTGCGCTGGTTTGAACATAGCCAGGTCTTCCACCCTGACCGACGGTTGGATGTCACGGGCGCCGCACTGGGTCGCCCTTTCGAGGATGCATTATTCAAGGCCAGCGACGGCATTGAGCTGAATGGCTGGTTCTTCCCGGCGAGCACAAATTCTCATCGGCCGCGCTTGGCGGTGCTGGTGTGCCACGGCAACGCCGGCAACATCAGCCATCGGCTCGACCTTTCCATCGCCCTGCTGGCAACCGGAGTCAACGTCTTCGTCTTCGACTATCGCGGCTATGGGCGCAGCGAGGGCCGGCCGAGCGAGGAAGGCACTTATCGTGACGCCCAGGCAGCGTACCAGTGGTTGCGGCAAAAGGGCTTTCCCGGCACGAACATCGTTGCGTTCGGCGAGTCGCTGGGCGGTGGCGTCGCAACGGAGTTGGCGGTGCGTGAACCGCTTGGCGGGCTAGTGTTGCAAAGCACGTTCACGAGCATCCCGGACATGGGCGCGGAGTTGTTTCCCTGGCTGCCCGTGCGCTGGCTGGGCACCATCCGATACGACACGCACAGCAAGCTGCCGCGCTTGAAAGTTCCCGTGCTCGTCATGCACAGCCCCGCTGACGAGTTGGTCAGCTTCCATCATGGCCAAGCGAATTTCGCCGCGGCGAACCAGCCCAAGCTGTTCTGGGAGCTGCGGGGCGATCACAACAATCCGTTGGCCGATACCCAGCGGTTCATCGCCGGCCTGGATAAGTTCCTCACCCTGATCGAACCCGGCGCAATGCCGCCGTAGGCATGCGTGCCCTCGGGATGCGTCCCATTCCTCCTTTTCTTCCCATCCTTCCCATCCACGCAACACTTGGGCAACACGCCCGTAAGGAAGCTCTAGTTAATACTATAACTCCGCACTCCGCATTCCGCACTTTTCACCCAGGCGGCCAGGACATATGGCGGCCGCCAAGAATGTGACAGTGCAAGTGCGGCACGGCTTCACCGGCATCGGGACCGTTGTTGAAGACCAGGCGGAAACCGGATTGAGTAAGCCCTAACTTGTTCGCCACCTCGGCGGCTTTCAGCAGGAGATGCCCGAGAACCTGCTGGTTTTCCGGTGTGGCCTCGGCAATGCGCGGGATGGGCTTCCGCGGCACAATCAAGACATGCGTCGGGGCCTGAGGATTGATGTCGCGAAAGGCCACCACCATGTCGTCCTCGTAGATAATCGAGGCGGGAAGCTCGCAGGCGATGATCTTCTCGAACAGCGTCTTGCTCATCCGGATTCCCCCGACCTACTCCACCACTAAAGCAAACTCCTCCGGCGCGGATTCGGCACTCAGACATTTACGAAGGTAAGCCACGATCTCCCCCTCCAGGTCCTGACACCGCACGCTCCAGCGCTGCGCGCCGGTCAGTTGCTTGACGCAGCCGCGCAGCCCGCGAAACCGCAACACCCGCGGGGCTTGCCGCAGGTGCCGCTGCAGTTCGGCACGCAGGCGCGCGAAGAACAGCAGCTCGCAGCCCGGACCGGATTCGCAAGCCAGCCGGTGCAAATCAGACTCCAGCACTCGCTGCCGGGAGTTACTGTCAGTGGGAAGTTGGGCCTTGGCCGCGAAACCGCGCAGTAGTTTCTCCAGCGCCCCGGCGAATTCGCCGACGGACACAGTTTGCCGGCGCAGCTCATGTTTGAAGTAATGGAAGACTGCGTTGGCCGCGTGCCGGACGAACTCCGAATCGAATGACTCCGCTGCGTCGCCCTCCAGTTCCACGGACACCATTTCGGCCGAATACGGCACGCTTTCGCCGGAGGCCAGCTCAAAGAGCAGACAATCGGAGGCAAGCGTGATCATGCTTTGCCCTCAAGCTTCTTCACTTCGTGGACGAAATCGGTCGCTTCCTGAAATCGGCGGTACACACTGGCAAAGCGCACGTAGGCCACGTCGTCCATCTGACGCAATCCTTCCATGACCAGTTTGCCAAGGGCTTCAGCGGGCACTTCGCGCTCATACTTATCCGTGACCTCGTTGACAATCCTCTCGACCACATCTTCGATGGTTTTCGGGCTGATCGGACGCTTCTGGCAGGCCTTCCTAACGCCCGACATGAGCTTCTCCTTCGAGAATTCTTCCCGACGGCCATCACGTTTGAGCACCATCAGACCGGCCCGCTCGACTTCCTCATAAGTCGTGAACCGAAAACCGCAAGCAATGCACTCGCGGCGGCGGCGAATCGTGGCCCCCTCTCGGGAGGATCGAGAATCAATCACCTTATCGTCCTGGCAGCCACATTTTGGACATCGCATATCGGCACAACCACTGCTAATTGTGGTAGCCGGCCTTGTACCACACCAAATATGGGGTAGTCAAGCTCCGTGAGTCGATTTTCCTGGGCAACCTCAAAACGGGCGCAAATCAGTTTTTGAACCGGGGGACGATGAGGCCGAGGTGGATGAGCGCTTCGAGCACTGCCACAGAACCCCCATGCACCACGGTGAGCGGACCCCATCTGAGCCCGAAATACGGATTTGGACCCCTGGCAACGAGGTGACGCATTCGAGGCGCCGAACATCGTCGGCCACGGAAGTACCTGGGTGCCAATGGGATACGCTGAAGCCTTTGTGCTGCGGTTGCCGGATGACTATCATCTTGCCGCTCGCGATGCCCTCGCTCACTGCCCCCGTAGCGCGTGCGGGTCCCGCCGGAGTCTCGCCGTAGTACCTCTTATCGGGGATAAGAGGTACTACGGCGAGGCTCCCATGAGACTCCGGAGGGACTGCCGCCCTATCCGCGGGAATAGGCCAGGAGGGTGGCGGTGGGTGAGGGGCCAGAGGCTGGGATTTTAGGCCTAAAAGACCTGCGGGACTCCTTCTTCGAGCATGCGGACCTTATGCGTGAGCCCTTCTTGTGCGGCGAGCTGCCGCAGCCAACGGGGCGGCTCGTCCAAGTCTTCGAAGGATAACCGGAACGTGCCGTAGTGCATCGGTACCAGCCACCGGGCATGAAGATCTTTGAAGGCTTTGATGGCCTCATCCGGTCCCATGTGCATGTGGCGAAACGATTCCGGGTGGTAGGCGCCGATGGGCAACAGCGCGATTTCCGGTCGGCAGGCTTTTCTGATCTCCTTGAATCCATCAAAGTAGGCACTGTCGCCCGCGTGATAAATGCGCCGCCCCTGGTGTTCCAGCACAAATCCGCCGTAACCGCGTTGATGGTCGCGCAGGACGCGCGCGCCCCAGTGTTTGGAGGGGGTCAGGGTCACCTTCCAGTCGCGCTGGCAGAAACTCTCCCACCAGTCCAGCTCGACCACGCGGCCAAAGCCGAGGTTGTAGGCCAGATCGCCGACGCCCCACGGCATAATGCCGATCTTTGGATGGGGCAACCGCCGGAGCGTGGGCTTGTGAAAATGGTCGAAATGCGCGTGAGTCAGCAGCACCACATCAATGGGCGGCAGATCTTCTATTCTCAAGCCAGACCGCTTGATTCGTTTCAGCAGGAAAAGCCAGTTCGCGAAGTTGGGATCGATCAGCACGTTCAGATCGGTGAACTGGAGGAGAAACGAAGCGTGGCCAATCCAGGTTATGGCGACCTGGCCGAAGGTGAGCTTGGGAAAGGCTGGGCGCTGGGGTTGGCCGGTGCGTCGCGTCAACAGCGCCTTCCAGACCATCTCCCGAAAGAAGGTGCGCGGGTTAAAGTGCTTTGCCGGCGTAAAATCCTTGAATGACCGCGGAAGCGGCTGACGGCCCTGCGCCGGACGATACGGGGCGTGTTTCGTCATAATTCGTCAATACTAGCGATACTACGCATTGAACAAAACTCAAATCCGCCCGTCCTATTTGTGTCGGTCGTATTATACGCCGAAAGGCACATTATGAAGAGGCTCTTTCAGAACCTTGTTTTGTTGGGAATAACTCTTTGATTTGTTTGAACGGGAAGCCGCATAGAGCGTCTGTTCTTCATGTCAGACTTGACGACCATTTTCCACCATCTTCAACGCC
>Ga0182014_10002875_pt1 | contig 21232 bp, 20 predicted proteins | sample 612S2DmetaG_FD_120489 | JGI IMG/M metagenome (GOLD analysis project Ga0182014, IMG submission 120489) | Permafrost microbial communities from Stordalen Mire, Sweden - 612S2D metaG | ecosystem: Environmental > Terrestrial > Soil > Wetlands > Permafrost | place: Sweden: Stordalen | collected...
GGACTTAGAGGTGCGTGATGGAGAGTTCATGGTGTTGCTCGGCCCGAGCGGCTGCGGGAAGACCACCATATTACGTATGATTGCTGGTCTGGAGTCGGTATCGGCCGGCAACATCGTTATAGGTGGACGCGTTTCCAATTGGGTCCATCCTAGCGAGCGCAATATTGCGATGGTGTTCCAGAACTACGCTCTGTACCCACACATGACTGTGGCCCGTAACCTTGGCTACGGGCTTTCACGCCAGGGAGTAGACAAGCAGAAGGTCGCTCGAGCGGTAGAGGAGATTGCTCAGAGTTTGGGGCTTTCAGGGCTGCTCAATCGCAAGCCGGCGCAATTGTCGGGTGGCCAGCGGCAACGGGTCGCACTCGGGCGGGCCGTGATCAGGCGACCGCAGGTGTTCCTTATGGATGAGCCGCTGTCGAACTTGGACGCAAAGCTTAGGGTTGATATGCGTAACGAGGTGGTCCGGCTACAGGCCCGTCTTGGTACGACGACGATCTATGTGACCCACGACCAGATCGAAGCGATGACGATGGGCCATCGGGTTGCCGTGATGGACCATGGCCGGCTGGAGCAGGTGGGTTCGCCGTTAGACCTGTTCCAGCGCCCCTCCAACTCCTTTGTCGCAGGGTTCATGGGTCATCCGAGCATAAATATGTTCCGCGGTTCGCTTAGCGCCGGCCCGGGCTCAAGAATGTTCCTTGGAGAGGGCATCCGGTTGGAGCTGAGGAATGTCGACCTTGGCGCTTCGGAGGTGCTGGTTGGCATCCGGCCTCAGCACCTGGTGGCCGTGGAGGACGCCCGCAATGGAGGGCTCCTGGGCGCATGTGTTGGTCAGGCTACCGTTGACTTCGTGGAGCACCTTGGGACTGAGTCATTTGCCTTGCTCTCAATGGCAAATCGTGCGGCGGTAGCGGCAGTCGACCCTGCAGCCATGATTTCGCGAGGGACCGAGGTGTCGCTGTTCTGTAAACAGGAGCGTGTTCACGTATTTGATGCCGTGACGGGGCGGCGGGTGTCCGCCCAGACCGATGGCACGGCCGGCTCTAGCGAGTAGAAAAGTGGAGGTACAATGACGGTGAAGCCAAGGTCGGCGCCGAGAGGTGAGCAGCTGGTACCGCCAGACGAGGGCATGGGGGTTGTGTCGCTAGCCGAGCTTAGCGAGATACAGCAGCATTACCCACAGCTATGGGCGGAGGCGGCTCACCTGTTTACCGAGACGTTATATGACGCGGTTGGCTTGGACGCCAAAGTCATTCAATTGGTGCTCTGTTCGCTGCTGGCAGCTAGAGGGTGGGTGACGGGACTACGGGTGCATGCTGTGCAAGCGCGCCAAGCCGGTGCCACAGCGGAGGAGATCAGAGGTGCCGTTCTTCTTTGCTACGCGGTAAACGGGCTAAGCCCCGCCGTCTCGGGCCTTCACGTCATCGAGGACCTCTTGTAATTGGATGGTCGGGGTGCTGGGCCCCTGCCTGCTCCTTTCGGACCGAGCGAGGCCTGACCCGTCTACTGTTGACAGACGTGTCGACGGGCCCTAACTTGAAGTGGTGCAGAGCGACCAGCGTTTTGACCGGCTGGGCATAAGCCCGGCCACGAACCCTGCTGTCCTGGCGACGTCGACCTGGCGGCCGGAGCATGCCTGGCAGGAGATCCGTGAGGTCGGTGAACAGTGGCGCCTGGCCGCGACGGCGTTGCGGGCCAATACCGGTTGGTCCACCCCGTCCGGGGTGGACCTGCCTGCCGCTGCCGCTGCGCACCGCGGTGCGGCGGCATTTGGTCTGGCTGGGTTGGCCGATGGCCAACACGTGCTCGTAGAGCTAGGCCATGGCGGCGGGGCCCAGACGCTGGGCGAGCCGCTCGGGACAATGAGGCTGGACGACGGCCTCGTCGTGTCCGCCTTCCCGACGGACGCCGGCGTGCTCGACCGGTACCTGCGCCTGCTCGCCCCTCACAAAGGCCCGCGTCCCCTGGGCGCCACGCCTCGCCTGGGGATCGGCTGCCGCATGACGACCGCCGTGTGGCCGGGGGTGTTCGAGGCCATGCGCACGTACGGCTTCGCAGCTAACCCGGTGCAGAACTCGGTGCGGGAGCTGAGCACCCTGGACGACGTGCTGGCGGGACGGCCGCCTGAGCGCAATTACGCCTGCGGCTTCGGCACGATCGAAAGCGGGTACACCGGGAGCACGTACGAGGGACTTTGGGTCGCCGGCGTGCTGGCCGCCCTGCAAGAGGGGGCGTCCCTGCAGTACGGTGCCGACGCCGACCACTTGCAGGTCAAGCGCGGCCCCAATGGCCGGGCACGGGCCCTGGAGCTCGTCAAGGCCTCCCGGTACTACACGTTCTTCACCCTGGACATGGCGGACATGCTCCACTATGGCGCCCTCAACGCGACCGAGGCCACGAGCTTCCTCGACGACAACGTCGCCAACGCGCTGGAGAGGCGTGCCATTCTCGCCGTCCATGTGGCCCCGCTCCAAGCAGGCGACGTGACCTGTTGCCCCACTGTGGAGCTCGTCAACCGGTTTGCGGCGAAGTACTGGGATGCCCTGGACGCTTTCGAGGACCTGGTCCGTGAGATCAGCGCCCACAAGGATGGTCAGACCTTCGACCTGGAGTTCACCGTCGACGAGCACCCCGCTGAAGTCAACGCCTTCGATTGCCTCACCAGCCCGGAGGAGCTGGTGTTCCTATTGCGGGAAATCGAGCGACGGGGCCTCCCGGTCACGCACCTGGCCCCCAACTACGGAGCGGAAAAAGGCTGGGACTACCGGGGCACGGACGGCTTGGAGGCATTGGGGCACCGTGTCGCCGCGCTGCAGGCCATTGCCGGCGAGTTCGGGGTCATGTTGGACTTCCATTCAGCTGATGACCTGTCGGCACCGGTGCGGGCGGTGCTGCGCCGGGCGACGGGGGGCTGGTTGCACTACAAGATCTCCCCCATGCTGCAGCTGTTATTTGCAGAGGTGCTCCAAGACCACTACCCCGAGCTGTTCCGGCGCTGGTGGGAAGACTCCCTCGAGTACGCGCGGCGAGAAGCCGTGGCGGGTTCTGATTTTGCTGCGGACTGTATCCGGGCCGACGAGACCGGCGCCCACCGAGCCCCGTCTCGGCACGACCAGGTTTTCCATCATTACGGGTTCGCATACGTGGGCCGGCGTACGCCGGAGGGCAAAATGCCAAACCGCGAGCAGTTCTACAAACTGTCTGATGAGTTCTATCGTGCCTACCAGAGGTGCCTTGTCGACTACCTCGGCACCCTGGCCGTGGACTTGTTCGAAAGGTAAAGCGCGTGCAGCTGTTCATCGATAGCTCCAGCCCGGACGAGATCGCCCAGGCCAGTGAGTGGGGGCTTGTCCAGGGGGTCACGACCAACCCCTCGCTCATTGCCAAGGCGGGCCATGACATGCAAGGGTCTCTCAAGCAGATCCTGGACGTAGCCCCAGGCGTGGTCCTGTGCCAGGCGGTGGGCTGGCACGAACGGGCACCGCTCGAGGCCCAGGCCCGTTGGCTGCACAGCTACGCCCAGCAGATCGTGGTGAAGCTGCCAATGAGCCTGGCGGGGCTCCAGGCTCTGAAAAACCTGAAGCAGGAGGACCCGACCATGCCGATCGCCGTGACTGCGGTGGCGTCGGTGGCACAGGCCTACCTCGCCGGCAAGTACGGAGCAGACATCGTCGCCATCTTCAATGGGCCGCTCGAGCAGGTCATCGACCAGCCGGTGGACCTGGTCGGGCCGGTCCGCCAGATGTACCGCAACTACGGCTTCGCCACGAAGATCCTGTCGTGTGGGCGCTTCCCTCGTTCGTTTGGGGAGTTCGCCGTCGCCGGCACCGACATCTGTACGCTCAAGTTTGAGTTCCTGAAGCTGCTCTTCGACCACCCGTTCACCGATATGCGGATGCACGGGTTCCTCTCCGATTGGGAGTCTGTGTTCGGCGAGGCGACGTGGCCGACGGACTGAGGGCCAACGGACTGAGGGCCGGCGGACTGAGGGACGGCAACGTCCTCGAGAGCTTCAAGCTGACCGACCGGGTGGCGGTAGTGACCGGCGGGGCGCGGGCGCTCGGGCGCCAGCACGCCCTGGCCCTGGCGGAGGCCGGCGCCCGGGTGGCCATCTGCGACCTGCTGAGCGAGGAGGGGGAACGGGCCCGGGTAGAGCTGGAAGCACACGGCCGTCCCGCCTTTTTCGAGCAGGCCGACATCGTCGACGCGGCGCAGATGGACAGGTTCTTGCGCGACGTCGAAGAGGCGTTGGGGCCGATCGACATCCTGGTCAACAACGCGGCGCGTCCCTCCGAGGGCGTAGCGCTGGAGACCGTCGCCGACGACCTCTGGCAGGAGATAATCAACATCAACCTCTCCAGCGCCTTCTATGTGGGCAAGCGCGTCGCGCAACGCATGATCGAGCGGGGGGCCGGGGGAGCGATCATCAACATCGCCTCAATAAATGCCAGCGTGATAAGCAACATCCTCCCCCGCCACAACGTGACCTACTGCGTGGCGAAAGCGGGGTTGGCCCAGTTGACAAAAGGTATGGCGGCGGAATGGGCGAGCTACGGCATCCGCGTCAATGCCCTCGCGCCCGGCTATATCCTGACGCCGCAGACCGCCACCAGCGCCAGCATGTCAGAGGTCAGAGAGCGCATCATTGCCAATACGCCCATGAAGCGTTATGGGAACTTGGACGAACTAAAAGGCGCAATAGTGTTCCTGGCGTCGGACGCGTCCTCTTTCATGACGGGCTCGGTCCTCTATGTGGACGGAGGGTTCACCGTATGGTAGCGGTCGGCAAATAGCGTAGGCGGCGAGTTTTAGGCCGGTGTCGTAGCGAAGAGCGGGGCTGGGGACCTCGACCACCAGTTCTATTTGGGCGCCGACGGGGTGGAGGCCGGTGCCAGGCCCGCGAGCCACCCAAAGGTCGGGCTCGGGTGAGGGCCCTGATCGCATGAGCACGCCCGTCGGCCTGCGGAGCCATGAGATAAACCGCCCCTTCGAGCAGGTCAGCATGCTTGCCCGAACGTGTGGGGCGCCTTACGGCCAACGTCCTTGGCCCCGTGCCCTAGAGTTTGGGGACCCTAAGGAGCAGACGGTAGACCCCAAGGAGCAGACGATATGGCACGCATGGCGAGGTGGTGCTTCCGCAAGCGCTGGACGGTCCTGCTTTCCTGGGTGGTGGTGCTGCTGGTGGTGGGCGGCGCCAGCCAGGCCCTGAAGGCCACCTACTCCAATGACTACAACCTGCCCAAGACCGATTCCAGCGAGGCCTTGGCCATCCTGAAGCAGTCCTACCCGTCCCGGGCCGGCGACACCGAAGAGGTGGTCATGGAGGCCCGTACGGGGACGCTCCTGTCCCCCGGCACCCGGGCCCGGGCCGACGCCATGTTGGCCAAGCTCTCCGGCGACCCCCACGTCGTGAAGGTGACCAGCCCGTACGTGGCGCCCACCCAGATGGCGCGGAACGACAAGATCGGCTTCGCCACGGTCAACCTCAACCAGGAGGGCCAGAACGTCTCCAAGGCGACGTCCGACAGTCTCATCTCGACCGCGAAGTCCTTCGCCACCCCCACTTTGGACATCCAGCTGGGCGGGGCCGCCATCGAAAACGGCGAGGCCAGTGGCACTCAGAGCTCGAGCGAGGGGCTGGGGGTCCTGTTCGCGCTGGTGATCTTGTTTTTTGCCTTCCGCCGCTCGGTCCTGTGCGCCGTCCTGCCCCTCATCAGCGCGTTGATGGCCATCGGGATCGGCACGTCGGTCATCGCCATGCTGACCCACGCCATCTCGATCCCCGAGTTCGGCCCCATCCTGGCCGTCCTCGTCGCCCTCGGGGTGGGCATCGACTACGCCCTGTTCATCGTCACCCGCCACCGCAACAGCCTGCTGCAGGGGGCCAGCGTCGAGGACTCGGTCGCCCTGGCGCTGGACACGTCGGGCCGGGCAGTCTTTGTCGCCGGCATAACCGTCTGCATCGCCCTGCTCGGCATGTTCGCCCTCCAGGTGGCCTTCCTGTACGGGGTGGCCCTGTCGGCCGCCCTGGTCGTGGTGCTGACCATGACCGCCTCCCTGACTCTGCTCCCCGCCCTGCTGGGCTTTTTCGGCCTGAAGGTCCTGCGGCCGAGCGAGCGCCGGAACTTGGCCCAAGACGGCCCCGCCAGCGACGAACCGACCGGTTCCTGGGCCCGCTGGGCCCACTTCATCTCCGGCCCGTCCGGCTGGCTGAGCGTGGTCGCTATCGGGGTGATGGTCGTCCTCGCCCTCCCCGTCCTGTCTATGCGCCTGGGCCTGTCCGACGCCGGCAACGACCCGCCCCAGGACACCACCCGCCTCGCCTACGAGCTGCTGGCGAAAGGGTTCGGCCCCGGGTTCAACGGGCCGTTCACCCTGGTGTCCAGGGTCGACGGCCCCTCCGATGTGGCCCACTTCCAGATGCTGCTGGACGAGCTGCGCTCCGACCCCGGGGTGGCGACGGTCGGCCCGGCCATACCCAACCCCCAGGGCACGGCCATCATCGGGATCCTCTACCCCAAGACTGCGCCCCAGGACGTAGCCACCGTCCAGCTGCTGGACCGCCTGCGCCAGACCGATATCCCCCGCGCCGAGGCGGGCACGACGCTGCAGGTGCACGTGGGCGGGGTCACGGCCGGCGGCCAGGACTTCTCCCATATCCTCTCGCAGAAGTTGCCCCTGTTCGTGGGCATCGTAGTGGTCCTGGCCTTCCTGCTCCTGGCCACCGTCTTCCGCAGCCTGCTCATCCCCCTGATCGCCTCCATCATGAACCTGCTGTCCATCGGCGCCGCCCTGGGCGTGATGACGGCGACGTTCCAGTACGGCTGGGGCAAAGCACCGCTGAACCTGGCCAAGGACGGGCCTATCGACGTCTTCGTGCCCGTCCTGCTCTTCGCCGTGCTCTTCGGCCTGTCCATGGACTACGAGGTGTTCCTTGTGTCCCGAATGCACGAGGAGTGGGTCAAGACCAAGGACAGCGCGTTCGCCGTCGAGCGGGGCCAGGCCCAGACCGGCCGCGTCATCACGGCGGCCGCCCTCATCATGATCTTCGTGTTCGGCAGCTTCGTGTTCGGGGGCACCCGGGTCATCGACGAGGTGGGGATCGGCTTTGCCTCCGCCGTCCTGCTCGACGCCTTCGTCATCAGGACCGTGCTCGTACCTGCCCTCATGCACCTGTTCGGCCGGGCCAACTGGTGGCTGCCCAGTTGGCTGGACCGCATCCTCCCCCATCTCAACGTCGAGCCTGCCCCCATCACCGGGTCGGCCCAGGTGCCCCAGCCCGTCGCCAGCGGACGGTGAGCTCCGCGAAAAACCGGAAAATCTGAGCTTCCGGGAAAAAAGGTGCACGGCGGCGGCCGCTGGCGCCTCTATACCTTCGTGGGGACTACCGCAGCCGTCGGCGATGAGGCACCGCGCCTGCACGGCGGCCCGGACCGTCCCGAGGTACGCACCGTGCCCCTGGCCGAGCTGTTGGTCGGGTATTCGGCCCGCCTGGTCAGGGTGGACGACGACCATGTCGCGCTGCTGATGGAGGTGCTCGAGCGGCTCCCGCCGATCATCGTGAACGAGGCAACGATGACCGTGATCGACGGCGTGCACCGCGCGGAGGCCTTCCGCCGGGTGGGGCGGACCGAGATCAGGGCGGTGCTGTACTCGGGCGACGAGACCGGCGCGCAGGTCATCGCCGTCCAGGCAAATGTCAGGCACGGCAAACCCCTAAGCCGCGTCGAGCGCCAGGCGGCGGCGGTCGGGCTCCTGCGCCGCTGCCCCGACCGTAGTGACCGCTGGATAGGCGAGGTATGCGGGCTTTCGCATTCGACCGTGGCCCGCTTGCGCGTAGCCGCGCAAGCGGCCGACCGCTCCGCCAGGACGGGCCGGGACGGCCGGCGCCGTCCTGTGGACCCCGCGCCCGGCCAGGAGGCGGTGGCGGAGGCCCTTTCCAGCGGGAAGGCCACCAGTGTCCGCCAGGCCGCCGCCGCCGCCGGCGTCGCCGCCTCGACGGCACAGCGGGTGGCCGCCGGGCTCCGGGAGGAGCAAAGGTCGATGGTCGGCCTCCCATCGCCGGCACCTCCTCCCGGTCATGTCTCTCCCGGTCATGTCTCTCCAAGTGCCGGCCAGGGCCCAGCCTTGGCCTCTGGACCAGGGCGGCCGGCAACAGCCTCCTGGCTGGAAGAAACGGCCATCGACACCGAAGATCTCCACCTTTACCTGGAGAGCGTCCCCTTGGACCGGGCCCACGAGGTCGCCGACGAATGCCGGCGCCGGGCGCGTACGTGGGCGCAGATGGCGGACGCGCTCGAAAAGCAGGCGAGCGCCCGGCGCCTGCCCGGATCCGAGTAAGCAGGCCCGCGGGCACCGCAGGGGGCGGGCCGGCCCACCGCCGCGGCCCGTAGAGCCCTGTTCAGGCCCGGGCCGGCAGGCAGGCGAACCCGTTGCCGAAGCACACAAAACCGGCGCTCGAGGCGGCGACGTACGGCCCTCCCAGCGCCCGGCGCGCCCCGGCCAGCGCCACCGCCGGCGTGGCGCCACGTACGAGCTCGGCGTGGAACCTGCGCATCAGCCCGACGGCGCCGAAATCCGGCACTGGGCTCACGCTGGCCACGACGGCGGTGGCACCGGCCCCGGTGAGGAGCCGGCTGAGGCCGATGCCGCTGGCGTCGGCCATGCCGCTGTCGCAGCACGACAGGACCACCAACCTGGCATTCCTGGTGGCGCGGGCGAGCTCGTGGCCCGTGATGGGGCCGTCGTCGAGGCGGATGGCGGACAGCAGCGGGTTGTCCCCCCGGAAAGCGCCGTGGGCGGCAATATGGACGATGTCGGCCCGGCTCATGGCGCTCTTAGCCGCCGCGATGCTGGCCTCCCGGCCCATGAGCACCTCTGCCGCCCCGTCCCAAAGCTCGGCCACGGCCTCGGTCTCCTCCTCGGCGTGGCGCAGGTCAGGGCCAGCCAAGGCTACGACCCTGGCTCCCTGGGCCCTGGTCTTCGGGGCTCTGGCTCCCGGCGAGGTCGGAACGGACGTCGGCGGGGGGCGCCAGAGGCTCTGAGCCGACGCCGCCACCACCGCCGTGGCCGTGGCCAGGTCGGGCAACAGCGCCCACGGCGTCGCCAGCACGGGCCCGTCGGGGACGATGACAATCTCCCGGCCGGGCGGTAGGCCGAGGGGGTCGAGGACGAGCCGCTGCACGTCGGCGCCCGCTTCCCGCAGGGCCGAGAGGTCCTCGGCCGGGGGGTCGGCGTCAAGGGCGGTCCGCAGGGCCAGGCGCAGCCCGGCCACCGCCTCGCGCACCTCGGCCAGCGGGGCCAGCTCCACCAGGCGGCACCGGCCGCCGTCCAGCACGACGGCGACGAGGTGCCGGCCGACGGGGGCGTACTCCACCAGCAGGCGGTGGCCGAGGGCCTCGCTCACGGCGGCGTGCCCCGCGGCATAGCGCTCAGGCACCCGGGTGCCGGCCGCATGCCGGCTGCACCTGCGGACCACCTCTTCCAGGACGGCCTGGCGTTGGCGCAGGGCGGTCGTCTCCCTCGGGTGGGCCGCCTCCCGAGACAGGAGGGCCATGACGTCCCGCAGCGATGCCAGCGCGGCGGCCAGCTCCGGGCCCTCGGCCTGGTCGTCGGGCTCGGCCTGCTGGGCGCCATGGACCGTTTCCATCCACCACAGCGCCCGGGCGGGCCGGCCCCGGGCGGAAGCCATGGTCACACCCAACGACATGATCTCGCCCGCTTTGCCCCCGCCCGCCGCCCGCAGCTCGATCGAGCCGAGAGTGGCCAGGTAAGCCGACAGCGCCCGCAGCCCTGCGAGCAGCGCCAGTTCGGCGCCCCGGGCATCGCCCGCCGCCCACCGCAGGCGCGACTGGCACAGGCGGAACTGGAGCCGGCTCAGCGGCAGCATCCGGGCCACGCCGGGGGCCAAGCCGGCCAGGACCGCCGCGCCCCCCTCCAACCTCCCGGCCCCGATGAGCACCTCGGCCGCCCTCACTTCGGCCTCCTCCGCCTCTGCGGCCCAACCGGCCCGGCGCAGGGCCCCGGCCACGGCGAGCAGCCGGCGCGCTATCCCCACGCCCGGTCGCCTGGCGGCAGCCTCCGCCCGCACGACCGAGTACCGCGCCAACAGCTGCCAGCGAGGGCGACGTTGGGCCCGGAAAAGAGCAACGGCGCGACGCGCCCATTCCGCCGAGGCCGCCGGGTCCCCGTCCTGTTCGCAGGCCCGGGCGGCCAGCAGGCAGGCCTCGGGCACGTCGGGGGCGAACCCCGCCTCCTCCAGGGCCCTTACGGCAGCCTCGGCCAGCGCCCGCCCCTCAGCGCTGAGACCGGCCCGGAGGCAGACCTCGACCCGGTCCACCAGCATCTCGGGCCGCAGCGCACCGAGCTCAGCGGACCGGTTCTGGGCCCGGTCGAACAGCGCCAACGCCCCGGGGAGGTCCCCCCGGCGAGCGGCCACGAACCCCCGGTCGTGTAGCACCTCGGCGCCCCGGATGTCCTCGCCATGGAGGGAAAACGCGGCCCCGGCGGCCACCAGGTCCTCCTCGGCAGCGGCCAGTTCGCCGCGGTAGGCCTGGACCAGCCCACGGTTCTGCCTGGCCATGGCCGCCTGGACGGGCATACCTGCGACCTCGAACGCCTTGACGGCGCGGTCCCAGTCCTCCACGGTGTCGATAACCCGGCCCGACCGCTGCAGCACCAGCGCCCTCTGAGCGGCGGCGCGGGCGGCGTCGCCTCCCGAAAGGTCCTTGGCCGCGGTGTCGAGGAGGGCGATGGCGTCGTCGAAACGCCCGGCGTCGATGCGTTCGGTGCTCAACGACACCGACGCCCGCGCCGCTGCCACCCGGTCGCCGCTGGCCCCCAGGAGCTGCACCGCCGCCTCGAGGGCCACGGTCGCCGAGCGGTGACGGCCGAGATGGCGGCTGGCCCGTCCCGCCGCCCACGCCGCCAGCCCCTTCGTCAGCAGGCTGACCTCCCCGGGCACGGGCCACCGGTCCACCGCTTCGGCCAGGGCGAGGGCCCGGCGGGGATCGGGCTCGGCCAGTTCCAGGGCCTGGGCGGCCAGGGCATCAACCGCCGGGGTACCGGCCGGCGGGACACCGGCCGGCGGGACCGGGGTCTTCGCCAGCTTCAGATCGTTACCCATTCGGTCTCGAAGTCGCCTAGACCGCGGTCGGCGGGCACGTTCCTCAAGCTGAAGGCGCCGTGCCGGAGCGAGTCGAAGAAAAACTGGCCACGGTGGTTGACCGCGGCCGTTGAGGTGACCCCGTCGGAGTGGCGCAGGACCACCGAACCGGCCAGCGGGGGGTCGATCTGGCCGGCCAGGCGCCTGGTGTTGTCGACCAGCACGACCTCAACTACCCGGCCCGCGCCCCGGAACCGCAGCCGGCGCTCCGACCCGGCGTCACGCACCCGGGCCAGGTCGTCGTCGTCGACCGCCGAGTCGAACTCGAGCCCGGCTATGGACGCGGCCACACCCCTCCAGCTGAACGCCGCCCGGGCCTGGTCCACCACTGCCTGCGGGGCTGGCTCCAAGCGGCGCCGCAGCATGCGCACCGCCTCGAGGATTTCGTCCATGCCGTTGGGGCCTCCCCCGGGCGTCACGTTCTCGCCCAGGAACTCGTTTTGTCCTCGAACATTTCATGTCCCATCTCGTCAATGAGCCGGCGCAACTGCTCCAGGCAACGCCCCCGGGCGGGCCCGACACTGCCCACGGCCAGGCCAAGGTTGTCCGCCAGCACCTGGTACGGCACCGGGGGGTCCTCGGCTGCGGCGGTCAATAGTGCCCGGCACCGCTCCGGCAGCACGGCCAGAGCGCATTGCACAGTGATGTCCCTTTCCGTAACGAGCAGTTGGTGGTCCACTCCGTCGGCCGTGGTGTCGGCTTTCTCCAGCCAGTTCCACGGGTCGGCCACCACTTGCCGGCTGCCCAGCCGGGAGACCCGGATGGCCTCCCGGCGCGCCGTCTTGGCCAGCCACGCCCCCGCGCGCGCCGGGTCGTGCAGGTCACCTAGGTGCTCGCAAAACCGGAGCCAGGTCGTCTGGCTCACGTCGGCCGCGTCAGACGTGCCCAGGCCGACAGAACGGGCCACGGACCAGATCAGGTCGGCGAAACGGTCCACCAGGGCCGACCAGGCGTCCTGGTCGCCGAGCGCCGCTCGTTGAACCAGATCGCTGACCTCGTCCACGTCAAAGGAGCGTACTAAAAGGGCGCCCAGACAGGTGCGCCGCCGACGACGAAGACGACGGCCAGACCGACTACGAGAGCACTGGCACGAAAGGCGTGGCTGCGAAGGACTCGACGCATGATGAACCCTTTCTGTCGACCGGTCGTTCGCCGGCCCAACAGTTATCAAGAGGTCCCCTGGGCGCCGTCGAGTCACGCGGCACCGTCCCTGTTCAAAAAAACGGGCCTGGCGCAAAAAACGGGCCTGGCGCAAAAAATGGGGCTCGGCCCGGCCCAGGCCTGAATCGACCACCCTCCTGCTGGCCTCTGAACAGGTAACGGATCTTCACGGCCGGGAGGGCACGTGTTCGTCATGCTGGCAGCGCTTGTGGTCGGCGGGTTGGGCGGTTGGGCCGCGGGCGGCAGCCTGGCCCATCTGGCCTCTTTTCGTGTCCGCGCCTGGCCGCTGCTCGTGGTGGCCGTGGTCCTGGAGGGGTCCCTGGGCCTGGCGCACGGCCCTGTGCGCACGGTCCTGGCCGTCGCCGCCTGCCTCGTCGTCGTCGCATGGTGCGCCCTCAACGGCTCCCGGACAGGACGCTTCCCGTACGGCCAGGCCCTGATCAGCCTGGGCGTGGTCCTCAACGCCACCGTCATGGCCCTGAACTCGGGGATGCCGGTCTCGTCGTGGGCACTGGCCGCCGCCGGCCTGCGCCGCACGATGGACGTGGCCCGCGGGCACCTCTACAAGCACACGGCCATGACGGTGCACACCCGGCTCCGCCTGCTCGGGGACATCGTCCCCTTCCACCTCATGCGTACCGTGCTCAGTCCCGGGGACCTCTTGATGCTGGTGGGCATCGCCGCCATCACCTGGGCGGCCACCCAGCCGTCCCGCGCCCGAAGTGTTCGACTGGCCAATTTGGCCAGTCGAACACCCGGTTAGGCCATGGCCCAAGGTGTACAAGCCGGCGCCGGCCCGCTCCGGGCCCCCTCAACCGTCCCAACGCTACGAGCGAAAGCCTATGAACACACCTAATGAGATCAGCGTCGAACTTCCGCCGCTGCCCTACAGCGTGGCCGTCTTCCTCGTCCATGGAGAGGACGGCACGGTCACCACCTACTCGACATCGCTGCTCGCTTACCTCCGGTGGCTGGCGGTCCACCCGGTGCCACCGGATCCCGGGCATGTGACCCTGCCGACTGACATTGGGCTGGTGAACCAGACCAAGATCCCGGCCGAAGCCATCGAGGCCGTGTGGGACTCCTTTGCCGTCGCCCGGCAACTGGCCGGCAAGGCCGGGGAGGAACTCTGAGGGCACGCACCGTCTTATAGCATCTGTTATAATAGCGATTAGTGGAACGGGTACCTTATCGTTTCGGTGCCCCGGTGGAGGGCCGTTGGTTTTGCGACCGTGAAGCCGAGACAGCCTTGCTGGTGTCCCGCATGACCTCCGGCATCCATGTATTCGTGCTCTCCCCCAGGCGTTATGGCAAGACCTCGCTGCTCAAGCGGGCCCGCGGGGCTTTCCGTGACAACGGGGGGCGCTGTGCCTACGCCAACCTGCTGCTAGCCACAAGCGAGGTCGAGGTAGCCCAAGCAATCGTGCAGGCCGTCGTCAGGGACCTGTTAGGCCCGGGGAGCAGGGCGCGTCACTCGCTGGAGGAGGTACTGCGGCACCTTCGTTTCGCGCCCAAAGTCAATGTTGGCCCGGACGGGTCGGTGAGCATCGGGCTAGACCCCGCCGTGGTCGGCGACTCGTGGCTCGGGGTGATCACCGACGCCATTGAGGTGCTGCGCAGGGCGGGCGGCCACGACAGTGCACCGCCGGCCTCGCTGGTGCTCGACGAGTTCCAGGTGGTGGCCAATATCGGCCGAGGAGGCATCGGTGGGGCCTTCAAGGTCCTGGCCGATGAGGCGAGCGGTGTCAGTATCGTCTTTTCCGGCTCCCACCTGGCGGTCATGGAGCAGCTCACGAAGGGGCAAGGAGCGCCCTTGCACGGCATGGGCGAACGGCTCGTGCTCGACGTGATCGACCAGGACGAGATGGTCCCGTTCCTCCAACGACGAGCAGGATCAGCCGGCAAGCGCCTGGCGGCGACCACCGGCCGGCTCATTTACCAGAGCGCCGAGGCGGTGCCTAATTACGTCCAGCAGCTCGCCCTGGCGGCCTTCGAAGCGGCCGGTGCTGAGGCAACGATCGAGGACGGCCACGTCGAGCAAGGTTTCGAGACCATCGTCGAGCGGCAGGCCTCCGCCTACGCCCAGGCGTTCGAAGACCTCGGGAGCGCCCCTGTCCAACAGCGCATCTTGAAGGCCTTGGCCGCCAAACCCACTTCGGCGGTCTACGGCCGGGCGTTCTTGGAGGCCGTCGGCGGCGTCAATGCGAACGCGGTCACGACGGCCCTGCGCTCGCTCGACGGCCGGGAGCTGGTCTCCCGTAAAGCCCGGGTCTGGGACGTGGCCGACCCGTTCCTGCGCCGCTGGCTTCTCCAGGGCGCCGCCTGACGGCGCCCTGGGTCAGCCAGCCCTCTGCTCGGTCCCCGCGCCGTCAGACGGCGACGCCGGCTCTTTGTCCTCGTAGGTGTCGTGGCACTGGGCGCCGTCCAGCAACGGGGCATTGCTCGGGGTCGTTAGGACGGGTGATTGTTCGATCGGGTCGTAGGTGTCGTGGCACTGGCTCATGCTCAACTCCAATGGGTTGGCTCGCCCGCATGGGGCTCACACTCATCGTCCAACCTGCCCCGAGGATGGATCTAGAGCCGAAGGTCGCCTGTTGGAGGGCCCGGCGGCAGCTTTCCGGGAACGGGCCCGCCGTCGCCGAAGCGTTAAGCTCGCCTCCGACGTGGCGAGCCGCTAGATGGAAGAGACCCAGTTCGGTGGTCTATCACTACCCCGGCCGCAGGCCGGTGGGGTGGACGCCGTCGCGTTCGGCGAGGCCCTCGTGGCTTTTATCGCCGCCGACGGTTGCCCCCTGCGCTCAGCGGCCATGTACCGCCGTACCGTCGTCGGGGCCGAGTTCAACGTCGCCGCCGGCCTGGCCCGCCTCGGCCACCACGTGCAGTTCGCCGGACGGGTGGGCGATGACCCCCTCGGCCAAGTTGTCGAAGAGGCGTGCCGGGCGCACGGCATCGAGGGCCACCTCGGGCGCGACGCCGGCTCGTTCACCGGCGTACTGGTGCGTGACATGCAGACGTCGCGGCCCACAATCGTCGGCTATGCCCGATCGGGGTCGGCGGGCAGCCGTCTGGGCGTAGAGGACCTGGACGGTTGCGCGGTCCAGGACACCCGCGTGCTGCACACGACGGGCATAACTGCAGTGCTTTCGCCGCAGTCGCTGGAGACCGTCAGATGGGCGCTGGCGGCCGCCCATAGCACCGGGGCGTGGGTCTCGTTCGACCCCAACCTACGCTGGCGCCTCATGCACCCGGTCCACACGCGGCCCATACTGGCCTCCCTGCTCGACAACGTCGACGTGCTCCTAGCCGGCGGCGACGAACTGGTCTGGTTGGCCGATCGGCAGGACGTGGACGAGGCCACGGCGTGGGCGCTGGACCAGGGCCCCCGCCTCGTAGTGGTAAAAAACGGGGCCCAGGGCGCCCGCGCCACCGCCGCCACGGGCACCGCCCACGCTCCCGGCGTGCCCGTCCACTCCGTCGACCCTGTTGGGGCGGGCGACGCCTTCGCCGCCGGCTTTCTTTCCGGACTGCTCAACGGGCGCACGGTCGAGCAAGCCATGGCGGAGGCCAACGGCGTGGCCGCCCTCGTCGTAGCGGCGCCCGGCGACACCGAGGGCCTGCCCGACGGCGCCCTGCGGGACTCGTTCACGGGCCAGAGCGGGACGGTACAGCGATGAGCAAGGCTGACGTGGCCGCAGCGGTGCTGGACCAGCGCGTAATAGCCATCGTGCGGACGGCCTCGGCCGAGAGCGCCCATGAGGCGGCAACGGCTTTACTGAACGCCGGGCTGCGGGCCGTCGAAGTGTCACTGGTTACCCCGGGGGCGCTCGAGGTGGTCCGGGACCTGGTCGGTGCCGCGCACGCGGAGGCTCACATCGGTGTGGGCACCGTCCTGCGGGCACGTGAGGTCACCGCCGCGGCGCGGGCCGGAGCCGAGTTCATCGTGTCCCCCTCGTTTGACTCAGAGGTGCTCGGCGCCACCCTGGCGCTTGGCCTACTGAGCGTGCCCGGCGTGGCGACCCCGTCCGAAGCGGTGCGGGCCAAGCTCCTCGGCGCCGACTTCCAGAAGCTGTTCCCGGCGTCGGCCTGGTCGCCGGCCGTCATGAGCGATGTGCTCGCCGCCCTGCCCGACCTCGGTTTCATCCCCACCGGAGGTGTCAGCCTGGACGACGCGCCCTCGTGGATCCGGGCCGGCGCCGTGGCTGTGGGGCTGGGCGGTGCCCTGACCCGGGGAGCACGACACGATGTCCCCGGCCGGGTAGCAGGGCTGTTGGCCAGGCTGAGGGCGGCCGCGCCGGACCGCCCGGCACGGGGCCGACAAGCCGACTAGACGGGCTGGTGCGGGCCGCCGAACATGGTCGACAGGGCGAGTGCCGCGCCTCGCACGTCTGCGGGGCTTTTGCTGTCCTTTCCCAGGTGACGGGCCATACGGTGCGCCGGCCCCGAAAGGCTGATGGCGGCGACGGGCTCCCCCTGCCGGCCCCGGATGGCGGCGGCGATGCAGGCCACGCCCGCCTCGTGCTCCTCGTCACAGATGGCATAGCCCCGGCGCCGGACCTGGTCCAGGTCGGCCTCCAGGGCCTTGGGGTCGGTTATGGTGCGGTCGGTGTAAGCGACCAGGCGGACCTGGGCGAAGAACCGGGACAGTTCTGGCTCCGACAGGCACGCCAGCATGGCCTTGCCCACCCCGGTGGCATAGGCGGGCGCGGTCGAGCCCACCCGGGAGCGCATCAGCCCCACCGCTTGGACATGGGGCACGATTTTCTCCAGGTACACCACCCGGAACTCCTGGTCGAGGGTGGCCAGGTGCACAGTCTCGTCCAGTTCGTCACGCAATTTGGTCAGGAAAGGCAAGGCCTCGTGACGGATATCGAGCGAGCGCTCGAGCGACGCGGCAGCTCGAAGGGGCAGATAGCCAAGGCCGTACCCCCGGCCCGTCTCCTTGGCCCAGCCCCGCTCGACCAGGACCGACACCAGGCGGTACACAGTCGTCTTAGGCAGGCCCGTCCGCTCCACCAAAGCGGAGAGCGAAAGCGGCTCGGCCGCGTCCACCAGCGTCTCGAGGACGAACAGGCCCTTGGAGAAAGCGGTGCGAGGGACCTCCATGGTTATTTTACCGCTCCGGCCGTTATCCCTTCGACGAAGAGCCGGTTCAACAGCACATAAACCAGGATCATCGGGGCCGAAGCCAGGATCACTGAGGCGAACACGAGGCCGTAGGACGTCGAGTAGGTACCGAAGAAGCTGACGATGGCCACGGGCAGTGTGTACAAGGAGCTCTTGGTCTCGATCACCAGCGGCAGCAGGAAGTCGTTCCAGACAAAAACGCCGTTGAGTATGGCCACCGTGGCGATGGCCGGGCGCACGAGGGGCATCTCTATGGTCCAGAACGTACGAAAATGCGAGCAACCGTCCAGGTAAGCGGCCTCGGCCACTTCGGCCGGGACCGTGCGGAAAAAGTTGACGAAGATGAGGAACGACAGCGGGATGGTAAATGCGCAATAGGGCAAGATGACCGAACCGATGGTGCCCACCAGCCCAATCTCGTGCAACAACACGAAAACCGGGATCAGGATGACCACCCCGGGCACCACCAGCCCGAGCAGGAAATAGCCTTGGATGATCCCCGAGTGCCCGGCCTTCAGGCGGACGACGGCGTAGGCGGCCATGGCCCCTGCCATCCCGCTCACCAGTACCGACACCACCGTTACGAGGATGCTGTTGCCGAAGGCGGGGAGCAGGTCGCCCTGGTCCCAGGCCTGGCTGTAGTTGGCGAAGTACGGGTGGACGGGGAACGAGGCCGGCGAGCTGAAAAATGAAGGCTCCGACTTCAAAGAGGCGAAAAGGGTCAGGAGGATCGGCCCCATGGCGAAGGCGCTGTAGAGCACGAGGACTACATGGGTGAGGGCCCGTTTTGTCGTGCTCGCTCTTTCGCGCGCCACCTTCCGGGCCGCCTTCGGTGGCCTCGTGCTCATAGTTCCACGATCCGGTGCCGGAAGTAAAGCTGCATGAACACCAGGCCCACGGCCAAGACCACCATTACCCCGACGGCGTTGGCCTCGGAGTAACCCAAGTTGGCCGTAGAACTGAACGCCCCTGTCCCAAAGGCCGTCCGGTATATCAGGGTGCCGACGACATCGGTGGCCCCGCCCGGCGCCCCTTCGATGCCCTCCAGGACGTACACCACGGCGAAACTCTGGAAGGCGGTGACGAAGGTGAGGACGGTGGTGACCACGATGGCCGGTCGCAGCAAAGGCAGTACCACGTACCGCATGCGCCTGAAACCTATGGCCCCGTCGACCTGGGCGGCGTCGAGCAGCTCGCCCGGTATCGATTTGAGCCCGGCACCGTAGATCACCATGGGGACCCCGCCCCACTGCCACCAGCTCACCACGATCACGACGGCCAGGGCCAAGTGCGGCGAGGCCAACCACTCGGGGTGGACGAACCCCAGCCCCATGGACTGGAGCAGGGGGTTGACCACGCCGATCTGGGGGTCGAGCAGGACCGTCCAAATGAAACCCGTCGCCACCAATGACAAGATGGCAGGGAGGAAAATGAGGGTCCGGTACACCTGGTAACCGGCCGGGCGGCGGTTGAGCAAGAGGGCGAGACCGAGGGCGACGACGTTGGAAAGCACGAAGAAACTTCCCACCATGACGGCGTTGTGCTCCAGGGCCGACAGGAAGGCGGACGAAGTCACCACCTGCTTGAAGTTGCCGATGCCGCTGAAGCTGAACCGTGATATACCGTTCCAGTCGCTGAAACTGAGCGGCAGGCCCCCGATAAACGGGACGATGAACACGAACCCGTAAAGCAGCACGGCGGGCAACAAGAACCGGCCCGCCGGGAGCCTGGGGCTCAACTTTCGCTTCTTTTTCCTGCCCGCCTCCCCCGTCCCGGGTACCGCACCGGGGGGGACCGCCGTCATCGTCGAGGCCATGGCGGACCGCCCGTCACCAGTTGGCGACTGAGCCGTCGCTGTAACTGAGCGACGGCGATTTCCAGCTTCCGTCGTGCTGGCGGGCCTTTACCTCCTCCAGGTTGACGCTGATCCCCAGGCCGGGGCCGGGCGGTGCGGCGATCATCCCGTCTTTCAGCTCGAACGGGTTGTCGATGAGCCCGGCGCCGAGGTCCCGGACCAGTTCCTGGGCGAGCAGGTTGTCACACGTGCAGTCGACCTGCAGGCTGGCGGCCAGGGCAATGGGCCCCAGGGGGTTGTGCGGCGCGATCTGGGCGTAATGAGCGTCGGCCATCGCCGCGATCTTGACCAGTTCGCTGATACCCCCGGCGTGGCAGACGTCAGGCTGGTAGACGTCAGCGATGCGGGCCTCGATGGCGCCCCGGAAACCCCACCGGGTGAACAGGCGCTCCCCGGTGGCGATGGGCACGGTGGTAGAGGCCTTGATCTCCCGCATGGCGTCGATGTTCTCGGGCAGGCACGGCTCCTCGACGAAGATGGGGTGCGCCCCCTCCAGTTCCCGGCACAGGGTGAGGCTGAGAGCGGGGGTGGCCCGGCCGTGAAAATCGATGCCGAACTCGCACGACGAGCCCACCGCCTCGCGCAGGCCGTAGAAACGCTCGACTTCACCGTCCACGTACCGCCGGGTCGGCAGGCGGGGCGCCGGCGCCGTGATCGAAGTCTTGACCATGCTGAAACCGGCGTCCATGGCGGCCCTGGTACTGGCGACGAGCTCGTCCACGCTGTCGCCACTGACGTGGCAGTACACGGGCACGTGGGTGCGGACCGGGCCCCCGAGCAACTCGTAGACGGGGACGCCCAGCAGCTTGCCCTTGATGTCCCACAGGGCGATGTCGATGGCCGAGATGGCGCTGCTAAGTACCGGGCCGTTCTTATAGAAATTATCGGTGTACATCCTCGTCCAGTGGTAGCCCACATCGCGTGGGTCCTGGCCGACGAGATAGTCGGCCAGGGACTCGACCGCTCCCCGGACAGCGCGCACGTTGCCTTCGACGACGGCCTCGCTCCAACCATCGACGCCGGCGTCGGTCGTGACCCGCAGGAACTGCCAGCGGGGGCGGACGTAATAAAGTTCGAGGGAACGGACCGTGACCCGTTCCCTCGCGCTCGCGCTCAAAGTCAAATCCGTCCGGTCACTTGATCTGCGCCTGGCAGTTGATCGCGTACTGCTTGGGCGTGATGTTACCCAGGAGCAGGTCGGAGATATGGACGAGCGAGTAGTTCCACAGGTCGGTCAGTTGGTCGAACTGGTACCACTCAGGAGCGTCGTTGGCCGATTGCTGGATGATCTCTTCCTGGATGGGCACGTTCGTATGAGCGCCCTTGGTGTCGGGCAGCTCGATGGTCTCGGCGATCTGGGTACCGACCTTGGGGGTGAGGAAGAAGTTGAAAAACGCCAACGCCGCCGCTATTTGTGCCGGCTCGGTGACATTGGAGTTGAGCCCGTACAGGTAGTCGATACCGCTGTTGACCGTTGAGACACCCATATTCGGGGAGTGGGGGAAGGCAAAGAAACCGAGGTCGACGTCGGGGTTGATGTTCTTGAACCCGGTGTAGTCGGCCGAACCGCCCTCGAAAAGGACGTTCTTGCCCTCGGCGAACGCGGCCTTGCCCTCGACGTAGGCGGTGGAGGCGAAGCCGGGCGCCAGGTAGGGGACGAGGCTCTGCAGGTACTCGGTGGCGGCCAAGAAGTCGGGGTCGGTCAGCTTGGCCTTGCCATTGGCCAGGTCACTTACGCCCTGAGGGCCGCGTACCGTGGTCATGAAGCCGGTCCAGAAGAACGTCGGGATGACGCCGTCCTGGGAGGGCATGCCCAGGGCGGGGACGGTCCCTTTGCTCTGCAGCGTCTTGCAGAGGCTGGTGAACTCGGTCCACGTAGTGGGGATGCTCAACTTGTACTTGGCGAACGGCGGCTTCCAGTAGTA
>Ga0182014_10002877_pt1 | contig 21228 bp, 14 predicted proteins | sample 612S2DmetaG_FD_120489 | JGI IMG/M metagenome (GOLD analysis project Ga0182014, IMG submission 120489) | Permafrost microbial communities from Stordalen Mire, Sweden - 612S2D metaG | ecosystem: Environmental > Terrestrial > Soil > Wetlands > Permafrost | place: Sweden: Stordalen | collected...
CGCAGGTTGCAGCTTCGACCACAAGACGTTTCTAGTCAGTAGTCTTGATTATGCCCTTCGTCGCGGCCGGTCGGGTCACTTCCAACAATGTGGCTCAGGCCAGGATTACGCATTACCTGAGTCTGGGAACGGTTCCGAAGTACGACCTCGGGCGTGGTTACCAGCTTGGTTCGCCGAACACTCTCATTATTGGCGACCTCCGGCGCATGTGGTGGCTTCGGTCGCGCATTCATCGAGCCCACTACCCCGCATGGATCGCGCTCGCTGCGAACGCCCCGTGGGGCGCTCTCCCTGTCAACGCCCAGCTCATCGCTCTCGGCTCCGCCAATCAAAGTTACGTATCGATTCGGGCTGCTGGTTTCGCGCTCTTTTCGCACTTCTATGGCCAACAGCGGAAAGAGGCCAGGGTAAGCAAAGTACTGCATCTGAAACGGCCGGACTTCTTTCCGATCCTAGACAGAAAGGTCCTTGCTCTCTACCGGCCGAAACTGGTCAACCCCCCGAGCAATCGGCTCGCCAGAGTTCCTCTCTACTGGGATCTGTTTCGTGATGACCTTCTTCTTTCCGCCAATCAGGCCGCCTTAGTCAATCTTCGGGGATGGATCAACGCCCAGGTGCCCGGTAACGCTGGCTTCAGCGTCTTCCTGACGCTGACGGACGTTCGCCTGTTCGATATCGCGGCGTGCTGGTGATCAAGATACTCTGGCGCCCAGAGTTCGTCGCGCTGGGCACCCAGCAACATAAGGTCAACCCGATGGCGAACCAGTCCGAGTAGATACCGATCGAGAACGACGAGCGCACCGCAGCGGGCCGTTCTGTTTCCTCGGATCGATCTCCTGGAGCCTTTCCCGCAACCGGCGGTCCCCGTCACTCACTGCTGAATCGCTCCCGGTCCTACAATGCTTGATCGGAGTCGCGGTTTATGCGATCAGACGGGAACATGCGCATGAAGAGACTACTGCTGAGTTTGTTGGCGGCGCTCGCCCTGCTAGCCGGAAGTGGAAGCGCGGCAGCGGCAACGAAGTCGTCTTCGACCACGGTTTGGGTAATGGGCGTCGACCAGATTGCACCGATTCGCACTGCGAGCCGAACGCTAGGAACCGCCATCAACCTGGGCTTCTGCGAGGGAGCTATGGCGATCGGCCCCAACGGCGATCCATGGGTGCTCTGTGGGTCTTCGGTCTTGGTGATCGATTCCAAGACTGACACGCCTACGGCGACGATTGCGGATCCAGAGGACCCCACTGCCATCGTGTTCGCTCATGGCGATGCCTATGTCTTGAATGACGCTATGCCACCGAGCATCTACGAGATTGACGCAGCGACGAGAAAGGTCATTCACGAGATACCTTTCACCCAGAACTCTGAGTCTCCCTGGGTCGGGTTGAGGTATTCCCCATCGCTTAAGATGATCTATGTCCAGAGCGACGTGTCCGGGACGACGGGCTTCGATGGCCTTCTCCTGCCCTTCGACCCAGTGACGAACAAGTTTGAGAAGGCCCTCGACGTTCCGGGAATGTGGAACGCGCAGATGGTAATGGCTCCCAACGGCAAGACGGCCGCCTTTTTTGGTTCCGAAACTGATTACGGAACTGTAGCGCTGGTGAATGTGAGAACTCATTCCGTGAAGCTTTCCCCTGATCTCGGGAATGTTCAGGACCTGGCGTTCTCTTCCAACGGTAAGGCGCTGTACGTCGCGTTTTCTGGCGAGAATCAGAATGGCCTCCTCGAAAAGTTTTCTCTGCCTAGCTTCAAAGTCGAGCACAGGTGGATGATCAGGCAGCAACCTCGGCAGGTCTATGTGAATAGGTTTGCCGTTTTCGTCCTGAGCTTTGGACCCACAATCAATAGTGGGGGAGCAAATAATGAGGCGTTTACCGTAATCAGCGCGAGTACTGTCAAGGTCCTCAGTGTTAAGGAGATGGGACCGGGCCCAAACATTGGATCCTTGAGCGGTGGTGTTGTATTTGATCCGAGGGGAGGTCTTGGTTGGGTGATCAGCCGGTCAACGACAGTCACTCCGTTCGAAATACGAACCGGCAGCCTTCTGGCGCCGATCAAAATCCCATATGGGCCGTCGACCCTAGCAATAGGCTGACCACCGGCGCGGGGTGAGCGTTGCTTGCCGACGTTGCAGTTCTCTGGAAGACCCACCTGAGCACGAAGATGACACCTGCTGAGAAAGACTGACGCGATGAGATACCGAGTTCGTGCAATCCGAGTGGAGACAGCCGAGAAGGTGGTGAGCGCTACCGACGAGGACGACGCGATCAGGAAGGTACAGGAGGAGCTGGCCAAGCCCTACAGCTTCTTTGGTCGCTGGGAAACGAAGGCTCTCGATCTGCAGGTTGTTAGCGCCGAGACCAGGGTTGGAGAAGCTCACAGCAGCGTCCCAACGGAGGGGCCACTTCTTCTCTCGGTGAACGAGGCGGCCAAGCTCTTGGGCTTCTCGCGCACCTCTCTCGACAACATCGTCCGTGCGGGCGAGATCGAGCACGTGCGTGTTGGCCGGCGGGTCCTCCTCGCGCGTTCGGCACTGACGAAGTTCATCGAAGTCAACTCACGCTCCGGCTACTACTCGTAACGGGCCCAGAGATTCAAGCAGTCAGCAGCTCTTGTCTCGGGTAGCCTCTGACCGCTTGGGAAGCTGAAAACGCCAAGCCGGAGCGGGCGACGGGAATCGAACCCGCGTTCCGAGCTTGGGAAGCTCGTGTTCTGCCGCTGAACTACGCCCGCGAATTGCCAACAGCGTAGCGCGCGCTATTTGGTTGGCCCTCGGTCTGACTCATTCGTGGCAGCCTGTGAGCCCTGTTTCCTCGACTCCGGTGCGAAGCAGGATCTTGGGTGCCTGCTCAAGAGCAGCTTGCAATCTGCCGATGGAACCTGTCGAGTGTCGGAGGCGGGTATGAGCAACACGATTGACGAGGACCCGACTGCCCCCATGTCAGTGAAACGGTGGCGGCGCTTTGCTATGGACCGCCTCTACGTGAATGAACCGTGCGGCTGTCCTATTGGCTGGCTGGATCTCAAGACCAGCGAACGGGTCATCAAGTTGCCCTCCCACGCTGACGTCTTCGAGCGCGCTGTTGCCGAGTGGCTGGCAGCACATCCCGACACGAGTTCAGCTCTGATGTCGTTGCGGGAATCTCCCGACGACCAGAAGCTACCGGCGAGCGAGGAGTTCCCTCCGCCGCCCGCGAAAGCCGAGTTAGTGCCAACCAAAGTTGTCAGCTCGCCAAACGCCAGTGATGAGCCTTGGACTGATCTCGCAGAGAACCTTCCCGGCCAAGCCGTCAGAGCGCGAGCGATCGCTGAACAGCGCGAGCAGCCCCTTCTTACCTGGTTGGCTCGCATCCTCGGAGTGCACACCGATGAGCGAGGCTGGCGAATGGGCGAGAAGGGTGAGGAACTCGTCGCGAGGCAGCTGGACAAGCTCGGGGACAACTGGCATGTGTTGCACTCGATTGCCGTTGGCAACAAAGGCTCGGACGTCGACCATCTCGTCATGGGGCCCGCTGGCGTCTTTTCGCTAAACACCAAGCACCACAAGAAAGCCGCGATCTGGGTCGCCGGCAATGTCTTCATGGTGAACGGCCAACGGCAACCCTACGTCTACAAGAGTCGACACGAGGCCCGACGCGTAGAAAGGATCTTGAGCAGCGCCTGCGGAGTGCCAGTCGAGGCACGGGGCGTAGTCGTCATCGTGAACCCACGCTCGTTCATCATCAAGGAACAGCCCAGCGATGTGCACGTCGTCAATCGGCGTAGGGTTCGACGATGGCTGACGGCACAGCCCGCGGTGCTGGACGAGGCCGACGTCGAGAGGATCTTCAACGCTGCTCGCCGTTCGTCGACCTGGACGCAACGACCCATTTGAGTTCACGGTCTGGCATCGTGCGAAAGACTTCTGTGGTCGACAGCGATCCAGTGCAGTCGCGCTCGTTCACGTGTCTCCGAGCCCGGCTTTCAACGTCAGGGCGACAGTAGTCGGACCCGCCACCTGTTCAGTGAAGCCTATCGATCGAAGACCCAATCACCTCCATCGTTTCCTCGGGACACTCCGCACTGATGTTGGCCAAAGGCGTATGTGATCGCGTCGCGCGGACCGTAGAACATCTCCCCGCACGTACAGCGGCCCCACTCATGTCCATAAAAGAGCTTTCGCTGCACGACGGGTGCCACCGGAGTTCGGGACGGCCCTGATCGTCCGGTTCGTCTGTCGCGAACAGCCTCGCCGATTCGAATCTGTCGTTTAGGCGCCCCCTGAGTGCCGCGGCTGGTAACGGCATAGTTATCTTTGTTGTGGCCATCCCGTTCCGCCCGGCTTCCTTCGACACCAGATATCGAAGAAGGTGGCAGATCACCCGGCTGTTCAGACTGTTTTGGAACATCGGAAAACCCTTCCGGGGCTGGCGGAGTTGGAAACACGGAGGGCGCCTTTGCCATCGAACGCCGCGCGCCGACCTGAGCGCGAAGACGGAGCTTGCGGACCCAGGAAATCGGACCACGAGTCCGTTGGTCTTCCGTTTGCTCCGCGGCCGACACCTCCTCAGGTGTCGGGACCCTCCAGCGTCGATCCCCTTCTTTCAACTCCATACTCCTTGCGCGTAGGAGCCCAAACCCCTTACGACCGTTGTGAACGGTGGGCGCTCTTCCATGACGGCCGGATCGAAGATACTAGTCACCATCTCAACGAAGACCGGAATGCTTGACGATCCACCGGTCCGAACGACACGTGACACGCTGCCGGGTTCGACTTCTGCATCGGCGAGGGCAGTCAAGATGGTTTGTTCCACTACTCCTATGTGGTGAGCAATGAGGTCTTCGAACTCCGAACGCGTGATTGGAACCACCACATCGAACCCGGGGCGATGAAACTCGATCGCTGTCTCGCTAACCGTGGAGAGCTGAATCTTCGCCTCTTCGATCGCCTCATAGAACTGGTACGCGAAGCCTCCATACAGCAGTCGTTCAAACCGTTCGAGCCGGTCACCGTTGCGATACCCCCGAAACCTCTTGAGAATCTCAGGCACATAGGGATCTGACAAGAGTCCGCGTAGGTCGAGCATCGATCGACTGTTCGCCGTGATCCTGTTCGGAAGCCTGCCGGAAGTGCCGTTCGGCCCCTCGTATAGGTCGTGAAGTCCCAGCTCTGCAGCGATCTTGGCGTTGAACAAGAGCTGATCGAACTGCTCACCACCGACCGCTGCTCCCTGAAGAGCAATCACCTCGGCGTCGTCCTCCCGATAGTCGACAACTGCCACGTCGAAGGTACCAGCGCCAAAGTCGAGGGAGACCACCAGCCCGGATGGGATGTCCTCTTCTTGCAATGCAGCTGCAGGTTCCTCGAGTGTCTCGATCTTGCTGAACCCTGCCTGGCGGGCAGCCACCATCAGCCGTTGGACGGCCAATTCCTGTCGTTCTTCGTAATCATCCCCTTCCGTACCGACGAAGGCGACAGGGTGACCAAGCACGACCCGATCTACAGACGATCCAGTCCAGGCATCGGCAGCCCTCTTGAGCGCTCGCAGGATTACCTCGACGAGATCGCTGAGGGTCCAAGTCCTACCCCAAGAGCTCGTCTGGTTGAGGGCAGGATCCGACAGGTCATTCTTGATGCCGACAAGAAGGCGACTGTTTACGCCTGCGCTTACCAGGTACTGCTCTGCAGCTTGGTCGCCAGCTGCTCGGTTCCCGTCGGCGTTGAGATAAATCACGCTCGGCAGGTTCTCAGGCACTCGGCGTGAACCGACATCAACGACTTCTACTCGATCGGGCCACGCGACAGAAACCAAGCTGTTGCTGGTCCCGAAGTCAATCCCATAAGCAAGCGGTGCGTCGGTCATCGTCCAACCACCAGTCCCGCCGCCAGCATACGACCTCTCGTGCTGGGCTCTTGGTTCTCGATCCGTCCCAACTCGTCCTTGAATTCCTCCCGCAGGCGCTCAAGGTCCTGTCGTCGCTTCTCGAGTTTTCCTCTTCGGGCGGGTAAGATCCTCTTGTCGCGCTCGCTTGTACCTCGTTCAGCCCTCTCGATCCAGGCGGCCTCGTCGTTTATGAGCGACCCAAGACGCTGACGGCGGTACTCGAAAATACGGCTCGTACGTGCTCTGGCCTGCTGCTTTCGAATGTCCAGTCCCGAGCGGGCGATCTCGCGAAGCTCAGAGTATTGCTGCCGATATCGCTCCTGACTCGCCGATATCGCTTCAGCCGCCCAGACCGGCAGATCAGGAGTAACGGAGGGGCGCTCGCCAAGCGCCGGTAACTCGTCAATGACCAAGCTACGTACCTCGAGGTCAGGTCCCACGAGGTGTCGAATAAACCGCCCCATTGGAATGATGTCGGTCGCTTCAATCTCATACCAGGCCTCGACCCACACTCCTGCCGGGACAAGGGGATCGAGCCGGGCTGTCGCTGTTACCCGCTCCGTCTGGGGTAATGCGATCAGACTCGTGATGAGTTCATTGCCAAACGCGAAGAACTGCAGCTCCTCGAAACGCAAAGCATCTTCGTGAAAGAAGCACCCCCGCACTGTCGATCCGCGCACGCGCAGACGTTGGGCCAGTTGCGGAGAGACCGTCACCACCTGTCCACCGTCAGCGTGATCGTTCAATGTCCCGCCGGAGTAGCTCAGAACTGCAGCAGCGTAGCGCCGGAGGTCAGCCTGTGTAGCCAGCGGTCGCTGGTCTAGAAGAGCGTTTACGATGTCTCGCCGTAGGCTTGCGCGGTCGAGGGCAAAGTCTGCCAGTTCGTGTTCCTTGGCACGCGCTTCGCGGATCCTGCGCTCGACATCGAGTTCCAGGGTTTTGCCTTCCTCGTCAAGGTGATCGAGCTTTGTCATGACGAGTTCGACGATGTCATCTTCAAGGTTTCCGAGAATCGGATCGAGCGAGCCGACAGACTCCTCGAAGAGGCCAATGCGCCGCTGAAGAACGTCGAGCACGCGTTCCTCGACAGTGTCAGCACACGCCAAGTTCCAGATCTGGACAGTGCGCCTCTGGCCTATCCGGTCAACGCGGCCGATGCGCTGTTCAACCTTCATCGGGTTCCACGGCAAATCATAATTGACAATGATGTGACAAAACTGAAGGTTTCGCCCTTCGCCGCCGGCTTCAGTTGAGATCAGGATCTGATTCTTCGTCCGAAACAGTCGGATGGCATCTTCCTTCTGATCAACATTCAATGAACCATGGAAGATCGAGACACTATGGCTATTCGCCTCGAGCACTCTCCGCAAGAGACTCTGGGTTTCCTTGAAGCCAGTGAAGATCACCACCTTCTCATGTGGATGCGCAGCGAACACCTCGTTCAATGCGTCCAGCAGCTTGAAGGCCTTGCTCTCATGGAACTTGCCTAGTCGTTCAACAAGTCCTTCCAGCTTTGCGATCTCCGCGTCGAGGAGCAGGCTCGTTAGCGTCGCGGCTGAGAAGTCGTCGACGACATCACTCAGCTCCTCTGCGTCGAGCTGATCCTCGTTGGGACCCCCCTCAGGTTTGCGGCGAGACTGACCATCGAGGCTGAGTTCCCTTCGCTTCTCACGGAGCTTCACGACGCGCCGTTCGAAGGAGCTTCTGATTGCGTGCCCACTACTTGCCAGCATCTTCTGATAGGTGACCATCAGAAAACCGACGGCCTGGTTCTTCGATGCCAGTGCCAGGTCGTACTCGGTACGGCAGTATTCCGTTATCTCGTCGTAGAGTTCTTTCTCCTCGATGGTCAGGTCGACCAGCACGGAACTAGCTTCACGGCTCACGAAACCGCCGACTTCACTCTTTCGATTCCGGATCATGACGTCAGCGAGGGGATGACGTTGGGCAAGCGCGTCGATCACTCTCTCACGAGTCTCGGTATCGGCTAGTTCCCTCGAAGGTGTTTCCGCCGCTCCGCTTTCGGCAAGGAGTTCTGCATGCTCGGTGCAGATTGCTTGGATGTCGGCGGACGAGAGCGTGTCCCAGGACAGCAGGCCTCGGACAAGTCGGTTGAGGGAAGGCAACTCGGCGTGCTGGCGCGCGTACACGCCGAAAGTCGGAAACAGACCGGGCTCAACCAACTCGATGAGGGAGTACAACTCAAACGGATGAAGCTGCATCGGGGTTGCGGTCAGGAGGAGCAGCCCTGGAACGAGCTCCTTGAGTTCGTCAGCGAGGCGATACGCTTGAGTCGTCTTCGGCTGGCGTCCCTGGAGCCACCGGCGTACTCGATGGGCTTCGTCAAAGACGACAAGATCCCAATCTGCCTCGACAATGGCATCGACGCGGCTCTTGTGCGACGCGAACGGTAGCGAGCAGATGACACTGTCTTGCTTCTCCCACGGGTTGCTGCCGTCCCGTCCCAAGTGTCTGATCGCGGCTGAGTCGATAATCTCAAACTGCTCATTGAACTTCGTCTTCAACTCTTGTTGCCACTGAAGTTGAAGACTCGAGGGACACACCACCAAGACTCGAGTTCCGAGCCCTCGGGCCCGCAGCTCCTTGATTATCAGACCCGCCTCGATCGTCTTCCCCAATCCCACCTCGTCAGCCAAGATCATCCGGGGGGCTAGTTTCCGGTTGACTCGCCACGCGACGAATACCTGGTGAAACCGCGGTTCGATCCGGGCATTTGACAGGCCACTTAAGGGATCGAAACGGTAGGCATGTTGCAGATAAAGCGCTTGGAGCCGCAGGCTGTAGGCCTCCGCTGGCCCGAGGGCCCCGTCGAGCAGTAGGCGGTCCGGCTCCTGGGGAGCCGGGTCAAGGTCGGCCAGATGGGTCAGCCTGACGCCATCGGGGAAGGCAACCTCTGCCATGCCGACAGCCAGGCGACGGACTACCACTCCGCGTTCTCCCGTCGCACGCACCACGACGAGCGTGCCTACACCGAACTGCATATCCGCTTCCACTCGCTGGCCACGCTATTACAAGGGCGCGTGGTGCTGCGTCTGATTTTGGATGGACGACTGCCGTCCGAAGCGTCCGCTTCTCGAGGGCTCCTCGATAAGGCACAGACGTGAGGTGCCACGGGACATGACCTTGAGGTCGGTGCTCAGGCGCTGCCCGAAGCTCCCCAGAACGACTACGGCATGCGCCGCCGAGGCTTGGATCGGCTCTTGACTGCTGGTTGAGCTGGCTGGATCTCAATGATGCCATCAGGATGCCTGACCGTGACGTCCCCCGCTGGAGGCACGTCGAACGAACGGAGATCGGGAGTCGCACGAAAGTGCTGACCCACACTGCCCCCCTTGCCGTGCCTTCGTGTCTTCCTAGACATGCCAGCGAGTTTACGGGCTCTCAATGAACTCTCGCCGAGGTCTCGATCGACGGCTCGCTGCACCAACGCTTGGCGCTTGTGAGGGAAACGAAAACGCCCCGTTGGCAGGCAGAAGTTCTGTTGGAAGTCTTTGATCGCGACCGATACCCGCGGGCGCAGGACATGGGCAGGTATTGTCGGAGACTGAGCAAAGGTGGGCTGGTGAACCAAAGACACAGGCTTTCGATTCGCTTCTCGAGTATGAACGCTGAGGATGCCAAGGAGGCAGGATGACAGACTTAGATTCTGAAGAAAAGATGATGAAGCGATTCAGGTGGACTGTCGTTCCTGACAAGCTCTTGCGTTCGATGCTGTGCGCTTATTGGCCAGATCACGCCGCTGATATCGGATCGCTGTCGACTCAGGATCTGCAGGACTGGGCCGAGGACGCGTTCGGCGGTGACCCGCGGCGCCACGACGAGCCGCTTGATGGTGATGTCATTGAAGTGCTTCGGCAGGAATGGTTTCCGCTGGCGACGGCGTCAGTTGTGGAAGACGCTGTGACTCTTCTTGAACTGCACCTCGGGCCGGCGCCAACGCAAAAGAAGGCTCGTGTTGCCTGGGTTGCCAGCAAGAACAAAACCCTCAACCTGCGATGGATTCTGACGAGGGAATTCTGCAAAGCCCACCGGACAGACCTCCCTGTAAAGAGTGCCGTTGCTCATAAAGAAGCCGCCGCCCGCATGCGCGATTTAGTTGGTGAAGGCAAACCGCCCGATCCGCTCTTCCCTCACCAGCAGAAGGCGCACGACGCGCTCGATAAGGCCTTTGCCGCCGGCAGGCGAGATGCATTGGTTGTGATGCCGACGGGTTCTGGCAAGACACACACGATGGTGAGCTGGCTCTTGGATCGGATGGCCGCGGACCCCGAGTTGAGGGTTCTCTGGCTGGCACACCGCCGCGAGCTCATCGACCAGGCTGCAGAGGCGTTCGAGATTGTTGCGCGTTCACAGGATCATGAGTTCCGACGAGTGCTCCGGGCTGTGCACGGTGGGGCAGCTGAGCTCGTAGCCCTTGCCGATCAGAAACAACCGGTCGATGTCGCTGTGGCGACCGTCCAGTCATTCATTGCAGGCGGCAAGTCCGCCGCGATAGTGGCCAGCTTCTTCAAACGGCCGGTGATAGTCGTGATGGACGAGGCTCATCACGTCGGTGCGGAACAGACGGACAAGTTCGTCGGAAAGCTAGAGAAGCAAAAGAAGTTTCGAATACTGATCGGACTCACCGCCACGCCTTACCCCACCTCGATCGTCAGTCAGCAACGGTTCGCAGTCCACTTTCCGAGAAAACTGTTTCAAGTTGATGCACCTCCCCTCATCAAGCAGAAGATTCTCGCCAGACCCATAACCGTGGTTGTCGACACCGCGCGCCGCTACGCCCTCTCTGAGGGTGCGGTCAAGAAGCTCGGACAAGGCTTGGAGCCCGGCGATGCGTTCGACGTACTTGACGAGCCCTCGCGTAACCGACTCATCGCTGACCTCTGTCTGAAACACCGACCCACTCACGGGCCAACGCTGCTGTTCGCTGTGAACATCGATCACGCGGAGACGCTTGTCGAGGTGCTTAATGAGGTTGGAGTACCGGCGTCCGCCGTACACAGTCGATCGGAACTCTCCATGTCAGACGCTCGGAAGTGGTTCAACTCGACCACCGACCCGGTACTGGTGTCTGTTGGCATGCTCAATGAGGGCGTCGATCTACCAATGGCGCGGACGGCGTTCCTCGCTAGACCGACGATTAGCAGGGTCCTTATGAAGCAGATGATTGGCAGAGTCCTTCGTGGGCCACTCGCTGGGGGAGAGACGGACGCTTATGTCGTGTACTTGCAGGATCAGTTCACGAACTTCTCTGATCTGCTCGATCCGGCCGAAGTACTCGATGAATACGAGCCCCGGCGCCGTCATGGACTGACCGATGAGCCGGACGATGATCTTCCGGTCGTCGTGGACGACTTGGGGGCAAAGGTGCCATTCCGCGTCGTGGGTCACCTCGGTCGAATGATGACCCAGCCAATCTTCCAGAGTTCACTCGACGACGGTGAAGCCTCGAACGATCGCCCGTTCGACGTGATGTTGTACCCGCGTTCCCTCGTCGGATATTACGAGCTGCCCACAGCCGCTGTACCCGTGCTCGATCACCAGAAGGAGTGCTGGGACAAGCTTGTGAACGCGGTTCTCGCGCGTGAAACTCGGATCTGGCAAGGATTCTTCGACGGTGAGCCACCTCCGGCGCCTCCGGCTCGTTCCGTGGCTGACATGGTGGAGTACGTGCGGATGAATGGACGGGCGCCTCGGTTCGTTGAGCTAGAAGCATCACTAGGACCTTCGCGGTGCGCCGACCGAATTCTCGCGGCCGGCTCAATCGCGGAGGAAGAGCGAACCAAGCTGATTATGGATGAGTGGCGTGGCACCGTTAATGTCGAGGCGTATCCGACCGCAGACCACTTCCACGAGGCCGTCGAACGCGAGCTTCGAGATCGGCGTCGGGCCGGAAGGCTTCGCCACAGCCCCCCCGCTCCCACAGGGCACAAGCCAACGAAACGTCCGAAATTTCTCGACATACGGCCCCTGAAGCCACTATTCGATCAGGTAATTGTCATGGGCCGAGAGCTTCTGCCGGCAGAGCTCAGCGTGTTGCTCGACAACAAGCCTGCGAGTGTCGACTGGAGTCCCCGTAAACTCTGGCATCTCTACGGTTACTGGACCATCTCCACGCACGGCAAGAACCGTGGCCGGCGGCGAATCATCGTGAGCAGTCTTTATCGAACGGAGCCGAAGGTGGTGAGTGACGAGATGCTCAGGTACCTGCTGTGGCATGAACTACTCCATGACCTTCTTCCCGGACAACAGCACGACGCGCAGTTCCGCGAGATGGAGTATCGATGGCCGGGTGCACTCGAGCTCGACGCCGAGTGGGCTGGACTGCACGACCAGTACCTGTTTCCCCGCGACCCGCAGGTCCACAAGTCCTCGGCTCACGCTCACGCCAAGTAGACAGGGCGCGCTGAGGACGTGCGGTGCTTGTCCAGGGACTTCGACGGTCTGCTAGCCCTTGCCGCACACCTTTCGCACCGCGGAGTTCTCACCGCCGGTCTGGCGCTACCAACGGAGCCACTGGATCCGTTGGTATTGACCGACCGCGAGTGTGCTCTATCGGCTCTTTGCTGACCAGCCGGGGACGGTCTTGCGCTTCAGGGGGAGCTGCTTACAGGACCACGCGTTGACGTGTGCAGCTCGAGAAGACGTCTATGTGGAACTTATCGAGCCATGGGAGGCTGTCCCGGCTCGTCGTGGAGGTGACCGATGATGACTGCCTTCAAGGGCTCCTTGTTTCCACCCGCGACATGGAAGTCGTGCGATACCAGCGGCTTTCCTGAAAGCCCCTACCCAGGGACGCGGCCGGTCGGGTCGTGGCGACTCACTCCGACCGGGAACCTGCATGGGCTACAACACTGTGTTGACGGTTGGGTCGATCGATGTTCTGGGCAGGTGATCAGTGTCGCCGACCGTCATCTGGTATTGGGGTACGGCTCAAACCTCAACCCGAGCAAGCTCGTAAGCAAATACGGAGGAGAGGAGGTGTTCGTTCTTCGTTCGGCCGTCGTCGGTTGGGCCGCGGCTTGGTGCAACGCCCGGCGCAGCCAGGGTGATGTGGTCGCCACCGTCGTACCTGCGCCCGGGCACGTTGAGGTTCACGGTGTGATTGCGGTAACCCGCGAACAGTTGCAGGAGATGGATCGCTGGGAGGGGCATCCGCAGTATTACGAGCGGCAGAGGTTTGCTGGCACTGTTCTTCTGGAGAATGGTGAGACAGCAAGCCCAGAGGTCTACCTGGGCTCACCAGGCAAGCGGCCTCCACTGCTCCTCGGCGGTCAGCCGGCCTTGTGTAGTGAAATCTCTCACGATGTCGTTGAAAGGCTGGTCCCCGAAGGTTCGCGGTCGTGAACGGATTGTTCGCATACGGCACGCTCATGTCAGGCCGTGCCCGTTGGCCATTGCTCGATGCGTACGCAGCGCGCGATCGTCCCCTCCACGCGCAGGTCCCGGTCGTCTGTTCGACACAGGATTCGGATGGCCCGCCGCCCTATTCGACCCAGGCGCGACAAGCAGGGTCCCGGGACTTCTCCTTCGGCTAGAGCCATCAGGCGAGAGAGTCGCCCTGGCGGTCCTTGACGACGTTGAAGGGGTCGCGACTGATCTCTTCGAACAACTGGCCACCACAACGACAGCCGGTGCCCGCTGCTACGCCTACACCTGGTCCGGCCTCACGACAGACCTCGTCGAGATCAGCTCGTGGGAACTCGAGGGTCGAGAAGCCCCCGGCCGTCTGGTTCTGGAAGCTGCCCTAAGCCCAAAAGGCTGCATGCGGGCCAAGGCTGAAAGGACGCCTCGTCGGGTTTGGTCCGGCCGGTGATCAGTGTCGGAACTGGTCCCCCGCGGGAGCCTCGACTGCCACACTGTCGATGGGTTCCGCGACCGCTCGTCGAATACCGGACAGGTCGGCAACTCGGGTGCTGGCAATCGAGAGGGCAATCTCCTCCGGAAGACAGTCACTGAACTTGAGTTTGGAGGCCAGTTGCTCGGCGATCCAGGGAATCGGCATGGTTAACGGATCGAGCAGCTCCGCAAAGTCGCGCACCCTCTCGACCGTTGCCGCGTCGGGATCGAGTCTGATCGCGAGATTGTCGGCCTTTGACCTGCCGAGCAGCGGACCCATTGCTGCCATGAGAGCGGCATTTGCATGGAGGCCAGCAAATGTCCACCAGGACAAGTCTTTCTCTGTCCTCACGACGGCCGTTCTACCCGAACGCGCCCACTGAAATGACGACCGAATCTCCTCCAGCGCTGACGATGCCCGGGCTGTCAAAGTGACTCCTGCCGGATCGGCACCGGCGAGGACGTCTCGAATCGAATCACACAGCTCTGCCGAGAGTGGTCGACCATCGCCGAGCCATCGCGACCGGCCGCCACCTTCAACCGGCTCGACCCAAGCGAACCGCCGATCCCAATCGATCGAGGTCACACGCCAGACCCGACCAGCCAGCAGGACGGAGGCCAAATGCCGATCGTTCGTTAGCAAAGCAATCGGGTCAAGATACCCAATCTCCTTGGAGCCGTGCCGGATGACGAAGAGCGGGTTCGATGTGAACGCGGAGGTCAAATCGAGGAAGTGCCTGTAGCCATAGCTACGCTCACCTCTAGGTCCCATGGACAGAATGCCGTGACCCTCGTCAAAGAGCATCTCGTGTTCGACGAGATGTTCGAGTATTCGCTGACCAACGCCGGACTCAACGATCTCAGCAAAGGCCGGAAGGCGACCGACGATGTCGGCCCATCGGGGACGCGCCAGCGAGCCCTCCTGGAGGGTCAGGGCGAGAACCTGCTGAGCAAGCAGATGATATGGCTGAGCGGGTGCGGTAACGGGCTCGACATAGCCGCGCGCCCACAATCTGAGCAGACCCGCCGCCTGAGCAAGTTGCAATTCAGGCTTAGTTGTCAAGAACAGCAGGTTTCTTGTGGTGCCGGCGCGGCGGCCGCTTCGACCGAGCCGCTGCAGAAAGCCGGCCACCGTCGTAGGGCTGTCGATCTGGATCACCCGATCGAGGTCGCCGACGTCGACGCCTAGCTCGAGGGTTGAAGTCGCCACGATTACACAGTCACTGGCTTCGACGAATGCCTCTTCTGCTCGGCGCCGTTCATCAAGCGCCAGGGATGAGTGTGACACAAACGTGTTCACACCCCGTTGCCGCAAGTCGACCGCGAGTTCCTCTACCCTGGCGCGGCTGTCACAGAAGACCAGACGCTTCTCACCAGCATGAAGGCGAGAGATGACCGTCCCTGCGTTAGCGAGAGAGCCCACGTAGTCAAGGGTCACGTCGGCTCCGGCGGCAGTTGCCGTGGAGTCGGGTGCAATTACTCGAGCCGGACCAGTGCTCGAACCAACTAGCCATCGAAGCAACGTTTCGGGTTCACCGACCGTCGCCGACAAACCGATCCGCTGCAGATCGCGACCGGCCACCGCCGACAGCCGCTCAATCACTGCGAGCAGGTGCCACCCTCGATCATCCCCACCGAATGCGTGTATCTCATCGACGACGATGGACCGGAGACCAGAGAAGAAGACTGCGTGGTCCCGTCGGGTAGACATCAGTATCGCTTCGAGGGACTCGGGAGTCGTCAGCAGGATCTCGGGTGGATCGTCGAAGATACGGGAACGGGCGGCAGCGCCGACGTCTCCGTGCCAGAGTCCGGCACGTAGTCCGACGAAGCCCGCATACCGCTCCAGTCGAGGGTAGAGGTTGTTCACCAGCGCCCGCAGCGGGCAGACATACACGACCGAGAGGCCACGCCAGCCCTCGGTGACGATCCGTGAAAGCAGCGGAAACACGGCTGCCTCGGTCTTTCCACCCGCGGTCGGGGCCAGCGCCAGGACATGCTCGCCTGCCAAGATCGGCCCTACCGCTTCTTCCTGGAGTGGCCGCAAGAATGACCAACCGAGGGAGTTGACGACATGATGCTGGATCCCTGGGTGGAGCTGATCGAACCCGGTCACCGCTCAGGGCTCGTCGGTGAGGTCGAGTTCGATGTCGTCGGCGGTGAGCCCGGCCGAGGCGTTGCGCTCCTCGTCGGTGAGCTCCTCGATGCCGACCGTCAACTGGTAGTCGACACGGGGATCGAACTCTTCGAACTGATCGACGCGGTCCAGTACGTCGCCAACCAGCTTCTTCAGGTAGATCCGGGGCGCTACCCCCACTTTGCCACCGAGCGTCCCCGTGACGGCCGTGGCGAGGGAGGCGATGTAGGCATCGTCGACGTTGTCATGGATGCGCTCGGCAGTGGGCTGACCACGTGCGTAGAGGTCACGCACCTTCCGGCCCAGCTCAACCAGACCGTTGTGATCGAAGCCCATCAGGCGGAGCTGGACCGCTCGGGGATTGTCGAAGCGGGCATCGGTAGTGAAGTCGGTGGCCAGACGCTGAGCGAGCGGCGCAAGCCGCTGGGCTCCCTGGGGGCCGTCGAAGAAGGCTGGCGTGCCCGTGATCAACAGGTAGAGGCCCGGGAAACGGCCGCCATCGACCTCGTCGAGCATCTGGCGGAGGGCGTTGAGCGACTTGTCCCGGGCGTCGGAGCGGACCCGCTGGAGGGTTTCAACCTCGTCGATGGCGAGGAACAGCCCGGCGTGACCGCTGTCTCGCAGGATGCACAGAAGCCCCTGAAGGAACGAGAGTGCCCCGGCATGGTCGATCTCACCCTTGATCCCCGCCATCCTCTTCACCGAAGCGGCGACGTTGGGTTGGCCGCCCAACCACGCCAGCAGCCCATCGGCCGTGGCATGGTCACCGTTGTGGCTAGCGGCACGATAGGCGCGAAGTACTGCCCCGAACGCCGGAGCTGTGCGGACGACGTCACCCAGCCGCTGCTCCATCAACGCGTCGGTAGCTGCGAGTAAACCAGCGCTGTCGTGCTCATTGACGATGCCGCCTGCGAGGACATCCTCCTCGAGAACGTAGAACCATCCGTCGATGACCGCCCGGAGCGCCCCCGTGTCTCCGTCGCCGACCGATAGCCGCTCGATCACCCGGCGGTAGACGGTCTGCAGGTGATGGAGCGGAGTTTCGGTCTCGGAGATCTGGAGCTCCGAGGTGGCGAGGCCTTTTCGGCGAGCCCTTTCAGCAATCCAGCGGAGCGCGAAGGTCTTGCCACTACCCCACTCACCGCGGATGGCCTTAAACACCGCCCCGCCGGCAGCGACTTTGTCCAACTCATCTTCCACCGCGTCCTCAAACCGCCCGAGCCCCACCGCCATGACGTCAAGGCCCCGGGCGGGGACCGTTCCTCTCCTCAGGGCGTCGATGATCTCAGCACGACGCGCTGGGCTGACCTCGACCGTCACTACGCTCCCACGTCGATTTGGAACTGCTCGCCGAGCGTCGGCAATGACAAGTGAGCCTCCTGGGCCGTGGCATCGACGTCGAGGACGGCGTACCCGTCGACATTCAGCACACGGGCCAAGGTGACCAGGAACCCGGGGAGGCGGGTCTGGGGCATGGACGCATCGGGAGCAAGGGCGGCAAAGGAGATAACTCCCCCACGCCGCGCGATCGCAGCGAGTACAGCACGGACGCGATTCTCGGGCAGGGCGGCTCGCCCAGCCCTGCTCTTCTGCTCCTTCCAGACCTCGCTGGCGAAGAGCACATCCACCCAACCTGGGGCACCGATTGCTTCCGCCCCGTTGGGTGTTGGCGTGGCCCGGGGAATGTCGAAAATTGCGCCCTGAGCTTCGTCGACTAGCTGCGCAGCCTTCCGCCGGGACTTTCCGATCTTCCCCGCAGCAGCAGTCTCGGGCGTCCGTACTCCTTCGGCCCAAAGATCCCACCACAACGGTGACGCCTCGACGAATGCTTCCCAGCCCGCCGGCGCAGGGATGCCAGCCGGCTGGAAGGCGGCTACCGGCACGAGCACCTCCTCGGGGGTTGCGCCACCGTGATAGCCGCCGGCCTTCGCCCCGTAGCGGTAGTCGTCCGCCCAGGGGGCGAGGATCCCAGCTGCGCCACCGAGGAGCACCCGCTCACCGCGGAGCAATACCTCGCCATCGGCCGCCGATCGATCGGCCTCCCGCCAGCGTTCTCCACCATCGCCACCGCCGCTAAACGCCCCGGATCCGCCGTCGTCGGGCTGAGCCAGCACGTGGCCGTGGTCCGCGCTGACGATCACCACTCGGCCGCTGTTCCTGGCCGCTTCAAGCAAGGACAACAGCGCGCCGACATCAGCGATCCTGAGTTCCTCAGTAAAGGTGCCCTTGCGGAGATGGTCGTCGATGGTGTTGATGACCACCCCCACGACCGCTGGGCCATTGGGTCCGAGGGCCTCGAGCACCTCGGCCGCCAGCGATTCACCAGCGGCTCCAGCCAGGCGGCTCTGGTGGAAGAACATGGCCAAACGGCCGTCTCGGCGAAGGGCGGGATTGCTCTCGAACTGCGCACGTTCATGGTCCTGGTTTCCCCGGTCAAGGCGTCCTGCGATCAGACTGGCCCGACTTACCTCGGTCACGGTGGGAAGAGCAGCGATCCCGACGAGCCGATCTTCTGCCGGTCCCGTGCCTGCGTGGATGATCTCGCGAAACCCAGCCTCGCCAAACTGGGGAGCCAGCTCACTGAAGGAGGACAGGCCGCAGCCGTCCAACACCACGAAGAGCAGAGGTTGTGCGTTGAGCCGCGCCAGCACTCGTCCCACGACCGCCTCGACTGTCGTCAGTCCGCTGGATGCGAGCTCGTCCGGGGTCGAGGGCAACGTCGTCCACGATGCCAGGAGCTTGGCAAATCGTTGGTTCTCGACGCGGCGACGGGCCACAACGCGGTCGATGACGTCACGGTATGTGGCGGCCACGTCCTCGTCACCATCACCACGCCACAGCTGGCGACGGGCCCGATCGACCCATGCGCCCTCAACTGCGTACCTAGCCGCAGCCTCCTCAAAGGAGGCAGGCGGGCTCGTCTCCGGCGCTGCCGTTGAGGATGCCAGCCAAGTGGCGAGCCGGGCGGCCATTTCAAGGTGTTCCCTCCGGCGATGTCCCCCCGGTGTCTTGCCCTCCGCGTGAACGGCGACGTTACCGATCGCCTCTCGTAGGTCGGCGAGAGGTCCTCCGAGGACTGTCGCCGCAGCGGTGGGACCTTCGTCCACCCCCGCCAGGATCGCTCGGAGTACGTCAACCGCGATGGCGATGCGCCGGTTGAACCCTTTGGACAGCAGCGGACTCGCCTCCGGGTACGGCACTGTCAGGTCGGCGGCCAGCACCTCGGCCCGGGCCAAGATGGCGTTGGCTTGGTAACGGTCGATCGCCGCCAGCTGCTGGACGGTCTCCTCGCACCGCTTGGCCAGTGCAGCTCCCACTGTTGGCGTAATGGCGCCACCACCGCACCACTCCTCCAGCTTGCCCGCAGCTTTCCCGCCCTCGTAGCCCCCATCACCGTAGATAGCTCGGGCTGCCAAGCCCATAGCCACAAGGTCCGCACCACGGCCGGCTGCGAGGATCCTGGCGACCAGGTCGCCGAGCTGCCCGCTGGACCGTGCGACGGCGGCGAGCAGTCCGGCACGCGTCTTCTCGTCGAGTGCGTGGAGGCGTCGGAACGGCTCAGGCCGGGAGGCGGCGTCGACGATCGCATCGACGCCGACGTCATGAGCGTCGAGCAGTTGACGGGCCAGCGAGCTGAACGCCACCTCTCGGGTGAGTGTCGTCCCAGCTCCCGCCGCGGCGGCTACGTCTGCCGGGACATGGTCGAGCAATGCGCTGGCGATCCATGCGTCGTCCTTGCCGAACGCCGCGTCCATGCGCTGGACGCCGAAGAGCGAGCGGACGGCGTCCCACGGCTCGAGCGGCAGAATGCGTCGGTGGGCCAGACGGGCCAGGACGTCCTCGCCGAGTTCGTGATCGGACAACTCGCATAGCACGACCAGCAGGTCAGCCGCCTCACTGGGACCGCCGCCCGTCGCCTCCCTCTCAGTCCAACGCGAGAGGCTGGAGCGCACGGCGAGCGGTGACACGCAGGTCTCGATTTCCACACGGTGGCCCTCGACGGTGAGTTGGCCGCCGGTCCATATCGGCTCGGCGCGCATTGCGATCACCCGGGTCCCCGGCCCTTCCTTGAGGACAGTGCGGACCCGCTGAGACACCAACGCCGGCGTGGCAGTGCGGAGGCTCATCCGGTCGGACCCTTTACTCGGGTTCGTTCCACAAGATTGTCACCTCGATGGCATCCGGTGAGAGTTCCTTTGCCTCGACGCGCGCTTGGAGAGTGTCGAGTTGGATCCTTGCCGCCTGAAGGTCGTGACCCTTCCACTCATTCTTTGACGGTTGATATGACGGCTTGGGCTTGACGGTGATCAGCGCGATAGCCGCCTCCTGGATCCGGTGAAGCTCAGGGATGAGTGCCGTGACGAGCTCATCGGCCTCCAGCGCCTGTTTGAGCTCCGATCCCAGATGGGCTCCCTCCGCACGGGCAGCCGCCGCTTCGATGATCGAAAGCTGGGCTGCACCGAGCTCATTGACGATCATCTGTGCGCTGGAGATGGATTTGCCGAGCGCCAGCTCGGATGTCGGGATCGGCGCGGTGGCAAGGGCACCGACCCGCGTCAGATCATCAGGTGCAGCGGCCAGGTTGGCGAGTAGCGCCCGTGCGGCCCGGGCGGACGCCAAGCGGGGGAAGGCAGCCTCATCAATCCCGGTCGACGAACCGACTGAAGCGACCTTGTCGACGAGAGCATCGACTGCTGTCCGGTGCGCGTCGACCATCTTCTGCAGATCGATGCCGGCCCGCTCCACCGCAAACCCGGACAGGTGCCTAGTCGCAAGGGTAATCCCGAAGATCGATGCCATCCGTCCATGGGCTTTCTCCCAGACCTCCTCGGAGGGCAGGGCCTGAGGGACCACCTCCCATGCGTCTTCGAGCCGATCGACGGTCGGCATGACCGGCCCGCCGTGGAGACGAAAGGTGTGGTTGGTCGCCTGGGCCCATACCAGGATGATCAGGTTCTCCAACTGTGAGGTCAGTCCCATCGGTGACGGCGCGTTGATGGCCTCACGCAGCACCCCGACAGTCTGCGTATCGGCGCCGTTCTGAAGGGCTTGGTTTATGGCCTTCGTGAAGGTGTTGTCCCACCTGTCGGCGGCAGTGCTGAGCTTGAATGCCTGCTCGGACTGGATGCCGAGCTGGAGCGGGTTGGCGATTCGGGCCAAGAGCTTGCGGTCGGTGGGCTCCTTGACCATCAGTCTGCCGTCGGGCTCCACCACCGCCTCCGTGCAGAGCTCGGCCACCTTGCGCACCTCTCCGGGCTTCACCTCCGTGCCGAGGTCAGGCGCACCGGGGTAGGTGTGACGGAGTGCCTGATCGAGCACCTGGTCCAGGGCGTCGCGCAGGTTCGCCTTGGTGGGTGGGGCGATCGC
>Ga0182014_10002885_pt1 | contig 21202 bp, 20 predicted proteins | sample 612S2DmetaG_FD_120489 | JGI IMG/M metagenome (GOLD analysis project Ga0182014, IMG submission 120489) | Permafrost microbial communities from Stordalen Mire, Sweden - 612S2D metaG | ecosystem: Environmental > Terrestrial > Soil > Wetlands > Permafrost | place: Sweden: Stordalen | collected...
CTTCCTCCGCCGCCTTGGCGATGGCGGCCTGTTCCTCGGCCTGCCGCTTGAGTTCGGCTTCCTGACGCGCCTTTTCCTCGGCTTCGGCTTTGAGGCGGGCTTGACGAGCGTCTTCTTCCGCCTTGGCGCGCTCGGCGGCGAGGCGTTTTTCCTCATCGGCTTTGACACGGGCTTCCTCCGCCGCCTTGGCGATGGCGGCCTGTTCCTCGGCCTGCCGCTTAAGTTCGGCTTCCTGACGCGCCTTCTCCTCGGCTTCGGCTTTGAGGCGGAGTTCCTCCTGGGCTTGGGCCTGAGCCTTCGCTTTTTCGTCCGCAACGCGGCGAGCTTCGGCCAGGGCGCGGATGCTGGCTTGGTCTTGAGATTCGGCGGGCGGTTGCGGCGGCCGGGCCGCGACGGCCGGTGCATTGGCGCTGCCCCACTTGATGGTTTTCATGAAGATGCCCTGGCCGACAACAGCATTTCCGCCGCTCGACAACACCATGACGCGGACGTGGTCGGTGGTGAGTTCAGGCGGCACGCCTGGATCGTCATTAAAATACTTGACCCGAAGGGAGACAGTGCCGTGCCCGGCGCCGACGGACACGGGGTCCGCCCCGAACCAAGTGGACGCCTTGGGCTGCTTTTTGTCGGTGATGACGGGCGCCAGGCGCGCGGTTGGGCCGCTGGTGCCATCATAAATAAAATCCACCGTCAGGGTGACTTCGGTGCCGTCCTCCGATTGCTTGAGGATGCGCAGATTGCTGACGCTGGTGCCGCCCATGTTCTGGTTCTGGGGCTGGATGAGGATGGGCTGGGCGTAAAGCGCGCAGACCAGTTGAAGGGCGAGCAACCCGATGCAGCGGCATTTCAGCGGTTTCATGGGCGGATTCTATCCGGCAAAATATAACCCAGCCGCTCCCGCTGTCAAAGCACAACGGGCAAAAAGCGGGGAAATCAGTTTTGTGGTTCGACGCATCGGGGGTCCTCGTTTCGGGAGCTGTTCACCAGATTGCTGACCGGGTAGGCCAGCAACCGGGCCGCGCAGGGCGTCCGCAGGATTTCTTCCGCCCGCGCTGTGTCGGCCAGCCATGCTCCATAGTCGTCTGGGGTCAGTATCAGCGGCATGCGGGCATGGATGGGCCTCACCTCCGCGCTTGCGCCGGTCGTGAGTATGGCAAACGCGGCCACCGGCCCGGCGGCGTTTTTGACTGTGGCCTCGTCCCAAATTCCCGCAAACCAAAACGCCTCGCCCTCCGGCGCGACGAACCGAAAGGGCGTTTTGTCCGGCTGGCGCCACTCGTAAAAGCCATCCGCGGGGACCAGGCAGCGGCCCCGCGAAAAAGCGCGGCGGAAGGCCGGTTTCTCCGGCAGCGTTTCGGCCTTGGCGTTGATAATGGGGCTTGCCGACCAGGCGGGTTGCAATCCCCAGCGCAGTTCCTTCGGCTCCATTTGGCCGCCCTCCATGACAACGACAGGCGCGTTCTGCGTCGGGGCGATGTTGAATCGCGCGTGGAGATGGAGGCGCAATTGACCCGGCGGAAGATGGGAAATCAGCCGCAGTTCTTTCTTAGTCAGCGAATACCGGCCACACATCTGGTTTTCCAATGCGCCCGCCGCGCGAGATTGGCAATCTTTTTCGACGCCAGCCGCGCGTTGACATCGGGAACGCATTCTTAAAGACTTGGCGGAGAGGCATGATATTCCTTCCCATCGTGGATCGAGAGCTGCGGGAAGGGGCGCGCCGGCCCGCCACCTATTGGAGGCGCATCGCGGTCGCGTTCCTAGCCATCCTGATCGGCGTGACGGCTTATCTGGTCAACTACTTCCAACCTCAAATCAAATTTGGCACCGCGCTTTTCTGGGGATTATCCGGCCTGTCGATGCTCTTTTGCCTGTTTGCCGGGAGAATCTCGACGGCGGACTGCCTGAGTCGTGAAAAACGGGAAGGCACCATGGGCCTGCTCTTCCTGACCGATTTGAAAGGCTACGACGTCGTATTTGGAAAACTTGCGGGCACCTCTCTGGGCGCTTTTTACGGGTTGCTGACCGTCTTCCCCGTCATGGCGATCCCGCTGCTGGAGGGCGGAATGACCCATGGCGAATTCTGGCGGATGGTCAGCGTCCTGGCAAACACCTTCTTCCTCTCGCTGGCCGTCGGCATCGTGACATCGGCGGCGACACGCCGGTTCCACGCGGCGATGGCGGCGAACTTCTTCCTAATCGCCCTGGTGGTGGGAGTGCCGGCGGGTTGCGGCCTCGGACTGCTTGCGGGAACGCCGCCTCGATGGGTGCCGTCGCTCTTTTATGTGTGCCCTGTTTTCTCGTTTGTCGTTTGCGAAGCCACTATGTATGCGAGGTTTTCGGCGGATTTTTGGTGGTCGGTGGCCACGACCAATATGCTGGCGTGGATTTTCGTGTTCCTGGCCTGCTTGATTGTCCCACGCTCGTGGATGGACAAGCCGGCGGTGGCCGCGTCGGGCCGCTGGCGCTGGCGGGAGATCGGCCCGCTGCTCAACTTCGGCGGCCCCGCCCAACGAGCCGCCTTCCGCAAAACAGCGCTGGACGCGAACCCATTTTTTTGGCTGGCGGCGCGCGCGCGGCTGAAGCCGGCGCATGTCTGGGTTTTCGTCGGGTCGGCGGCGGTCTGGTGGATTCGTTGCTGGATCAAGGAGGGGGCGATCTGGCTGGATGAGGCCACCTATATTGCGACTGCCATGCTGCTCAATTTCTCCTTCAAGCTCTGGATCGCGCTGGAGGCCGGACAGCGGTTAGGCGAAGACCGCCGTTCCGGCGCATTTGAGTGGTTGCTGGTCACGCCGCTGGCCGTTGGCGACATCTTGAGCGGCCAATTGCGCGCGTTGCGCCGGCAATTCCTCCGTCCGCTCCTGGTGGTGGCGGCAGTGGAATTGGTCTTCGTTCTGATACTGGCCCGGCGGCACAACCAGACGGCACAAGTCCATTGGATGCTGGCTGGCATCCTCCTGCTGGCGGCGGATGTGGCGGCGCTGATTTGGGTCGCCATGCGGGCGGCGCTGACGGCCCGGAGCCAGACGCGCGCCTCAATGGAAGTGCTCATCCGCATTTTCTTCCTTCCCGGGGCGGCGTTCGTAGGCATCCTGGCCGTGCCGCAAGTGTGCTGGCTGCTGGACCTGACGCGCCAGGATCCGGGCGCCCGTTTCAACCTGGGGCTATGGCTGGGAACGGGCCTGCTGGCGGACGCTGTCTTCGGACTACGCGCCTGGTGGTCATTGCGTCGCCATTTCCGCGAAATCGCGCTACGTCCGCCTTTTCTGGAGCGAAGGCCGCCGCGGTGGCGGCAATTCCCGGCCGGAGCGTCCGCGGCGGCAAGATGGGCCGGGCGATTTGTCGCGCCGCGTTTCCGCAAGCCGGCTGAGGTCTGTCTGGCCGTTGTGCTGGCGATGGCCGTCGTCCTGCTGGCCCGCGGTCATTCCAAGTTTCCTCCGCTCGTGGTGGTGTCACTTACACACACCAACACGCCGATGGCCATTTATCGCTGTTACCGTTACCCGGGGGAGGGGGTTTTGCTGGTTTTGCCGGATGGAACTCTCTGGCGCTGGGGGATGGCCGGTTCGCCGCCTCTGCCACGCGCCGCCGTCCCGGAGCAAATCGGCGGCGACAGCAGGTGGGTCAAGACCATGGGATCCGGCGCCTATTTCGTCGGCTTGCGCGCCGATGGAACAGTCTGGGAATGGGGATCGGGTTACAGTCCCATGCCCAGCCAAGACCGTCCCGCCCTTCCCGGCAACGATTGGATTGACATTGCCGCCGGCTATACCCAGGTGATTGCCCTCAGAAGAGACGGAACGATCTGGGGTTGGAATTCCAGTTCCAAATTGCACACACCGTCAGAGAGCCTTGATCCCCGTTACAGGCATTGGGATCAGGTCGGGACCGCGCGGAATTGGACGGGCATCTCGTGCCGTGGCGGAGCGACGCTTGGCCTTCGATCCGACGGCACGTTGTGGACATGGGGACAAATTGTCGGCTCCCAGATCCCAGGCCAATGGATTGCTACGAACCTGCCTGAACCGGTGTTGGTTTGCGCGGAGACGAATTGGATCAGGCTGGACGCCGATGGAATGGCCCGAAACCGCGCGGGTGAACTGTGGGACGCGGGTTCCGCTCTGCCGAACGCCGCGGCCAGCGTGAATTCCGTTTGTCATTTGGCAAGTTCAAATTGGGCGTCGGCCCGCATTCGCTCGGCGTCGCCCTGGATAAAGGCGGAGGTGAGGTCCAACGGAACCTTGTGGGCATCCTTACCTGACGCATCGCCGCCGAATCAGGAGCTGCGGCAAATTGGCACTCGCACGGATTGGGTTGACCTATGGGGAACGGGGGGCACGTTGTTTGGCCTGACCTCAGACGGAACTCTCTGGGTGTGGGGTTACGACCTGGGAGCCGAACCGGTGATGACATTTGAAACCCGGCTGCAAATCTTGAAGCAGCGGCTCTCCGGGCAATCTTGGCGCAACATCGCCGCCAGTACGCCCTTTATTCAGAAACCCCGCCCCCTGCTGCGCATGGCGCCAGGCAAGTAGTTTACAGAATATTCGCCGCCAACTCCGCCAGTTCCGAGCGCTCGCCCTTTTGCAGTTCGATGTGCGCGGAGATCGCCTGGTCCCGGAAGCGGCTGATGATGTAGTTGAACCCGTTGGAGGAGGAATCGACGTACGGGTTGTCGATCTGGTAAGGGTCCCCCGTGAAAACGATCTTGGTGCCCTGGCCGACGCGCGTAATAATAGTCTTGACCTCCAGCGGCGTCAGGTTCTGCGCCTCGTCGATGACCATGAATTGATGGGCGATGCTCCGCCCGCGGATGTAGCTCAGAGCCTCGACGACAATCGTGCCCGAACGCATCAGATCGCCGCTGCGGCGGTGGTCGGAGCCCATGTTCAAATCGCTCAACAGCTCCAGCGCGTCATGGATCGGCTGCATCCACGGGTTGAGCTTCTCCTCCAGCGAGCCGGGAAGGAAACCCAATTCGCGGCCCATCGAGACGGTCGGCCGGGCGACGACCAGGCGGCGGAACTCGCGGTCCATCACCGTGCGCTTGAGGCCGGCGGCCATCGCCAGAAGGGTTTTGCCGGTGCCGGCCTTGCCCATGAGCGTGACCAGCTTGACGCGGTCGTCGAGCAGTGCATCGAATGCGAACTGCTGTTCGCGATTGCGCGCTTTGATCCCCCAGATGCCCTCGCGGCAATCCAGAATCGGCACCAATTTCGTCCCGGTCGCGTCCACCTTCGCCAGCGCCGTGCGCTTGGAGTTGGTGTCCTCCCCCAGGGTGCAGTACTCGTTGGGAAAGTATTTGCCCAAGCCGTTCAACTCCAGCTCGCCTTCGACGCGGAAGCGCGAGATTTTTTCCGCCGGGAGCGTCAGCTCGACCATGCCGGTGTAAAGGTCCTTCAGCAGCACCCGGTCGGTTTCGTAGTCTTCGGCGGCCAGTCCCAGAGTGTCGGCCTTGATGCGCAGGTTGATGTCTTTGGTGACGAGGATGGCGGGGGTTTTGGGATCGGCCTTATGCACGGCCAGGGCGAGGCTGACGATGCGGCTATCGACGGTGTTGTTGCCGAACGGAAACTCCGCGTCGCCGTTGCGGTCGTGAAAGATGATGCGCAAGATGCCGCCGTTGTCGAGTTTGACGCCCTTGTTGAGGCGGCCTTTGCCGCGCAGGGCGTCGAGCGAGCGGGAAACGTTGCGGGCGTTCTGGCCCAGGTCCGAAGACTCCCGTTTGAAACGGTCGATCTCCTCGATGACTTCGATGGGGATCAGGACATTGTTGCCCTTGAAGGCCAGAAGTGAATTGGGATCGTGCAGCAGAACATTGGTATCAAGAATGTAATTTTTCACTTTGGGCGGCGGCTGGCTTGAGTTTGGACATGCGCGCGAACCATTCATTCAAGCAACTGTGAAGGGCGGGCAACTGGTAATGGCCGGTAAAAAGAAAATTAGCCAGCATGCCCCAGAGGTCAAAGTCGATAAAATGCGGCTGCTCTTGCAATAAAAAGGGACGCCCGGCCAGCATCAATTCAAAGGGGACCAAAACCTGCGTCAGGTCCGTGATCAGCTCGTGCTGGCGCGTCCGCCACTGGTCCAGGCAGCCCCGCCCGAACTTGCGTTCCTTGAAGCGCAAAAACGCCAGCCGCTCGGCTTTGGGCACAAAATCCTCCCAGTAAATGTCATTGAGTCTGAAGCACGGGCCTTCGACTTGCTCTTCGATGAACCGCCACAGAATCCGGTCCACCCCGCGAAACGTCCTGGGAAACAGGTTGAGCTGGTATTTCCCGTCGATGTACTTGGCGATCACCTGGGAATGGTCGTCCGTCTCAAAAACGACCGCGCGGCCGTCCCGGATGATGGGCACGCCATAATAGCGGCGGCGGGTCAGGCGCCAGACCAGGGAGCGGTCTTGATTGTGGATATTGGTCTTCTTGAAGGGAACACCGGCGTACTCCAGGATGCGCCGCTGCACCAGGCAGAACGGGCTCCAGGGGAATTGGATCAGTTCAATCATTGCACAGCCTGTACATTGTCCCGCAGTCTATCGCGCCGCCCCCCCCGCGTGGCAAGCGGAAATTTCCAAGACCCGTAATCCGAGAGCCTCAACCCTTCATGCAATCGGCATATTGCATCATCAGGCCCCAACCCAGGTCTGTATGGCTGAACGTTCCAATGACCTTGCCGTTTTGGACAACGGGCAGTTCTTTGATGCGGCGAGCCGTCATGGTCGCCCCAGCCTGGAGCGCCTCAAGGTCGGGCGGAACGGAAATGACATTCCTGGTCATGACCTCGTCAACTGGAACATTGACGATATCTCGAAAGCGATCTTCCATCGACTGCGGATTCGCAAGGTACTCCTCATGCTCCATTAATTCCCTTTGAGTAGGGAGCAGTTTTCGACTCAAATCAGAGTACGTCACGATGCCTTCGAGCCTCTCCCCGGCGTCCACGACCAGAACATTATTCAGATGGTAGCGGAGCATAAGCTTGAGCACCTCTCGCAAGGGCGTCTTGAGGCCAACGGTGACCACCTTGGGATTCATCAATTCAAGGACTTTCATAAAAACCGGAGAATGGCGCGTTCTTCCGCCAAAAGCAAGCGTGAGCGCCAACACAAGACCCATAATCTGCAAGCCACCCGCGCCCTTTGGCGGGGGAAGGTGTGAGACAAAGTTCTTCAAGCGGCTTGTCTCCGCGGGGAAGACGATGAGAGTCGCATATCCATTCATATATAAACGATGGGCGCGCAGAGGAAAGCGGCGCTGACGCGCGCGCGCACTCCAAGACCTGGCGGATTTTCGCAAGCTTCCTGTGTGCGCGCGCCAGCGCCGCTTTGTTCCTCAAACAGGCGGAAGGTTGCTGTACACAATAAATGAAAGTAAACTCTCCTTCGGGAAAGACTTGGGATTTAACGTTAAAGCTGCCGCCGGCCCTTTATCCCCAGCCCACCGCGGTCGAACGAAATCTGATGTGTTAGCGCCGATGGACAAAGCCACGGTCTGACGCAGTTGACGGGCTTGACAGGCGGTTCACTTTGCGCTACAAAGTAAGCGTGAATATGATCAAACGCCCCACCGCCATCTTGGAATTATTGCTCGTCTTCCCTGGCGCGCTGTTCATGGCCGCCCTCTTCGCGCGGAACCTTCAGCCCGCGCCCTTTGAACCGGCGCAATCCGCCCGGCGTCTGGTCGATTGGTACAGCGCCCGCCCGGTCCTTTGCCTTGACGTTTTCCTTATTGCGCTGCCGTTCGCGGCGTTCATCATCGGCGGCACTGCACTGCTGCGTATCTGGCGCGGCGATGCCGCACTTCGGCGGACGGCCATGAGAATGCTCGCCGTTGTCCGCGCTCACACGGCGGCCCTGCTCATCGCCGGAGCCACTCTGACAGCCGGCGGCATTCTGGCCATCGTGGCCCTGCACTTGATCACGGACTGACGCTTGGTGAACCAATGAGGGAGTTGTCTTTTGACATTCCCATGGATTGAAATAAGGAATGCCTTTGTTTCAGTTCTTGCCTTTGAAATGAAATAAGCGCATTTTCCATTTCAGGCATGAGCAGCGAATCGCCCAATCAAAAATCCATTACCCAATCAGGACGGTGGATTAGGACTTTGGAAGGCTACCGCGCTTATCATCCCAATCCGTTGCCGCCACCTATTGAATGGACGCAACCATTGGCCGTGGCTCTAGCCAATGCCTCGACCCTTGTCGGGAAGCTGGCCGGGGAAGGAAGGCGGTTGCCCAATCCGCATGCGCTGATCCGTCCCTTTGTGCGCCGCGAGGCCGTGTTTTCAAGCCGCATTGAAGGCACGCAATCCACGCTCGGTGAACTGCTCGCGGCGGAGGCCGGGGCGGCCGTCGAAAGAAGCCCAGACGATTTGCGGGAGGTGGGCAATTACGTCATCGCGCTGGAATATGGCATCGAGCGACTGAAAACCCTGCCGCTGTCCTTGCGCCTGGTGCGCGAACTGCACGAAAAACTGATGGCTGGCGTCCGGGGACAACATGCCACGCCCGGCGAATTCCGACGCACACAAAACTGGATTGGCCGGCCGGGTGATACGCTGGCGCAAGCGGCCTGCGTGCCGCCACCACCTGATTCCCTGGGCGAGCATCTGTCAGCATGGGAGAAGTTTCTGCATGACCGGATGCTGCCGCCGCTGATACACGCGGCGCTGGCTCATTATCAATTCGAGGCCGTTCACCCGTTCCTGGACGGCAATGGCCGCGTGGGGCGCCTGCTGATCACGCTGGAATTGTGCGAGCGCGATATTTTGCCGGCGCCACTTCTTTACCTATCAGCGTTCTTTGAGGCGACCCGCGCGGACTATTATGACGGGCTTCGCCGCATTTCCGAAAAGGGCGATTGGCTGAACTGGCTGCAGTATTTCCTGAATGGAGTGGCGCGTCAGGCCGAAGACGCGGCAAGCCGCGCCGAGCGCATCAACGCGCTTCTGGACCGCTGGCGGAAGAGTATGCCCGGCAATATCGGCGCAAAGGCCGCTTTTCGGATGGTGGACATGCTGGGCGCGAATCCGTTTGTCACTCCTCGCGGCGCGGAAAAGCATCTCGGCCTGGCCTACAACACAGTGATGCGCGCCATCGGGCAACTGGAGAAACACGGAATCCTCAAAGAAGTCAGCGGCGCGAAACGCTCGCGGGCATATTGCGCCCAGGAATTATTGGACATCCTCGAAGAGCCGGCGCAACCTTCGCCCGCCGGAGAATTCTGACCGGCGCAACGCGAATTTGACGCTGTTCGAGTTTACGCTGTGTATTGTTCGAGTCTATTCCCCGGAGTTGGCCGCAAACCAAACAGGCTGGTCGGCTAGAATCGACTTGACTGTCATGTCCACCATTTCGGGCATCGAAATATTGACGGCATCAAGGTTGGTCGGGGCGGCCATGTTGCGTTCCCAGGCCCATTCCAGGTGGGCGTGCATCGGCTGGCCCGGGTAATTGACAAAGCTCACGTAGCGGTTCAAGTCGGCCTCCAGGAATTTACGACGGAAGGATTGCGGGGTGTGCTTCTTTAACGGAGTGACTTTGCCGTCCTTGTTTTCGTAGCGCCACTGGAAACTCTCCGGCGGCTGCCCCAGGCAGAGCACCAGGATTTTGTAGATATCCTTAAGCGTCCCCAATTTCCATTCGCGCAGATCGGACTCTTTGGCGTCATCGAAATTCGGTTGGCGGACCTCCGTGACCGCCTTGCGCAAACGGGCCGACATCAGCGCCACCATCTCCCCGGTGTGTGAAGCCGCATAGTCATCGGGCAAGAAGCCCTCTGCAAAGTGGACGGCATTGGCGAACGATCCGCGCGCCGGCAATCCAACAGCTAAGAAACCCATAGGGGAAAACATTCGACATTGGGCGTTGACTGGGGGAGAGGAGGAGGGGTAAAACGCATCTCATTCCTCCAGCTTTTAGTCAAAGGTTTCCCCCATGAAACCTTCCAAAAGCCCGCGCCAGCAAGAGGGCCATCAGCAGTGCCCCAAGTCCCAGAGCAACCACATGCTTGGATTGGCGCAGGTCGAATCGGCCAACGCGGGCTACCAGCAGGTAAGCCAGAATCAGGTTGAACAATCCCCACAGGACGTTGACCGTCGATGATGACAAACCTTGGCCGGGTGGCGATGCGAAAGGGCTCTGGAATGGGCTGCCGGAAATGCCGTTCACCAAGTGTGGAATCGCGTTTGCGAGGAAAGCCCCGCCGAAGAAGTAAGCGATAAAGTGATACCAGCGCGTGGTTGCATATGCGTTCATGTTTGCCTCACTTCTTCATGTATCATTTCAAGAACTGTCAGATCTGGATTCGACTGACTCAAGTATCCCCAACGTTGCGCCGGGAGGCCTTTTTGCCCGCGCGATGCGACTTGTCAGCGAGCATCCGCGCTTTGGCGCGGCGGCTCTTCTTGCGCTTCTGCCGGCGGATTTTCTCGATTCGGGATACCTCCGCCGCCACTTGCCCGGTCTGTTTCCCTTCAATTTTGTCGAGCAATATCCGCCGGGCAATGAACCGATTAAGTCCCTGTTGACGGGTTGTCTGGCACTTGACTTGCAGGCCGGTCGGGCGGTGGAGCAGCATCACGCACGTCGCCGATTTGTTCACATTTTGCCCGCCATGCCCTCCCGATCTGACAAAGGTTTCTTCAATATCGGACTCGCGCACCCCCAAGGCAGCCATCCGCCGGGCAAGGTGCTCTGATTTTTCCGAATTCACGGGAAATGTGGTCATTGCGGCAGTTTAACCTCCTACTGCAGGCCCAGCGCCTTGGCGACGGCGGCGCGGATGGCGTCGCCGCGCAGGTCGCGCTCGATGATTCGCCCGTCCGGGCCAATCAGAAAAATGGCGGGGATGGCATCGACGCCGTAAAGAGGGGCGACGGTTGATTGGGACCCTTGGCCCAGGAAGCCCTGGGTCCAAGGGATTTCGTTGTTGCGGGCGTAATTTTTGGGAGCATCGGGAGAGGTGTCCAGGCTGAGGCCGATCATGGCGAAGCGGGGATCGGCGCCGAAGGCGGCGAAGGCGGCTTTGAGGTGCGGGGTTTCGCCGACGCATGGCCCGCACCAGGTGGCCCAGAAATCAAGGAGGACGTATTTGCCCTGGAAGTCCGCCAGCCGCAACGGCTGGCCATCCACCGTTGTCACCGCAAACGGGGGCGCCAGATCGCCCGGTTTGAGGACTTTTTTGGGCGGAGTTTCAGCTTCGCCCTGGCCCGGTTCCATTGCAAAATCGACCCGCGCGTCGCCGTCCTTGGGCACGATGCGGCCGGAGTTATTCGGCCGGCAGCCCGGGGCCTCGATTTCAACGGTGCAAGCCTCCGCGGTCGGATCGACGGCAACGGAGTAGCAGCCGTTGGTGTCCACGACCGTTTTTTGGGAACGGGAATCGGCGCCGGCCTTGTATTCGGTGACGTTGACGGTGAATTCCCGGAGCGGCGTATTGGAGGCGGCATTGACGACTCTTCCGTCAATCATTGTTTTGTCCCCCTCCCGCCAGCGGCGCAGCGTGACGATCTTCTCCCGGCCGTCGGCGATGAGTGACGGCTCGGAGCGGGAATGGCAGCCATTGGCGGAGAAGTAGTAGGGATGGCCGCCTTCGGGGGCGCCGTCCCAGAGGAAACGGCCCTCGGTGTCGGTGGTGGCGCTCCAGTCATATTCAAGGGGGCCGAGGTTGAGCCGGTCCAAACTGACCCGGGCGCCGGCGAGGGGTTTGCCCGCGTCATCGACGACTTTGCCGGTGAGGGGCTGGCCGGGTTTCATTTCAATTCTCAGGGCGGGCATGGAGTTGCTCAGGGTGAGGAGGCAGGTTTGCGCCGCCAAACCGCCGGCCTGGAAAGTGAGGAGCAAGTCGCCGGGGCGCAAGTTGACAATTTTGAAACGGCCTTGGGCATCGGTGGCGAGGGCGGCGGCGGGGTCGCGCCATTGGTGGTTGCGGGTAATGGTGACTTCGGGGACCGGTTTGCCGGCGCCATCGACCACCTGCCCCTCCAACTCGATACCGTGCCCCAGAACCATTGCCGCGGTACCAGCGAGAAAATCCTTCTCCGGCAAGCCAATGATTTCGGAGTCCTCCAATGCTGCTTCCTGGCAGGCGAAAAATGCCGGGACGTAGTCGCCCTGCGTGACGCGGAAGGTGAGGCTGCGGATATCCTTGGGGGCGTCGCCGAACTGCCAGTGGCCGTCGGCGTCGGTGCGTTCGGAGTGGAAGTTGGGGGCGACGACGCTGCGTTCGCGTTCGCCGCTGACAGTGGAAGGCGGGCCGGACAAGATGACCCGCGCGCCTGGCACCGGCTCGCCCTTGTCATTCTTCACCACTCCGCCGATGGAGACGCCCTTTTCCAGATTGACGGTGTATGCGCCGGGCATGTCCTCGACCCGGTCATGCTGGGAACTGGACCAGGTGATGAATTTGCCGACATAGCCATCCTTGGTCAGAGCGATGCGATAGGAGAAGCTCGTGGCGCCCGGCTTGGGCAACTCCAGTGAGCAAGCGCCCGCATTATCCGTTTCGAGGCTGGACTTGACCCATGCGCGCACTTTGACGCCCGGCAAGGGCAGTCCTGTGTCGGCATCGACGACGCGCAGGCGCATCTGAGTGGCGGGCGATTGCGCGCGGGCACGGCCTGGGCCGGGCGCCAGGAGGAACAGGAGGCAAAGCAGGGCGCCCGCCGCGGTCCGTCCCGGGCGGCTTGCGGCCAGACAATTTGGGGTCGGAAGAGGCATGGTCGCGCTTTGCGCAACCCATTGTATCGGGTTTGGGCGGCAGATGGACAGAGAAATCTCTTTTCCAGAGGCGGGGATTCGTGTTTAGTGGCGCGGCATGATGCGTAAAACAGCGGTGTTATTTGCCGGCCAAGGCGCGCAAGTCGTCGGCATGAGCCGGGATTTGGCGGAGTCGTATGCCTCGGTCAAGGCGTGCTTTGACCGGAGCCGGGCGGTGCTGGGTTGTGATTTGGCGTCGATATGCTTCCTTGGGCCGGAGGCGGAGTTGACGCGCACGGAGAACGCCCAGCCGGCCATTTTTGTGGCGGGTTGGGCGGCATTGCAGGCGCTCAGGGAGCGAGTGCCGGGGTTCGCGTTTCAGGCCGCGGCGGGGTTGTCGCTGGGTGAGTTGACGGCGCTGGCGGCAGCCGGGGTGTTTTCGTTTGAGGAGGGCTTGAAGACGGCGCGGCAGAGGGGACGTTTCATGCAGGAGGCGTGCGACGCGACTCAAGGGACGATGGCGGCGGTGTTGGGCCTGGACGCGGAAGCGTTGCGCCGGGTGTGCGAGGAGGCGGACGTGGAGATGGCGAATTTGAATTGTCCGGGCCAGATTGTCATATCAGGTGAGACCGGGAAGATCGAGAAGGCGTGCTCCCTTGCCAAGGAAAAAGGGGCCAAGCGGGCGGTGCGGCTTCCGGTGGCGGGAGCCTACCATTCGCGGCTCATGGCTGGCGCCCAGCCGAAGGTGCGATCCATGCTGGATGCGGTGGCGTTGGTGCCGCCTTCGGTTCCGGTCATTTCCAATGTGACGGCACGGCCGCATGGCGGGGCTGGGGACATACGCCGGCTCCTGACCGAGCAAGTGGTGTCGCCGGTGCGCTGGGAGGATTCGATCCGGTACTTGCTGGGGGAAGGTTTTGCGCGATTCATCGAATTGGGGCCGGGCACGGCGTTGAGCGGTTTTTTGAAGCGCATTGACAAAGAGGCGCAAATGCTGAATATCGCGGACGTTACGAGCCTGGACGCGACCGTCGCGGCCCTGACAACGAAGCACTGAAGGTTTATGTCCCAACTAGCCAGCCAGATAGCGGTCATAACGGGAGCGGGGCGCGGCATTGGCCGGGCCATCGCGCTCAAATTCGCGGCGGCGGGGGCCGACATTGTCTGCGTGTCCCGCAACGGCGCCAACGCGGAGAAGGCGGCCGGGGAAGTGCGGGCGCTGGGCCGGAAGGCATGGGCGCACGCGGTGGATGTGGCCGCGGCGGCGGACGTGGCGGCGGTCTGCGAAATAATCCTCGCGGAAACGGGGAAGGTGGATATTCTGGTGAATAACGCGGGCGTCACGCGGGATGGATTGCTGATGCGGATGAGCGATGAGGATTGGGACACGGTGTTGAACACCAATCTGAGGGGTGCTTTTGCATTTACCAGGGCGTTCAGCCGGGGATTTCTTAAGCAGCGATCCGGGCGGATCATCAATGTGGCGTCGGTGATAGGGTTGATCGGCAATGCGGGGCAGGCCAATTACGCGGCGAGCAAGGCGGGGTTGATCGGGTTGACAAAGTCGGTGGCGAAGGAATTCGCATCGCGCGGGATAACGGTCAACGCGCTGGCGCCGGGGTTTATTGAGACGGACATGACGGCGGCGTTGACGGAAGAGTTGAAGGGGGAGATACTCAAGGGGATTCCGTTGCGGGCGCTGGGGAAAGCGGAGGACGTGGCGGAAGCGGCACTGTTCCTGGCCGGGCCGGGGGCGCGCTACATAACGGGGCAGGTTCTGGCCGTGGACGGTGGGATGACAATGTAAAAAAATACGATTCAGGGCTTGACGCTTTCTGGAGCGTCGGGCATAGACACAATTCAACTTGAAAATGGAGTTAACCGATGGCTGAAAAATCAATCGAACAGAGAGTCAAAGACATCATTGTCGAACAACTCGGCGTCAACCCCGACCAGGTGACGCTGGAGGCGAAATTCATCGAAGACCTCGGCGCGGATTCGCTGGACACGGTCGAACTGGTGATGGCGTTGGAGGAGGAGTTCGGCAACGAAATCCCGGACGCGCAGGCTGAAAAGCTGCAAAGCGTCGGCGACGTGATCAAGTATATTGAAGACACCCAGAAGAAATAAGCACCGCGACATTTTGCCAGGGCGGCCGCCCCGAGGCGCGCTGCTCTTTTTTTATGGCCGGCAACTGGACTGAGCGCAGAGTCGTGGTGACAGGCATTGGGGTGGTTTCGGCCTTGGGCCGCAATCCCCTGGTTTTCTGGGACAATGTCCTTGCGGGCAAGTGCGGCGTTCAGCCCATCACTGCCTTCGACGCTTCGGCCTTCACGACGCGCATTGCGGCGGAAGTCAAGGATTTCGATCCAGTCCCTGCGTTCCCCTCGGCCAAAGACGCCCGCCGGGCGGACCGTTTCGCCCAATTCGCCGTCTTCGCGGCGGAAGAGGCGCTGCGGGATTCCGGTTTGGACCTCAACACCGTCGATCTCGATCAAGTGGGGACCTTTATTGGATCGGGCATAGGCGGCCTCCACACGATCGAAGAACAGCACAAGGTTTACCTCGCCAAAGGCCCCTCCCGGCTTTCCCCTTTCATGATCCCCATGCTCATCCTTAACATGGGATCGGGCCTTTTCTCCATGTTCCGCAATCTTCGCGGGCCCAATGTGGCCACCTGCTCGGCTTGCGCCACCGCCACGCACGCCTTGGGGGAAGCCTGGCGCACCGTCAAGATGGGCGATGCCAACGTGATGTTCGCCGGCGGATGCGAAGCCGCGATTGTCCCTTTGGGTTTGGGCGGATTCTGCGCCATGCGCGCCTTGAGCACCCGCAATGATGATCCCCAACGCGCCTCCCGGCCTTTTGACCGCGACCGCGACGGCTTCGTCATGGGGGAAGGCGGCGGCGTCATAGTTCTGGAGGAGTTGCAACACGCCAAGGCCCGCGGAGCGCGCATCTATGCCGAATTGGCCGGCTACGGCAACACGGCTGACGCTCACCATTTGACAACTCCCGCCCCGGCCGGCGAAGGCGCCGCCCGCTGCATGCGGATGGCGCTCCGGAGCGCCGGGATGAACCCGGAGGACATTTCTTACATCAACGCCCACGGCACCTCGACGCCCCAAGGGGATATTGCCGAGACGCAGGCGATCAAGACGGTCTTCGGCGGCCACGCCAGGAAGTTGGCCGTAAGCTCCACCAAAGGCGCGACCGGCCACATGCTCGGCGCGGCGGGCGCGGTGGAGATGGCGCTGTGCGTCAAGGCCATCGAGTGCGACGTCGTTCCGCCGACCATCAACCTGGAAAATCCAGACCCGGAATGCGATCTGGACTACGTCCCCGGCGCGGCGCGCGAAATGCGCGTGGACGCCATTGTCAACAACTCCTTTGGCTTCGGCGGACACAACGCCACCGTCATCGCGCGCAAGTTCGCCTGAGGAGCCGCGCAGAAACAAGTTCCGATGCCCGACCTGATGATCCGGGAAACCCCAACGCCCTCAGTTTAAGCCGCGAATAGCCGGCCAAGGGTGTGAGACAAAGTTCTTCGAGGCGGTCACATCGCCTCGGAAGAGCGTGATGCTCATATATGTGTTCGCATATAAATGGGCGCGCGCGAGCGGCAAAGCGGCGCTGGCGCGCGCGCACTCCAAAACCTGTCGGCATTTCGGTAACGCACTGGGAACGCGAAGCGTCGTGGAGTGCGGAACGCCAGTTCCGCTTTGCCCGTGAAACGGGCGCTCTTGGGGTGACTCGAAGAATTCTGTCTCACGCCGGCCGGCCAAAACCCTGCTTTTAGCTTGGCCTAGGGTGCCAGAGGGTGAAATCCCGGAGCACCAGAGCAAAGGTAAAGTTGCAGCGCGGAATGCCGCAACCAAAATCCCCTTGCCCAGGGATTTGCGGGCAAGCCAATTCAGACGGCTTCGATTTCAACTTTGGTCAAATCGGCGAAGTCATTTTCAAGCTTCAATTGCCGCCGAACCATCTCAATAATCTTTCATCGGACATTGGGGGCGGTTTAGGCATTCTATTCCGAGGTTTGACAGCAATGTCCTGACCCCCGCGGCTTTCCGTTGGAACCATGGTCCACCATCATCGTTTCTATCAATGGTTTCAAATGTTTTTTCAATTAACATCCCGGCCAGCAGGAGGGGTATCTTTTGTTCATGGAAAATATGAACACAAGACCCCATGTCACCGCAATGATTGCAACGCTTGCCATGCTTTTCACAACCTGGCATTCGGGGGCTGAGGAGAGCGCCGTCCCAGGATCCATGATCGCCATCGACGGAACAAGGAAAGCTTGCGATACCTATCGAATCGATCTGGTTGTTGCCCCGTCCCAAGGCCGTTGCGAGGGAAACATGGTGCTTCGCTATCAGAATCAGAGGTCGAATTCGATGGCTGCGCTGCGGCTGCATTTGGACCCGAACATGAGCACCCGTCAATCCCTGGAAATCCTCAGCGTGGAGGATGACACCGGCTTGCCTTTGGCGTGGAATTATCAACCGTTCAAGTTCGGCAGCCTGCGATCCGACAAGGGGGCGGTGGATGTCAAATTGCCGAAAGCTCTCGCGCCATTCGGGGAAACAACGGTGTCCATGAAATTTCGCAGTTCGGGCAATCTTGTCGTCTCCAACATGGTGGTGCTTCAGGATGACCCCTATCAGTCGCTTGACGGGTGGTATCCCAAGGCGATGACGGCTTGCAGTGGAGGGTGGTCACTCGACGACGACCGTCCTGCCGATTACGACGTAACGGTGCAACTTCCATCGGAGTTTTGCGTGGCGTCCACAGGACGGGTTTTGAACGAAAAGCCACGCGAGAAGCAACGCGTGTTGCACCTGAAGGCGGAGCGGGTGCGTGGTTTCACCCTTTACGCATACCCGCACTGGCAACGGCGCGAAAGGCGCGTCGGGCAGATTGAACTCGCCGTTTGCCTGCCAGCGGAAGCAGCGACGTGGGCCGACCGTATGCTCGATTCGGCTGCCGACGCCATCGCCTTCTATGAAAAGGAATACGCTCCGTTTCCATCCCGGCACCTGGACATCTTCTGCCCCGGCAGTCTTGTCAGCGGTCACTCAAAACCAGCCACCAAGGGTCGAATGAAAACCAGCCACTTTGAGGGAAGCATTGCGTGTTGGGCAGCTTGGGCTGCTCATGGGCGCAATGAACGAACTCAATGTGAACTTGCAGCATACGATATTAACTTTGGCGGGCAATGGCTGGTCCAACCGGCGGATTGCGCGTGAACTGGGCGTTAACCGGGAGACGGTGGGCAAGTATCTGCTGCTGGCGCGGCCAAAACCGGCCATTTCGACCCCCGGCTCCGACTCTGATCCAAATTCAAAACCAGCCATTCCGATCCCCGGCTCTGAACCTGTCCCAGATTCAAAACCAGCCATTTCGACCGCCGGGTCCGCCGCCGGTCGCCAGAGTCTTTGCCAGCCGCATTCGCCTCAAATTGAAGCGGCGGTTGGAGTGGGGCTGAGTGCCCAGCGGATTTACCAAGACTTGGTTTGTGATCACGGTTTCGTCGGCAGCTATCAGGCCGTAAAGCGATTCGTTAGGCATTTGCGGGAGACACAGCCGATCCCATTTGTGCGGATGGAGGTCGAGCCGGGAGCCGAGGCTCAGGTGGATTTTGGCCAGGGTGCGTGGGTCGTGGTGGACGGCAAACGCAAGCGCCCCCATTTTTTCCGGGTGGTCTTGAGCCACTCGCGCAAGGGTTATAGCGAAGTGGTGTGGCGGCAGACCACGGAGTGCTTCATCCGTTGCCTGGAGAACAGTTACCGCTACTTCGGCGGGGTCCCCAAGACCACGGTCATTGATAATTTACGGGCCGCAGTCACGCGGGCGGATTGGTATGATCCAGACATCAACCCGAAGGTGGAAGAGTTTTGCCGGCACTACGGGACGGTGATAATGCCCACCCGGCCCGCCATGCCCCGCCACAAAGGAAAAGTCGAAGCCGGTGTCAAGTATGGCCAAAACAACGCACTCAAGGGGCGGTCGTTCACGAGCTTGGCGGAGCAAAACTTGTTCTTGTCGGATTGGGAGCGCACGGTGGCCGACACGCGCATTCACGGCACCACCCGGCAACAGGTCATCAAGGTGTTCAACGAGGTGGAGCGGTCCAAACTGTAGCCGTTGCCCGCCAGCTTGTTCCCGGTTTTTGAAGAAGCGCCGCGCAGTGTCCACCGGGATGGTTACGTTGAGGTTCAACGGGCCTATTACTCTGTGCCCCCGGAGTATGTCGGGCGGCAGGTCTGGGTGCGCTGGGAGTCCAGATTGGTCCGCGTCTTCAACCAGCGCCGGGAACAAATCGCCCTGCACGCATTGGCCGAACCGGGCAAATTTACCACGGACCCACTCCACCAGCATTCTCCGTATCGGCATGTCATTCACCGCAATTTGGATTACCTGTTGGACCGGGCCCGGCTGATTGGCAAACAGACCGGGACTTGGGCCGAAGCGATGATTCAACAACGCGGCCCCATCGGCACCCGCGTGTTGCACGGTCTGCTGGCGCTGGCTGGCAAACATCCCGTGGCCGCGCTGGAAGCCGCTGCCGAGAAGGCCCTGCATCATGGCACTTGGCGTTTACGGGATTTGCGCCTTTTGCTGGAACGGGCCGGGCCGTCATCGCAGTTGGATTTTCTGGAAACCCATCCCTTGATCCGGTCGTTGGATGCTTATGAGGCATTGACGCCGGATTGTTTTAACCCTCAACCCAAAACTGTCTATGAGCACACTTGAAAACACCCTGAAACAACTCCGCCTCTCCGGCCTGCTGCAAACCCTGGGCGTGCGTCTGCAAGAAGCCGTCGCCAACCGGCTTGGCCATGCCGAGTTCCTGGAACTGATCTGCCAGGACGAAATCAATGTCCGCCAACAGCGGATGATGGAACGCCGCACCAAGGCCGCCGATTTCCGCGGACTGAAAACGCTGGAAGACTTCGACTGGAGTTTCAATCCGGCCATCCACCGCAAAGACATTTATGATCTGGCCACCGGCAACTTTATCCGTCAGGCAAAGGATGTCCTTCTCCTTGGTCCGCCAGGTGTCGGCAAGACCCACTTGGCTCAAGCGGTGGGGTATGAAGCCATCAAAATGAACTTTCAGGTGCTCTACCGCTCCATCTTCGACCTGGTGCGCGACTTCATGAAAGACGAAGCCTTCAGCCAGCAGGACCGAACCCTGCGGCGCTACCTCAACCCGGAGCTTTTGATTATTGACGATTTTGGCCTGAAGCAGTTGCCCAAGAACTCCGGCGAGCATCTTTTTGAGGTGATCATGCGCCGGTATGAAAACCGCTCCACCATCATGACCAGCAACCGGCCGCTGGAGGAATGGGGCAAACTCTTGGGCGACGTGCCCACGGCTGGCGCCATCTTGGATCGTTTCCTGCACCACGCCCAAACCATTGCCATTACTGGGCGGAGCTACCGGCTCAAAGACCACGCCACCATTGCCGGGAAAGAGGACAAAAACAAGAAGATCAAATCCAAGCCCAACGAACCTTCGACCGCAGAACCGGCGAGCTGAATGGCTCGCTTTCCGGTTCTGCTCGTTTTACTTCGCTGCCGGACGATTATGGAAAGCACTCGATTTTCACCGCAAATCGACCATGCTGGCCGCAGGATGGACAGCAAAGTCGTTAACCAGGGAATCAGGGGCCGCATTTGGCCTCGATTACGAGAGCGTGGCTTCGGGACGTTCTCAAGCCGTTCTGCTTGGAGGCACCGTTCTGACCGCATCGAGGTGGTCAACTTCCAGTCCTTTAATGCCTACAATGCGGGTGTAATCGGCTGTACCACTTTCTCGTTCGCCGTGAACCTCGGATGTTATCTGTTGGCAATCCCACCTCGGTTTGAGCCTTCACGAATCAAGGCGACGAAAGGACACCTGGTGCCCGAGGAGTTCGCTTGCCACTTTCGCGGGCAACTAAGCCCAGACATTCCCCAGCCCAAGCTGCTGGCAAAGAACATTTGGTTCATTGACGAAACAGGCTCAAACCTTGCCCTATCGTTGGACGATGCATGGGCCGCATTGGATGGAAGTGGGCTTCCTTGGTTTGAGCAATTCGCTTCGCCTGCGGAGGTTCTCAGAATACTTCGCCACGAGCCGGAACAGCAGGGTCGCCTATGGGGCTTCGGCAACAATCCAAGTCCAGTGAGGCACTATTTCATAGGCTACGCAGCGCTTAACTTGAACGATGGAATCCTTGCCAAAGACCATCTCCAGCACGCGCTGGCGTCGGGTTGTTTTTCTTCGGTCGAAGAGAGGCTCGCCAAGGACATCGAGCGCGCGGGCAAATAAGGCACTGCCGAGATGCGGCACTCAAAGGTCTGGAAAAAAACGGACTTTGCCGATGCAGATACGAAGAGATTGAAAAAGCCCTTGCTTGCATCAAGAAACCTGATACGAATTAAGCACCTCGGAGTGGCCGGTTTTGATTCGACCCCGAGTGGCTGGTTTTGAAGTGACCGGTGACA
>Ga0182014_10002887_pt1 | contig 21199 bp, 18 predicted proteins | sample 612S2DmetaG_FD_120489 | JGI IMG/M metagenome (GOLD analysis project Ga0182014, IMG submission 120489) | Permafrost microbial communities from Stordalen Mire, Sweden - 612S2D metaG | ecosystem: Environmental > Terrestrial > Soil > Wetlands > Permafrost | place: Sweden: Stordalen | collected...
CAGCCCTTTCAGAGAAAACTCCACGACTAGTCTGCGCATTGAATCAACCGCCAAGACGGAGGTTATAGTGCTTTGAGGCGAACAGGTGCGCTACAACGCTAATCCAGCGCGAGCTGCGGCCACGATTGAGAAGAATCTTGACCGAGGGATCCGGCGGAGACGAACAGGCTTTCGACAGTGGCTATGCGAACAGGGCGCTCGTCCTACTCGCCGTGGTCGCCGCCCTGATAATCTACGTCGACACCATGTTAACTCCCGCTCTGCCTAAGATAGTCGCAGAGTACGGGGTGACCATCGACCAGGCGAGTCTGCTCATCTCGCTCTACACCGTCCTCGGGGTCGCCGTCATCCCCATCTTCGGCAAGCTCGGGGACATCTACGGAAAGAAGCGCGTCATGATGTACATTCTCGTGACCTATGTGGTCGCTGCCACCATGACCTCCCTCGCGCCGAGCTTCAACCTGATTCTGGCGTCGCGATTCGTGCAGGGGGTGGGGCTCGGCGTCTTTGCGCTGTGCTTCAGCCTGGCGAGAGAACAGTTCCCCCGCAAGCTGGTCCCGCGCGCCCAGGGCGTAATCAGCGTGGTACAGGTCGCCGGCGCAGCACTCGGCCTCCTCGGAGGTGCAGTAATCACCAACGATTTCGGATGGCAGACCAACTATCACATCGCCATACCCATAGTCGCGGTGCTCACGGCGCTTGTCTTCCTCGTCGTCAAGGAGTCTCCGAACAAGAAGCCGGGTGTGAGGCTCGACTACGTGGGCGCTGCTTGGTTGGGCGCCTCGCTCACCGCGATAGTCTTGGGCCTGTCGGAGGGCACCAGCTGGGGCTGGACTTCGGCGCCCATTCTCGGACTCCTGATAGTCGGTCCGGCGGCAATAGTTCCGCTCGCCCTGTATGAGAGGGGAGTCGCCGAGCCGGTCCTCGATCTCAAACTCCTGCGTCAAAGAAACGTGATGGTCGCCAACCTGCTCATCATATCATTCGGGTTGGTAAGCGGCATAGCCTTCCAGGCACTCGTCTACGCGCTGGAGCTCCCATCTCCAAGCGGGTTCGGCATCAGCATCACCGATGTCGGGCTCTACCTTCTGCCGCTGGTCGTGGTCATACTGCCCGTTGCTCTGGGAGTGGCCGCCTTGATTCCAAGGTACGGTGTGAAGCCGTTCCTCTACATCGGCTCCGTACTCGTCACAATCGGTTTTCTCTTGCTTTCGACGTATACTAGCCCTGTACAGATAGAGGTATACCTCATGGTGTATGCATTCGGAGGGGGAATGGTGACCGTCTCCATCCAGAACCTCCTGGTGCTCTCCATCGCCAAGAGCGAGATGAGCCTGGGGACCTCGTTGAACACGGCCTTCAGGTACGTCGGTCAGACGCTCGGGGCCCCCGCGGCCGGAGCGATACTCTCGACCTTCGTCGCCAGCTACTCGGTCAGCGGTCAAGTGCTTAGTCTTCCGACGAGGGCCGCATTTCATTATTGCTTCTACATCTCGGTAGTCGCGTTCATAGCCGTCGGGCTTCTCTCGATATTCGCCAGAGAAGTCATTGGGAAAAATCAGGACAAGGGCCACGGCAGCTGATTCTTCCTCTGGTCCTTGTGCGACTATGCCGTAACTTCCTTTGGCTTCGTGGTGAATAGCCTCCTCTCCTCGTCGCTGAGGAAGTTGTGGAAAGGTATACGCCCCTCCTGCGTCACCAGGATTCCCTGTCCTATCTTGGCGTTGACGATGAACTTCTCCTCGCCGTCGCTGAGGCTGAATGCCTCTTTGAGGACCTGGGTTGCAGCCTGATCCTGCTTGAGCACGATCTTCGTGGAGCAGCTCTCGATGATTATCCTTCCGGGACCGTAAACGCCACCCCGCCCCATCAGATCTGAGACGAGCTGGGTCGCGATGACGAAGGCGGCGTTGTAGTGCCTCCCGGTCCTCGCAATCTCGGGCACGTACTCGACCGCCAAGGGGAAGTAGGGCCTGCCCGTCCTCGGGTTGATCTCGACGAGCGACCATCCCTCGTCGACCACTATCGCCTTCCTCCTCGAGATTGGGATCGTGTCGGTGTCCTGAATCTTCTTCCAGATGGCGGAGAGGGCGAGAAAGGCCGCCGCGTCCCTCAGCTCCCCAGGCGGGAGGTCGTAGAGGACGAAGACCATGCGGGGATAGATCTCCATCTCGCCCTCGAAGAGGAACCGGTAGGGAGGCAGGTTCGCCAGCAGGCGCTTCTTCAGGTCTCCCGGCGCCAGCTCCACTAGCTCATTCACGTTGGCGACCTTCTCTGAGGTCAGGTAGAGGTCGGCTAGCAGGTCCGGATCATTTTCGACCTTCGCCACGCTCGCCAGGAAGTTCGCGGCTATCCTCTTTGAGGGAAATATCGCGAACGGGTCCAGCCCGGCTCCTTTTTCGCCGTTGAAGCGATGCACCTTGCAACCCGTGAGACCCGCGAACGACGTCTCGTACCGGCCGTCCGGGCCGCGACTATATTCTGGGCGCACGATTGAATCGAAGAGGTAGACCATCATGTCCTTGTTCTGATTCAGCATCCTGCCGAGGTAGGTCTTCACGAAGGTGCTCTTCCCGAATCCAGACGCGCCCATGATGCTGACGTTGTAGTTCTCCTTCTCGAACACGTCGTAGAGGATGGCATTGCCGGTCGCGAGATTCTGCCCCAAGAACACCCCGGAAGGATCCACCACGTCGAGCCCGCAGAACGGGAAGAGGCTCAAAGCCCCTGAAGTGGTGATGAAGAACCACCTGCCCGTGGCATACTTCGGGCCGACTCCGGTGAGGAGGGCTTCCTGCAGGTGCGCCGGGGAGTCCACCTGACCCACCATCCCTCCGACCAGCTGCCTGAGCTTCTTCCTCGCCTCCACGAGCTCCTTGTACCCGTTCACACGGAGGACGATTCGGATGCGGGTCCTGAACAGCCTCTCCTTTCCGGCCCCGATCAGTTGCGCGGCTCCTGAAGCCCTCTGGAACTCTGCCTGTTCCTCGGGGTCGAGAGACCGTCCCTCCGTCTGCCTCAGGAGGAGCCTCGAACCGACCGAGCGGGCGTACGACCGAACCATCTTCTTGGCTTCGTAGATGTCGATGGGGTCTATGTCCACCATGATGGAGTATGCCAGCTGGTAGAGTTCCGCCAGGAAGCCGGGGACGAGGGTGCCTCCCAGTCTGGTGATGCAGTAGGTTTGGACATAGTTGCCTTCGGAGTCGAGGATATACCTGGGAGACACCGTGGTCGGCCTAATCTGAGGAAGGGCATGCACCCGCGCCATCCTCGTCCCGAGCTTCTGGACGAGCGAATCCACCTGCGAGCGCGTCTCCACGAAGAAGCGCTTGTAGGGGATGTGGTAGAGCGCCCCGATGGCCTCGACCTCCCTCTCGTCCTGGACGATGTGGAAGGTGATGGGCTCCATGAGAGAGTCGATGAAGGACGCGAACCTGTCCAGCACGGACCCTTGCTCCTTCTCGGGAAGGTTTGCCAGGTTGACGGACCTCAACTCATACAGGACGGATGGTCGCAGCCCGGTGAAAGCCTTTTTCTTGAATAGCATGTCACTTCACTTTGGTGATCGATTCGCCGACCTCTGCGCTCCTCCCCTGCACGAGAAGGTCGACGGAGACCAGCGGCTCGCTCGAACCGTCCAGCCGGACCGTGAGAAGATGCTTCCCCACGTCGTCCTGAAGGGGAACGTAGGTCAGCCTGTATCTCGGCCTTTGCGGCGAAACGAGGTCCTCTCCCCTCGCCTGCTCGTCTAGGAAGAGCACCACACGCGTCTCCTTCTGAATACCCTTCACGGTGTCCGAGACGGTCAGAGGGATGGGATTCTTGAAATCCTCCACCGCGATCTCCTGCATTACGGAAGGTGGCGCCGTTCTCGCAGACAATTCGACCCCATGCTTCTTGGATTCGAACAGCCAATCCAGCTTCACCCTCGCCCGGCTCATTCCTTCCGTGCGAAGAAAATAGAAGGCCTGAAGCTCGACGGGGAGGAGCTTCACCCTCCGGCTCGAGATCATGTATCCCACCCCGAATATGATGCAGAACACCGCAGCCCTCCCTCCGAAGCTCGCCCCCGCTATCGCAAACTCGAACGGCAGGGAGACTAGGAATGCCGTGAGGAACGAGATCATTATGGTCACTAATTGTCGGAAGGAGAGCGTGATGAAGCCGAGGGGCAGGGCCTTCCTCTCATACCATGATTCTTCCGGCCACCAAATGGAGTCTGACACGTCCTAACGAGCGATTTTCTGTTTAAAACGAGCCTCCCGGTGTTTTAAGCCAAACCCGACCAAGGTCTCATGAGTTCTCGAAACGCATCTACCCTCGGACAGACCCGCGAAAGGATCATCATCCTTCTCGTGGCGTTGTCGGTCCCACTGATCGTCCAGTTCTTCCTCTACATCCTCGCGAACGCAGCCGGGGCGACGTCGCTCCCGGTCGTCGGCTACGGAATCTCAGCATGCGCCGCAGCGGCGTGCACCGCCAACGGTGTCAGCGCGATATGGCTCCCGGGCGGCCCGACCCTCCCGACTGTGCTGCTCACGCTGCTCAACACGGCGCTCCTCTTCATCGTCGCGATAGTGACGGTCATCGAGGCGATAAGGCTGGTCGGGAGCCTGCTCGTGACAAGGGAGGACTGACAACCCGAGAGGAGCGTCCTCCTCTCTCCCCTCTTTTATTCGCCAGAATGGTCTTCGTTAGATGCCAGCCAGGAACACGGTCAGGCAGGCCGCAGCCTACTACCGGAAGAGCGCCCGCTTCGCAGTCTTCATCATACTCCTCGCGTCGTTCGCGATCCCCTCGGTCCTTGCCAGCGGGCCGGGCTCCATCAACCTCTCGCCGAACGTGAACCTCAACGCAGTAAGCCCCTTCGGGTGCGGTTTCCCACTCTTCCCGTCCAATGGATACTATCAGGCGAGTGGCGGAGTTTCGGCCTCAGGGACCTACTCTGGCAAGGTCTTCCTCACGGGATCAATCACGATCTACGGCCACGACAAGGCGACGGACAAGCCCGAGACCGAGACTTTGGCCCTCAATCAAGGCGATTTCAGCCCCAATCCGATGAACTTCCCGGGGCAGAGCCAGTCGGGGGTCGACAACCCGCAGGTCAACTCGAACTTCTGTCAGCCGGTCATCGACGGGTACACCTACTGGGTGGCCGCCTCGAACCAGTCGGGCTGCACCGGAGGCCCGTGCGTCCTTGCTAACTCCACCGTGACCGTGTCCGTGACCGGCGGGTCCACCCAGATGTTCCAGCTGGTTATGGAGATGCCCCTCTTCAACGAGACGACCCTGGGCACGACCGTCTACTGCGCCCCGACCACCGCACCGTGCGGGCTCCCCCTGCAGGGGTTCTACGACTTCATCTTCATCATCGCGATAATCCTGGCGGGAGGTGGGCTTCTCATCGCCCTCGCGAACAAACAGTACACCGGGGACGAGAGGAAGAACGTCTTTCTGGACTTCGTCATCGCGGTGCTCTTCATAGTCCTTTTCCCGGTAATCTACAACAACATCGCTCTTCTCACAAACTACCTCGATATGACAATAATTGCCGGACCGAACCTGCCGTACACCGACTACAGCCTGCAGGTCAGCCTGGTCTGGGGCAAGCTGCTCTCGTGGGCGCAGGGAGGGGGCATCTGGGGTATCCTCGTCTCCCCCATAACGAGCGTGGCGGGCTGGCTCGTCGCCCTCATCGTCTACCTGATGACAATCTTCCTCGGCGTGATCCGGATCTGGCTGGTCACCGTCATGGTCATCGGCTTCCCCATCTCTCTGGCGCTGAAGCAGGTCCCCTTCGCGAAGAAGCTGAGCTCGATGGTCGAGGACACGCTCTACGGGCTGATGCTCGCGTCGCTGATGAGCTCGATAGCCATCGGGGTGGCAGCCTATGTCCTCGCGGATGCGCCTGGAGGACCCGTCTGGAGCGCGACGATCTTCGCTAGTACAGGTATAAACGGGATCTCTAACTGGGTCGCTGCTGCAGCGCTCTTCACGGCTGTCCTGATACCCACCGTATTCGCCCCGCTCACGGGCACCCTGTTTCAGACCGCTTCGCAGGCGGCTATGGTCGGGGTGGGCGTGGCTGCCTCGATGGCCGGAGCTGCTGCGGCACCAGTTGCAGGTGCAGCCGCAGGAGGCGCTGGAGGGGCGGGTGGAGCGGGTGGGATGAGTGCGCTGGGCAGCCTTGGCAAGGGGGCGTCAGGGGCTGCGGGCGGGGCAACTCAGACGATCGGGCAGGAAGCGGCAGGTACCATGCAAAGCATGGGGCTGGGCGAGAGGCTCCTCTATGCTGCCCCTCACGCACTGAAGAACGTGGCCGTAGTCGGAACAACGGGGGTCCTAGGTGCCATGGGCGCCTATAGCGCTGTCAGGTCGCTATCGACGGTGGCTCCTTTGAGCAGCTCCTCTACTGTTTCTCGTGGAATAGGGCAAATCAATGCGACAAGACAGGAGGCGGCACAGACGTACGAGACCTCCACTGCCCTGCAAGACGGGAATCAGACTCTTGGCGCGTTCGTATTCAATGCCGTTACGGCCCCTCCACTTCCCATGCATACCTTGGAGACTCAAGCGCCAGACTTGAACCGCTGGTACGGTCAGCAGGCTCAGATCAGCCCAGCTCAATTCTTATCCCAAGCGCGACGGAGTAACATCATCAATGTCCAGCAGTATCAGGCGCTTGCAAGAGATCCCAAAGCACAGGCCGAGTTGGCGGAGAGCTACAAGCTTCAACTTGACCGCATAGCGGAATATGACAGACACGGTGACCTGACGCCTCAAACGCTTGGCCAACTAGCGAATTTGAGAAACAACCTCCAAACTAGGAGGATTTCAGGCCTGGGATCAGTCAGAGAGGATACTTCCGCCTAGAGAAACTGCATAATATCTACGCCGATGCCTTTCTCGAATTCCACTACTCGCCTAGCTCTGTCCTTCCAAACGTCGCTTGGACTACCGTGAGCACCCAAATAACCTAACTCATTCTGACGCAAATCCACTTTGTAGTCGCCAGCTACTGATTTAGCCCGCTGAGTAGGGGTGAGCCTACCACCTACCCAATCATTCTGGAGGAGATCAAGCTTCTCGAAGGCGTTGTCAACTGTCATGCTCGGATTCGTACCTGTGTAGAACAACTTGTCCCTGTACTGATCATCCCAAATCTGAGGTTCGGACTCGGCCGCTTCTAGCGAGCGCTTCCTTAGATCATCGTCCCACCATACGTCTGCCTCGTACTGCTTCTTGTCTGGAAAGAGGCTGATGTTCTTGTCCAGGTCCTTAATTCGAGCCTCAAACTTCTCATCCTTCATACTTGTCAGACCTTCCTGCCTTGCGCTCGCATGGTCTGCAAGGAATCTGGCAACCACCCCTCCGGTTATCGCCCGAAAGAGGCTCATCCGATAAGGGTCGTTATCCGGCGGAAGGTCATCCCTTTCGGTCCCGTCTGTAAACGTGCATACTATTCTCAGCGAAGCATTCCGGAGTTCGCCTTGAATTGAGTATGCTACTTCGACATTGTGAATGTCCTTGAGCCTTACGAGCCTGAGAGTTGGGAGGTCGAAGCCTATCGTATCGCCGCTCGTAGCCTCGAAAAGCAGAGACTGCTCTGTCAGAGTGAGCTTCCCCTCGCCCAATTTCCTCTCAAATGCCCTGACGGTGAAGCCGCCGTAGGGCCAGAGTGTCTCCACTTTCTCGTTCACCCGTTCCTGCAATTTCCCAGTTCCTTGATGAGCTTTTCCTAATAAGGACAGAGGACCGTGGGGACCTGTCCCCCTTGGAGCGCTCACAGGGTGTCCTGTCTGGACAGCTTCCTCGACAGTTCCGTCGGCTCGTAACCGTTCCCGACCCTCTTCAGGAGCCCTCTCTCGGTCAGATTCCTGAGGTACCTGGAGACCGACCTCTCACCCACGTCGAGCCCCGCGTCGCTGCATTTCTTCGCGATCTCCTCCCTGCTGGTGTACCCGCCTGTTAGGACTAGGGAGAGCACGATCTCTTCAGCCGGTCCCAGAGGCTCAAGAACCTCCACCTGCGGGCTTGCTGGTTCCTCGCTCTTGGCCGGTTCCACATCGTTCAGGCTCTCGAACTCGATCTTGTCTATCCTGTACTTCTCGGGGTCGGCGTGGAGTTCCTCGCTGAGGATCTCCTGCAGCTGCTTGGCGTTGACGTCCGAAGTCACGACGAACCTGATGGAGGAGTAAAAGTCCGCGTTCTTGCGGTAGTTCTTCTCGACCTGCTCCCTGTTCTTCTGCGGGGCCATCTCGACCTCCACCGCGTCCATCGACGAGTAGTCCCAGCGGTAGGGGTCGGGCATCCTCAGCTCGTTCCCGTCCCTGTCCCTGATCTCCCTCATGCTCGGCTTCAGGACCGCGATGTCGGGCTTGCCGCCGCTCCCCTCGCCCCAGTCCACCATGGTGAAGTATCCCATCGCCCAGTACTCCTGCTTCAGCAGCTTCTCTATCACCCGCAGGTGCTTGGGGTCCCCCGCCTTCGACGACCCGATCTTCATCTGGACGTACTCCAGGGCGCGCGGCGTCAGGTTGTAGATCACCGTCTTCGTCCTCTCCATCTGGTCCGCCACGGAGGGGTCGGGCGGGAGCATGACCGGGTTGCCGTTGGCGTCCTTCCCCTTCATCACGTACTCCTGGCGGGCGAAGGTCTGCGTGAGGAACCCCACGTTCACCAGGGCGTTCAGCCCCTCCTGCACGTCAGAGGTCCTCCACGAGTGCTTCGCGAAGAACTCGGTCCGGATGCGGGAGAACTCGAGCGGATAGGCGTCGGACATGAGCTTGAGGTAGCCCGCCGTCAGTATCCTCCAGGTTACCGGCGTGAACGGGACCCTCGAGCTTGACTTGCCCGCGATCTCCTCCGCGGGGCTCTTGTAGACCAGGTCCGTCGCCTCGTGGGCGCCTCCGTACCTATCCTCCATCTCCTTCTTCATGAAGTTGACGACCTCCTTGGTGTCGCAGAGGTACTCGCCGACCCTTGGGAACGGCTCGAGAAGCAATGGCTTGCCCGCGACGTCCTCGCCGTGGGGCCTCTTCCTCACCACGCAGGAGTAGTCCGGCAGCGTGATGAGGGCCTCCCTGACCTCCTCCTTCCATCGGGGCGAGATCAGCTCGGATATCTTCGAGGCGTCGTCCGGTCCCACCCTGAAGGCGTAGACAGGCCCGACGTTACCGCTCACAGAGCTGAAGAGCTCCGGCCGTATCTGCTGGATGTTCTGGTTCACCATCCATAGGTAGAGGCCGTACTTCCTGGACTCCGAGAGGATCGTGTCGAGCAGCTTCAGGTCGCTGATGTTCTGGAACTCGTCGACCGCAAGCACGATCGGGGTCCGCGCCGAAGGAGGCTCACCCGCCCGCTCGAGCCGGGCCGCCCTCTTCTCCACCGCGAAGTAGAACCTCATCGCGATGGACGCCGAGATCAGCCTCCGGAAGTCGTAGGGGAGAGTCTTCGTTATCCTGAAGATCGTGAGCCGTCCCGGGACCATCATCTCGTCAAAGTCGAGCTTGCTCGTCCTCGAGCAGAACGTCCTGGAGGTTATCGACTGGGGAGGGAGGACGAAGTTCGAAATCCTGTTGACCACCGGTGCGAATGCCTCTTTGGGCAGCTTCGAGATGGCGTCTATGGTGCTCCTGATTATCTCGTCCTCCAGCTCCCCCCTCCTCAGCATCGACTCGATCTCCGAACGCGGCATCGAGATGAAGTCCACAAGGATGCGGTAGAGGTCCCTGAAAGTGGGGTTGTCGTCGAGCGTGTAGAGGTAGTAGAGGGCGCCCTTGAAGACCCACATCAGCCTAGGGGCGGTGGCCGCGTCGGTGTTGAAGACGTCGGAGAGGAGGGCGGAGAGCTCCTCCACCTGGGTCTGGAGCACCTGGACCCTGTTCAACCCATCGATGCTCGCCGGGAGCGAGAGCGGGTTCAGCCCGAACGATACGTAGGTCGGGTCGAGGATCGTGATCCTCTCCCTCTCAGACTTCGGAATGAGGCGCACGAGATCGACGGCAGCATCCCCGTGGGGGTCGATGAGGACTAGGGCGACATCCTTCCTGTTGGAAAAGAGCCTGCGCAGCCAGAACAGCATCGCGTTCGTCTTCCCGGCGCCGGTCGACCCTATGAAGAGGGCGTGGAAGACCATGTCCTCCTCGTCGATAGTACTATTATCCATGGGAAGAAGCGTGCCGGCTGCTTATAATGAGGGCGTAGGCGCTTTCCTTACTGGACTCTTGTTCTGTGTGGCCCGACCGAACCTAACCCATGATCGCGGGCAACTCGCTCAGGAAAGCAGGGCGACGTTCGGCCTTCTCAAGTTTCAGTCCTCCGTAGACCAGACCAAGGAGACCCGCGTACTTCCTCATGCCCTCGACCGTCTCTGCCGAGAACAGCACCTCGGTCCTCCCGCCTGAATAGACCAGCTCGAACGTCCTCACCGTCGCCGCCGCGAGGTGCGAGAGAGGCTGGACCGACGCGTCTTCCAGGACCTTCTCGTTCTTTGGCACCTTCACGAGCCTCACCAGCTCCGACGAGCTGCCATCTCCGCTATCGGCAGTCGCCTTTTGCCCCGCGATCCTGGCCAGGATGAACGCCCGGGTCGAGGTCCCGCCCTCCAGTGAGCGGAGGGAAGCCGCTGTCTCCCCGGCGGGAAGGTGGACGTACGACTGCAGCTCCTCCGGGGTCACGATGAAAGAGGGCGGTTCGAGCCTCGATCTGGTGTAGCGGTCGAAGTACTCCGATATGTCCACGACCATCCTCCGGTCGACGAGCTCGAGGAGCATTCTTGGGTCCCTGTAGCGGAAGATTGCAAGGCTGTCGTGCTCGTCCACGCAGTGGTCGAACGGGAGAGCGTAGAGCGAGTCCGGCTCGTCGCTCACCCACATCCCCTGGATAGCCATGGTGATCGTAGGCTTGGTGACGATTTCATCCACTTTCTTCATCCTCGAGTCCGCCCGCCTGTAGTAGTCCCGGTAAAGCTGCCTCCTGTCCTGCTCCTCCCCGCTGACGAGGTCCAGGGAGGGCTGCTCGATAGCGGTCTTGGCCCGGTGCATCGAGTTCTTGAGCCGGATCAGGTCGGCGCCGTAGTTAGAACCGACGAAGAGGAACTGGACCCAGCCGAAGTCGGGGTTGGACGTCTCGAGGGCGCGAATGAGGTGGGCGACGAAGCTTTGTTTCTCCGGGTACGAGGGGGTCGACATGACGATTCCGTTCCTCAGCGAGACGTTGAAGAAGCGGACGTTCCTCTTGCTCAAAGCCGATGGCGGACCCAGCTGGCCCTGACCCGGATCGGAGGCCGTCATCGCCTCAACCTCCTCTTTATGCTCCGGAACAGGACGATAATGTGCCGCTTCGCCCTCGTTAACTTGGGCGTCTTCTTCTCTTCCGGTTCAGGCAGCTTCCTGTCGTCCGCTGGCTTCACGGGCAGCGCCTTGGGCAGGTGCCTCACCCTCGACCCGAGCCTAGGGTATGTGAGCACGTCCACGTAGGGCCTCCTCGGAGGGGTCCCGATGTACTGCATGGTCGCAGCCGTGAGGACAATGCCCGAGATCCCCTGGACGATGATCAGGTAGTACCAGACGAGCGGGAATAACCTGAGGGTCCAAGACAGGCTAACACCCGCTGAGATTGAGAGATAGATGACAAAGGGGAGGATTTCCCTCTTCCTGCTCGGCCTGTTCGTCCCTGCGTCGAGGATGCCCAAGTATGTCAGAACCGACCACCAGTTCCTCAGGCTGCCGTCGTCCCTGACCGGATGGGTCAGCCTCGACAGGTCGTGCCTGTACAGCAACACCACGAATACGGCCCAGAAAGGAACGGGAAGGTACAGGAACACTGCCTCGGCGGGGTTCATCCGCTGATTGGGCCTCGGAGATTCTTAACGGAAGCGTGGAATGGCAAGCCTACGTTCAGGGTTGCCAAATGGAGGTGCCAGGGTTGCCAAAGTGATGCTTAGGGTTGCCAAATCGACCTTCAGGGTTGCCATTTGGACCGCAGGGTTGCCAAAACCCGTGCCGAGAATGGCAACCTTCCCGACCCGTGTTAAATACTGGGAGGGCCTCACACGTCGTATTCTATCTTTCTCTCTGATCTCGGCATGCATCTGAAGTTTCGACACTAGCGTGTGCCATCGAACACCGCAGTTCGCAAGCCGTAAGGGAGAGAAAACTGGATACCCGTGACGCCTCATCCGATTCATCGATATGACGATGAGTGTCGTCTTTGGTTGACCGTCTTCCACCCGGACGGAAGTATCCGGGTCCAACGGCCATCCTCTGGGCATACAGTTGCCATCAGTCCACCCAGAAGGATGCGAAACAACTTCTCCTCCATCGGCCTTCAGGAGATTGACGGAAGCGGAAGCTTCACCCCCGTTCCTTGACCGGTCCGGGCCGCAGCAATACCAATAGTTTCTACCCAACCACTGGGCAGGAACGAAGCTGCGACTTGAGGACCGGCTAGACAGATCACGTCGGGCCAATTATTATGCGCCCATGCGATCCCGAACGGGGAACTAGTGAAGCCTCTGCTTTTCGCCATCTCTTCCTGAGATCATTCCGCGGCATCGAGCACGAGAAGCTGGAGCGCCTAGGCCGGTCGCAGAACCACCGGGAGCATTCCAGGACGAAAGGCAGGAGACCGAAAAACATGCAAGGGGTTCAAGGAATTCAGAAGAGTGGACGGACTAAGCTGGCCGCGTACGAGGAGTACAGCATCCTGGGCAGGTGCCCGGAGTGCAGGGAGGGCCTCGTCTGCGCGGGAGAAGAGGGAGGGGAGCTGGTCTGCTCCTGGTGCGGGATTGTCGTAGGAAGAGCAGACAGCGCATGGGAGGACGGGTCCTCGGCGCCATCCGTGAGCAAGAGCGAGCCGCTGGGCTCGTACATCGTGGCCGACACCGCAAACGGTGCTCCCTCCCTGAAGGGTCCTGCCTTCGGCTGGGCGAGGCTGATGCCGAACATCGTCGGGCGCGGGACACCGCAGCTGAACTGCACAGGGCTGACCAACCGGGTCGCGGACAGGCTTGCCCTCCCGAAGAGCATCGTCCAGGCTGCGGAGATCACGGCGAGGAGGCTCCTGCCCCACAGGGAGGCATACGGAGCGACCATCCCTTCGATATCGGCCTACTCCCTACTGTACGCCTGCAGGTCCGCAGGGATAGCGCACATCAGCCACAGGGAGGTCCTGAAGGCCTACACGGACGGAGGGTACAGGGTCGGCAAGTCGGAGCTGATGAGGATAGGCCTCGAATCCGGGATGCCGCTCCCGCACCCCTCCCCCGAGGACTTCGTGAGGGCCTCCATAGGAAAGCTCCAGTCGAGCGAGAAGGTCGCAGCGCGCCTCAGGAAGCACGATCTCGACCCGAAGGCGTACTTCACGAGGCTCTTCGAGCTCGCGAAGGCGGTGGTCTCCGAGCCGTCTGAGCCGAACAGCTTCAGCCCTAGGACGGTCGCCGCGGGCTCAGTCTACCTCGCGTCCCTCGCAATGTCCCACAAGGCATTCACGCAGCTTGAGGCTGCCGAGACTCTGGGAATGGCCGAGTACTCCATCCGCGACTACTGCTGGAGGACGCGCAACGAGAGGGCGATGGGATCGCAGGTTCGGCCCGTTAAATGCGAGCCGGCCCTAGGAGGGCATGTCTGACAAGAGTGCAGGTAGGCGAAGAAGAATGGAGACACCGTACTCACGCATCACGGAAATCAGGGAGGCTCCCACGCCAGAAGCAGCGAACGACCTTCTAAAGCAGGGCTTTGTCCTCGTGAAGGTGCTGGAGAAGTACACCAACGACACCGACAGGCAGTTCAGCAACATCGTCTACGTCCTCGGAAGGCAGAGGTTCAACGGCGAGAGCCATGCCACACCGGAACAGAAGGCCTCTTCAAGCAACCAACCAACAACGCCAGCCGTAGACGCTGCCCTGCTCGAGAAGCGCCCGTGGAAGGAGTACGCCAACGGTGGGGGCGAGTGGACCTTCTACATGGACCGCGAGGGGACTCTTCTTCCGGAGCTGAAGGGTGTCAGCGGGTTCATCGACCGGCTCAAGGCTGGCGAGGAGATAGTCGTCGGCGACCACGGATACAGGATCAAGGACAAGTTCCTGAAGAGGTTCCGCGCCGACGGAGCGCAGCAGTAGGGGCGGGCGGACTCTCTCGTGTCAGCCAACGGACAGGCAGCGCAAGCTGTCGAGCCATACACCCCAGTCGTACCGACCACAACAGTCCAAACACCCTGGAGGGAACGGGCCAACTCCGAGCTCGAGAAGATAGTGCAGCTCTTCTCGTCGAAGCAGCTCCCAGACCTGTGCGCAAAGGCCCTCATCAACTCGCCCGGGAAACCCTCATCCAAGTGGTCCTTCGGCAACCAACTGCTGATGCTGCTGGCGGGAACCTCGGATGCGAGGGGGTTCCGGCAGTGGAACGAGGCGGGAAGGTGGGTATCGAAGGGAGCGAAGGCGTTCTGGATCTTGGGACCCGTCAGGAAGAAGGTCAAGGCCCGCGAAAAGGCCCTTGAAGAGCAGGGAGAGCCAAAGGAGGGGTTCAGAGAAGTCCTCATCGGGTTCAAGGCAATCCCCGTGTTCCGATTCGAGGACACCTACGGCCAAGACCTCCCCGTCTACGAACCCAAGAGCCCTCCTCCCCTCATGGAGGTCGCCGAGCGGTTCGGAATGAGGGTCCAGTACGAGTTGCTCGCCCCCGGCGTCTACGGCGCCACCGACCACACCAACAGAACCATCGTCCTCGCCACTGAGGACGCGGACGTCTTCTTCCACGAGCTGGGCCACGCAATCCACAGGACCTTCGAACCCAAGAGCGGCCACGGGCAGGAGCAGGAGGCCGAGACGATAGCTCAGCTCGTGGCGGCCACCCTCGCCAGGCTCTACGGGAGCCCAGCGGACAGCTTCAGCTGGTCCTACATCGCGAGCTACGCCCACTCCAACGAGCCCCAGAAGGTCGGAAGGCTCTGCATGCGCGTCCTCGACAGGACGAAGAAGGTCCTGGAGCTGATCTACCCGGCTCCTCCAGCGTAGAACGTGACAGGAGATAGGCAGAGCCTCATCGAAACGAGGCCTGCCTCTCACTTTTCATAAGATTCCAACTCATTTCATCCACAAGCCTCTCTGCTTGCCTCCTATTCGCCCAAATCGCCCGAAAACACGACAATTTGACTCCATTGCGGATATTCTTCATATCTGACTATGTGTTTTTTTTGAATGATTTTTTGGTCGAGAATATTCTCTCCTACGTGGTCACGCTGACTCGGTTCGGAGGAGCGCAATCATGACCGCGCGTCCTGAAGCGACCCCCCATTTCTGATCCGTTGGTTAGAATTGGTTCTTTCAGCCCGGTCCGGGCCTGTCCTTCCTCATTCTGAGAGGAATGACAGCCGGTCTGCCGCTATGCTTCGGGACATAAATTGGATACTCGTTCCAGTCTCGACCATCCAAACTCCTCCCTCCAGATTTTGGAGTTAGTCCTCCCCATTGCTTGAAGAAGAATGCTACTTTTCCTGAAACGCATTGGTCTCTTAGCTCGCGCACCCATTCTATCTTGATGCGTCTATGGTTTGGGCCGCTTTCGCCTCCCACGATGGCCCAAGAGATTCCTTTGAAGTTCACCTTGCCAATGGGACCCAAAAGAGGCTCAAAGCTGATGAAACGAACTTCCGAATCTACTTGCCTAAGCAGGTCTATCCTGGACTTGTATAGGGCCATCTCTACGGATGTGCCAAACCAGATATGTGCCGGAAACTTGCCATGCCGTTTGGCGAAACGAGCCATCCGATCGGGCCGTTTCGTTAGTATCTGGAAAACATGCCAGTCTGCTTCTTCCATGACTTCGAAGCATCGATCAAGATATTCGTCGGACATCTCTTCGTGAAACAGATCACTCATTGAGTTGACGAAGATCTTCCTCGGTTCTCTCCATTTCAGAGGCAGGTCGAGCGCAGAAGGTTGAAGCGTAAAGTCAAAACCCCGTTGATACTTCGGGTTCCCCATTCGCTTCAATCGAAATGCGAGTCTTTCTGCATAGCAGTTCTTGCATCCCGGCGAAACTTTTGTGCACCCAGTTGCTGGATTCCAGGAGGCATCGGTCCATTCGATTGTGGATTTATCCCCCAATACGATTCTCCACAAGTTGTCAACTGATTGGTAGAAAAGGGTACCTGTAGTTCTGAGCGTGAGAATATAAGCGACAAAGGGGCGACGAGAATTGCAACATTTTGGACTTCAAAGAGGATGCAATAGTCCTCAGTGGTACGACGGGAACTAAGCTGAAGTGCGAGATATTGGGGAAGTACTACCCTACTTGGTGGGGGATTACATCAGGCGGAGAGGGCCGGGAGAACAGACTGCCTACATCAATCGTGGAATTGAACGCCGGAACGGGAGAAGATTATGTTGAGGAAACAAGGGAGACTATACTTGGCTCTTCTGGACACGCGCTTCAGCTCAAACTTGAGAACAACGCAGCCTCAAAGCTCAAGGTGCTATTGGTCGAAGAGAATCAAGAGTGTTTCAATCATCTGAAGAAAGTGATTCACCGCAGATGGCCTGCTTTCGAAACCGCAATAGCGGAGGGCTTACCAGAAGCTAACACCACCAACGTGTACTTGCTGCACAAGTCTCTGGACGATGCTATTGCGACAATCGAAAGTATATCGTTGGGAAACTCTCTCTTCTTCTTTGACCCCCTACTGTACACTCCTTGGACAGAGATTGAACGGGTCGCTAGGAAGAGAATAAAATTCCACTATCAAACGAGAACAGAGTTCATCGTCTTTCTCTTCACCTCTGATTGGTTCATGGGAAGAATGAAGCTTGGGCTGACTCCATTGCCCCACGATTGCCACGAGGCAAGCTGGACCAGGGAGGAGCACGAGGCGGTCTCAAGAATGGACGACCTGTTCGCTGAAAGGTCTTGGCGAGAGTCTATCCTTACCGGAGATCCTATCGATGCAAGAATTGAGAAACTGGTAGCGTTGTACAGAGAAAGGTTGCATAAATGGTTCCGCTATGTTCTTCCAATGCCATTCAAACCTCGACGTGAACAACTGTATCATCTTTTCATGTGTTCGAATTACGAAGTCGGAATCACCCTGACAAAGGGATTCTACGCAAGATACACCAACAACAGCCCCTATTCTCCAGACAACGCAATGGCCTATTCTAGATTCAAACAACTACATCCTACCGAAGTAGAGGGCTACGTTGGGAATCGGAGACCGATAGCATGGAGAATCCTCTGGACCATCATCCGGAATCACGACGAAGGATTGTGTGATATTCGATGTGACGATCTAAGAGAAATTGAGGAGAATTGGCAAGCCCGTCTTGGTGCGCTCCAATGGCTCCAAATCAGCGGTTACCTGAAGAAAAGTGAGAGGATGACGGATGCGTGGGATGACAACATACCAATCTACAAGCTGGATTGGGAAATAGTTCATCGGGAACTTGGGGTACAAGTCCCAAAGCCATTCTTGCCCATGGAACCGAAAACTTGACGCGGCCCCCTGAGGGATCTCCGATACTCTTAGGAGAAGCGCCTCTTTATAGGCAGGACCCACATCAAACACACTTGTGAGGTAAGAGCTCTGCGTTCAGAAGAAGGTGTGTTGGGGTTTGGTGGAGAATGCTTGCGGTCGCCCTCAACAACTCGTAAGCACCGAACCCGCACCCGCCGAACATCGACGGGAAAGGATGCAAAGGTGGCCCGTGAAGCGGCTCGAAAAGCTTGGAGGACCATAAGGGCTCAAAGACACCAGCGAGCCACAATTGGAAGTGCCACACTAATGGATTTTATCGGGGAGAGACTCACGTTGCCGTCTGGCGTTGTCGGAGGAACGTATGTGTTGCACCCTCCTCTTATCAAGGCCTCAAAACTTACCAATGCCGAGAAGGGAGGGGTAGGAAAAGAACTGTCGGACGGATGGGTCATCAACTTCGCAATTGGGTGCACTTTCGGCTGTAAATTCTGTTATGTCGATGAGATCCACAAGAAGTTCAGCGTCCGGAGAGCCGGCAATCTTGTCAACAACCCGTGGGGAAACTACTTCTCAGTTCCAGAAAACCTGCGAGAGGTGATGGAGAAGACTCCGTGGGAGAAATGGAAGGGGCAGGAAGTCATGCTTTCATCGACCCATGACCCCTACCTTCCGCAATTGTTCAAATGGACTAGGATGATACTCGAGAGGGCCTTGCCGGCAGGGGTTAAGTTCTGCATACAGACAAGGTCTCCTCTCGTCGAGAAGGATTTCAATCTAATCAGCGAGTATTCCAAGCAGGTACGGCTCCAAGTCTCCGTTGCAACTATGGACGAGAAGTTCTCTAGGATGATCGAGCCAAGGGTAGTCAAACCTGACAGGAGGTTGGAGATTCTACGAAATGCAAATGACTACGGTCTACTCACTGGAATCATCATAGCTCCCGTCTTTCCACCAGTGAAGGGAAGACCGGATGTGAAAGCTGACCTTGAGTCCATTGCTGCCGAGCTCTCGGGTATCCGCCCTGACCACATTTACGGAGAGTCATTACACGTCAGGGGAATCAACCTGGCTTATCTCGAAGAAGCCTTAGGTGAGAAGATAACGCTAAACGGGTTCGACACGGAATGTGAGCAACTCTTCAATCAGACCCTTAAGGATTACAACCTCACGGGTAGATGGTGGCGAGAGTACTAGCTTAAGAGTAGTTTGGGGTAAGACCGCGCCCTGAAGGAGACTTGCCGCTGAGATGACTCCAGACGAATGGCTGAAGAAATACGTCACTATCCTCACCGACCTTGGCGACAAGACCTCCAAGTCGGAGGCGACGATATCATACGGGCCTCACACACTTCTGAAGATAATCGCTGTCTATTACTACGCAGAAATGTTCGCCAAGATTGCTAAAGGTGAAAAGGCCAGATCCCGTGGATACGACGCCGCGGTCTATCTTGATTTGTTTGCAGGCCCTGGGCTCGTTGCTGTCGATGGGATAGGCGACTTTGTCGCGGGATCTCCGATAGCCGCAACTAGCACTAAGTACAAATTTGATTATTCAATCTTCGTCGAAATCGACGAGGACAGAGCTGAGGCCCTCAGAAAGAGGTTGTCTCAGTACCTCACTCAGGATAGATTTGAAGTGCTCACCGGGGATTCTAACGCTATCGTCCCAGAGATTATCTCTAAGATCAAGAGCAAGTGCAAGAAGCCGATTGTCTTCGCCTTCATCGATCCCCAAGGCATGGAAGCAAAATGGTCTACAGCCAAACAGTTGAGTGCGGGTTTCAAGAGTCTAGATTTCATGATCAATGTTACGAGTGGGGCCGCACGTGTTGCGGGAAGAATTCAAAGTGGAAAGGTTGGCGACAGACCTATTTTCGAAGACTTCTTTGGTCAGAATGCAGAAGAAATCTTGACGAAGATAAACAATGGAGTTCGAGTCGAAGCAATCTTTGAAGATGGAGTGAAGGACGTCCTGGGTAGGCCTCAAGGAGAAACAATAAGCATCTGCGACAGTGGTAATCGCGTAATGTACCATCTGTTGTGCTACACGAGGGAAAGCTGGACAGGTTCTCCGTGGGCACAGGGCTTCAGGGAGTTGAAGAAACAGATTGAACTTGCTGACGGCGTCTCGGTGAGAAGGATGCTAGACGTTGTAAGGAAGCGGCAGAGCCCTCTGTGAACAAACCCAGCAAGGGCCGAACGCTCAAGCACTGAGTAGCTCTCGAGCAATACAACCAATATCGGCCTCATATGCAAGTAGTCTGGTGTTTGTTCCTAGGTCTGATTCTGGGTGGTAGTCTTCAATCCATGATTCCAGATGATACGGTATTCTTCGAATGTTTTGGGACCTGTACACCTTTGCACGCTGTCCAATCTTAGCGGTGTCCAAACCCGGTGTCTAAAACGGGCGAGACCGGAATTAAATAGGCATCTTGGCCCCAAAGAATCATGGGGAGGCGACTTCTTGGCATCGTTGTTTTCGTCGCCCTGTTTGGAGGCGCCTCTCTGATTATGCTATTTGCGGGCGTTCCGATTGCAGACTATCTACCTGATATCGTCGGTGGACTGATCGCCTCGGCTTTTCTCGTTCTGGCGTGGACTTTCAAACCGGAAATAGATGCGATGATAAGACCAAGGCCGCTCAATCACGTTGATGTTGAAGGAAAAGTAGGAATCTCCGCTAGTGGTCAAGCAACCCCACCAAAAAGGGATTGGCTCAGGATATTGGCAATTGTCCGATTGGCCACAGTAGGTTATGTTGGCACGGCAGTCCTAACCTACATCGGGTTCGCGACATATTCTATCGTTCCTCACCCTGTCTCTTCTTCCTTGTTCTTGGCAATCATCACGGCTATTGCAGGGGGAATCTCAATAGCTGTCGCCACAACCTTCTATCTAGCGGACATACTCCGGTCTTAGTCCCAGTTGAATCTCTGATTGCCCTCTTCAGTAGTTCCATCCATCTGTTGTTCCCGCTCGCGTTGAATATTCCTGCCGTCTCCGCTGATGTCCCTCGGATAGATTTATGCACCGACTACTCATCCGAATGGTGAACCTCAGAATTGCTAGCGTCATGGAGTTGCTCCCCGTAGCGTGCTGCGCCGTAATGGGCATCCTCTGAAGATTGCCTTCTGGGTCCGACTTAAGAGGTCGCTTCATTCCTCAATGTCCCTTACGGGAACCTTCGAGAATATGCCGCGGATCCTGCTCAGCAGTCCTCCCGGGGTTTCCCTGGCAAAGAACAGCTCCGCCTTCCTAAGCACTACTCCATCCTCTGTGGCGAACACGATCATCTTGGTTCCCGGTCGCAGATTCAGCTTCTCCCTCATCTCGAGCGGGATCTGTACCAGTCCCTTGTCCAGGACCTTGGAGACTTTCACTATCAGGTCGTCGTCCGGCATCTGCGTTGTCTGCCGCTTGGATTCGGGGCTTTAGCCTGTTAGCTGAGCGGCTTTCCGAAGAGTCGTGCTAGCAATGGAGGCTATATTGGTCAATCTCGACGTATGTTGTGGGAAGAATCTCGATGAGAGCGTCCCTGTGGGGCTCGGCCATGGTCGCCTTCGGAGTCGTTGCGATTGTCGTCTCTGACGGAAACCTCGCCGTCTCGGTATTCTCTGTCCCGCTCATTTTCCTCGGCTTGCTGGTCGTGGTCGTAGCAGAGATTGCAAAGTGGCTCCGATCTCACGCTATCTTCGCCCCTCCGAAGACATACGGTGGTCTGACA
>Ga0182014_10002888_pt1 | contig 21188 bp, 11 predicted proteins | sample 612S2DmetaG_FD_120489 | JGI IMG/M metagenome (GOLD analysis project Ga0182014, IMG submission 120489) | Permafrost microbial communities from Stordalen Mire, Sweden - 612S2D metaG | ecosystem: Environmental > Terrestrial > Soil > Wetlands > Permafrost | place: Sweden: Stordalen | collected...
AAGATACTCCATATTCGTCGCTCCTCGCTCCTTGAACTGAGAAAAATTGGCTCCCAGCGCCGCCCGTGGGAAAGTTAATAACGGGCTCTAAGGTCGGTAGAACAACATGTGCCCCTCGGATTCCCTCGGGCAGGACACGGCAGCGGAGAAGAGCGCCGAGCCGGGCTTTGCCCAAAACTTAATCAAGCGGCTGTTTGAGTTTTCGCCAGACGCCATCCTTGTCACTGACAACGGTGGCGTGATGCGTGCCGCGAACCCGCGCGCCGAAGAGCTGTTCGGATACTCCAGCCACGAGCTCATCGGCCAGCCCGTCGAGATGCTGGTACCGGCGCGTTTCCGGGGTGGCCACCCGCGCCATCGCGAGAATTACAACGCCCATCCCCGCACCCGACAGATGGGCGCGGCACTCAATCTCTTCGGCCTGCGCAAGGACGGCGCCGAATTCCCCGTCGACATCATGCTCAAGCCGATGGAGACCGAATCCGGTCCGGCAGTGGTCACGTTTATCCGCGACGCGACCGAGCAGCGCGCCGCGCAGGAGGCGCTGCGGCTCAACGATCTGCGGCTGCGCTCCATCGTCGAGAGTATCGGCGAGTATGCCATCTATATGCTCGATCGCGAGGGCCACGTCCTCACCTGGAACCCCGGCGCCGAGCGCATCAAGGGATACAAGGCGGATGAGGTACTTGGCCTGCACTATTCGCGATTCTTTACCCAGGAAGATTTGGAGCAGGGCCGTCCTGCCGAACTTCTGCGCCAGGCCATCCAAAAAAATCGCGTGGAAGAAGAGGGATGGCGCGTGCGCAAGGACGGCTCCCGCTTCTGGGCCAGCGTCGTGATCACGGCCATCCATGACAGCAGCGGCGCAGTCACAGGATTTTCCAAGATCACGCGCGATATGACCGAGCACAAGCAGGCGCAGGAGTCAGTGATCGCCGAGCTCAGCAGCCTGTTGCTGGTCAATGTGGACATTCGCAAGTTGTTTGGCGCGTTTTCCTCGAGCATCCGCCAGATGGTGCCGCACGATGCCGCCACGCTGGCGCTTTATGACGAGCCCTCCGGCAAGCTGCGCGTGCAGTTTCTCGGCCCCGGCGACGACGACGCCAACCAGCGCGAAGTGCTGCTCGATCCTGACGCTTCTCCCGCGGGCCAGGCGTTTCGCACGCGCCGTCCCGTGATTCTCAACAAGATCGATCGCTGGCCCTTCGCGGCCGAATCCGTGCAGCACCTCACAAACATGGGCATGCAGTCGGGAGTCTGGGTTCCGCTGGTGCACCGCGAGAGGACTCTCGGCACCCTGATGGTGGCCAGCCGCCTGGAGAATGCTTTTTCGCAGCACGATGCCGAGATGCTGGGCCAGGTGGCGGGACAAGTGGCCATGGCGGTGAACAACGCTCTGGCCTATAAGCAAATTGCGGAATTGCGCGACCGCCTTACTCAAGAAAAGAAATATCTGGAAGACGAGATCAATCTCGAGCATCGCTTCGAAGACATCGTGGGCGAAAGCACGGGCCTGCGCAACGTGCTGCGCGAAATTGCGACCGTCGCGCCTACCGATGCCACCGTGCTGATCCAGGGCGAGACAGGAACCGGCAAAGAACTCCTGGCGCGCGCCATCCATCGCCTGAGCCCGCGCAGCGAGCGCACCTTTATCAAGCTGAATTGCGCGGCCATTCCCGCCGGCTTGCTCGAAAGCGAACTCTTCGGCCACGAGAAGGGCGCGTTCACCGGCGCCATTGCGCGCAAAATCGGCCGCCTTGAGCTGGCGCACGAAGGCACGCTCTTCCTCGACGAGGTGGGCGAGCTGCCGCTCGATCTGCAGCCGAAACTGTTGCGCGCTCTGCAGGAGCGCGAGATCGAGCGCCTGGGCGGCACGCGCCCCATCCCCATCAACGTGCGCCTTATCGCCGCCACGAATCGCGATCTGGCCAAAATGGTCGCGGAAAGAGAATTCCGCAGCGACCTCTTTTATCGCCTCAAGGTCTTTCCGGTTTTTGCGCCACCGCTGCGCGACCGCGTCGCCGACATTCCCATCCTGGTGCGTCATTTTGTCTCGCGCCATGCCCGCCGCATGGGCAAGACCATCGAAACCATTCCGCCGGAGGCCATGGATGCGCTGGTGGCGTGGAAGTGGCCCGGCAACATTCGCGAGCTCGAGAATTTTCTGGAGCGCGCCGTGATCCTTTCGCGCGGGCCGGTGCTGCATGTGCCACTCGCCGAACTTGAAGCCATGCAGGAAGACGAAGAAGACGAGGCAGCGTCCGTCAACCCCACGCTGCAGGCCGCCGAGCGCGAAACCATTCTGCGCGCGTTGCGCGAAGCCAAAGGAGTGATTGGCGGACCCGGCGGCGCAGCCGAGCGTCTCGGCCTCAAACGCACCACGCTTAACTCCAAAATGAAGAAGCTCGGCATCGAGCGCAGCGACTATATGTAGACGTCGAGTGTGAGTGTGAGTGCGAGTGTGAAGCGCTCGTGACTTCCCATCGTCGCCGTGACGAAATTTCGTCGCCGCCGCTTCGTCACGCGCCGTCTCTTGTCGCCCTCCGCGGGTGAATCCTCAAGAATTTAGCGGCTTTGTTTTCAGCGCCCCACAGCCTTCGTCGCGCCGGCGCACAAGTTTGGCACGCGCCGTGCCTATACACAGGCATGGCGCAGGACGTGCCAACAAGTGCTGCGAATCACTCTTGAAGAAAAATCGGATGCAGTTGTTCTCAAGCTGGAAGGGCGCCTTGCCGGACCATGGGCGGCCGAACTTGGCCGCCTCTGGGAAGAGAAAGCTCCGGCATTCACGCAAAAGAAACTGTCTCTCGATCTGCGGGAAACGACTTTTGCCGACGCCGGCGGAATTCGGATTCTGCAAACCATCTACTCTCAAACCGGAGCCGCAATCCTCGCCGGCACACCATGGACCCAATATCTTGCCGAAGAAGTGGCAAACACGAATTCTCAACCAGCGGGCACGGAGGTCTGAAATGCACACAGCATACGAATCGACGAACCAGACGAGTCTTTTTTCCTATCAGAAGGGCGAGTTTTTCAAGGCGTTGCCGGCCGAGGCTCTGGCCGACCTCGAGCACCTGCTCGCGCCCTCCAATTATCCCTCTGGCATGGTTCTCTTCTGCGAAACGCAACCGGCCTCGGGCATCTACGTGGTTCTCGAGGGCGAGGTCAAGCTCTCCATCAATTCGCCCGACGGCCGCCGCCTGAGTTTCCGCATCGCCAAGGCAGGCGAAGTGCTGGGCCTTTCCTCCGCGCTATCTGGCGGCGCGTACGAAATGACCGCGGACACGATGTATCCGGCCAAAATCGCGCACATCTCGCAGCCGGTCTTTCTGCAATTCATGTCTCGCCATCCCGCCGTCTACCAGTCGGTGGCGCGCGAGATGGTCCGCACCTACCGCACCGCCTGCGAACAACTGCGCATGGTGGGGCTCTCAACCTCGGTGCCCGAACGGCTGGCGCGCCTGCTGCTGGTGTGGAGCGACGAGCCCGATCAGAAACCCGAACGGCCGGCGCGATGCCGCCTGTCGCTTACCCACGAGCAGATCGGCGAGTTTATCGGCGCTTCACGCGAAACCGTAACGCGCACGTTGAGCATTTTCAAGAATCATCACCTGGTGGCGCAGCACGGATGCACGCTGACCATCCCCAGCCGCGTGGCTCTGGAGAGCTACGCGCGCGGATAATACCGAAGATTAAGTCCTCCTGGAAAGACAACTCGACTGGCCGTTTGCTGAAGCTATGCATTGCAGAAGGCATAGCGCAATTCAGCAGGCGGCCATTTTTTTGCGGGGGCCGTCTCAACCTCTCTTCATCTGCCGCAGCGCCAGCTGTGCCGCATGATATCCGCACATGCCGTGCACGCCGCCGCCGGGAGGCGTCGACGCGGAGCACAAATACAAATTCCTGGTGCCCGTCGCGTAGCCGCGCAGAGTGGGCCGGAAAATCATCTGGCGCAGCGACAATGCGCCGCCGCCGATGTCGCCACCAAGAAGATTGGCATCCATCCTCTCCAGTGTTTCAGGCGTGGAAACGTGACGCGCCAGAATGCAGTCGCGGAAACCGGGAGCGAAGCGCTCGATCTGCGCGTCGATACGGTTTTCCATCTGGGCGCGTTCCGTCGCATCGAATGCCGTCCCGTTGGGTACATGGCAATACGCCCACAGCACATGTTGGCCGGCGGGCGCGCGCGTGGGATCGTAGAGCGTGGGCTGGGCGGCGAGCACGAACGGTCGCTCCGCGCACCGGCCCTGAGCAACGGCGTATTCCGAGGCGGCAATCTCTTCGAGCGTTCCGCCCAGGTGCACCGTGATAGCCCTCCGGCACTCCTGTGCCCGCCACGGAACTGGCTCGGAGAGCGCGTAGTCGATCTTGAATGCGCCCAGCCCTGGCTGGAATCGCTCGAACGCGCGCCGGTAGCCGCTGCCAATCCGGTCGCCGGCAATCGCCAGCAGTTGCCGCGGCGCGGTGTCGAAGAACACCAGCTCACTGCTTGCTTCGAGCTCTTTGAATGCCGCCGCATCGATGCGGCGCGAAGTGTGCACCGTGCCGCCGAGCGAGCGCAGATAGCTGCTGAGCGCCCGCGCAATGTCCTGTGCGCCGCCGCGCGGTATCGGCCAGCCCACCGCATGAATCGTGATGCCGAACATCCATCCGATGGTTGCGCTCAACTGCTCGTCGAAGCTCAGGCAGGAGTGCCCTGCCAGGCCCGCAAAAACCGCGCGCGTGCGCGCGTTCGAAAAATGACTCTGCGCGAAATGTTGCGCGGATTCAAGCGCGCTCAACCCGAATCGCACCATGCGTAACGGATGACGCGGCATGCGCAGCAACGGCCCGAGGGTGTCCTCGGCAAATTCCTGCCAATCATCGGCCGCAGGCTGCATCAACTTCCGCCACGCCTTGCCGTCCTCTCCCAGCGCGCGCTCGGTTGCAGACAGGTCGCGCTCCAGCACCACAGCAGTGCCGTCGTCGAGCGGATGCGCGAGTGGCGCTTCGCCGTGGATCCACTCCAATCGGTGCTTCGCGAGTGGGAGCGTACTGAGAAACGGCGATCCTGCCGCAAAAGGATGCACGGCCGAGCCAAAATCGTGCAGAAATCCCGGCAGCGTGAGCGGCAAGGTGCGGGTTGCGCCGCCCGGCTCGGCTTCCGCTTCGTAGACGTCTACGCGCAGCCCCGCCTGCGCCAACACAATGGCAGCGGCCAGCCCGTTCGGGCCCGATCCGATCACGCAAGCGCGGCTCATTGTGACCTTGTCCTCCAGCGCGATCTCGTGGCAGCGTACATCAATCGGCCAGCGACCTTAGCTCAACGGCGCCGCCAGCAACGTGGGCTTCTGCTCCGCGAGTGTCATCATCAGTTCGCCGAAGAGTGTGTTGGCCCACGCAAACCACGAGCGCGTGAACTTCGACGGATTGTCCTTATTGAACGACTCGTGCATGAAGCCTGTGCCGGCCGTAGTGTCGCGCAGCCAGCGCAGGCACTGGCGAATCTCCGCATCGTCGGTCGACGTGAATGCGCGGTACATGATCGACATCGGCCAGATGGAGTTGAGCCCGATGTGCGGCCCTCCCACGCCCTCCGCTGCTGTGCCGCGGAAGAAATACGGATTGGAATCGCTGAGCGCAAATTTGCGCGTCCGCTGGTACACGGCATCGCTCGTCGGACAGATGCCCAGGTAAGCCAGCGTCACAAGGCCGGGAGCGTTGGCGTCGTCCATCAGCAATTGGCCGCCGTAGCCGTCTACTTCGTATGCCCAAATCTTGCCATGGTGCGGATGGTTCACGCGCCCGTGCCGCGCGGTGGCCTGTGCCACTTCATCGCTAAGCGCCGTGGCCCGCGCCGCAAGCGCCGTGTCCTGCGCAGCGTGCGCGGCCAGCTCCGCAAGTTGGCCCAGAGCCTTGGCCGCGAAGAGATTCGACGGCACCAACAGCGGAAAAATGCAGGCATCGTCCGACGGGCGAAACATGCTGAAGATCATGCCGTTGGGCCGCGCCGGGTTACCGAATCCCGAAAGCCCCTGCGTGTCGTAGGGAGACTCGGCCTTGCGCTGGAAACTGTACGGGCCCGGCGATTGCTTCCGCTGCTGCTCGGTAAAGGTGCGCAGAATCGTGTCCGCGCCCGCGCGCCATTGCGCGTCGTACGGTCCGGCATCGCCCGTCGCCTGCCAATAACCGTAGGCCAGCCGGACCGGAAAGCAGAGCGAATCGATCTCCCACTTGCGTTCGGCCACGCCGGCGTGATGCTCCGTATGGTCGCTCACCGCCCAGGAGAGCGGCGGATCCGTGGTGTTGCGCGTGAACGCATTGGCATAAGGGTCGAGGTGAATCATGCGCGTCTGGCGGCGGATGACGCCTTCGAGCAGAATGCGCAGCCGCGCGTCCTTGAGCGCCAGCCGCAGATACGGCCACACCTGCGCCGAGGAGTCGCGCAGCCACATGGCATCGATGTCGCCGGTGACCACGTAGGTATCCGGATGCTTGTCGAAGGCGCCGGGATACACCGTGGTATCGAGCGTGTTGGGCAGGCAATTCTCCACCAGGACGCGCAAAGCGGGGTCGCCAATCTGGCGCTGCAACGTGGCGATGGCGTCTTCCACCGCCGACGAAGTGAACCTGCGATCCGCCACAGGCGGCCGCGCATGGGGCAGCTTCGGAGGCGCGGTTTCCTTAGGCGCCTGGGCGACGGTTTGAACGGCGGGTTGGTCGGGGGTTGGGTTCGGAGGCGCAGCCGTTGCCTGTTCCGCAAACGCGCGCCCGGCTCCCGCCTGCATCAGGCTCCATGCGCCCGCCCCCAGCAGCACCTCACGCCGTCTCAGCCGCTCTCTCCTCGAATCGTCTTTCATGGCACAGCAAACTCCTCCAAAATTAAGTCCGAATGGATGCATTCGCGGCAAACCGCCGCGCCGTTCGATTATAGTTTCTAGCAACGCTCTGTAGCCGGTCTCGCGCGCGGATTTCTGTGAGGGTTTTCCTTATGCGTCGATTGATTCTCGCCGGATTGCTCTGCCTTTTGGCCAGCCCTGCGTTCTGCGCCGCGCCGTCGGCGCTTTTTTACATGACCGATGCTCCCGATTCCGTGCGGTCGTTCCTCGCCCACTCGGGCAAGATCGATCTGCTGGTCCCCGCCTGGTACAACGTGGATGAAAGCGGGCTGGTCACGGGCGCGCCCAACGCGACGGTTCTCAAAGCCGCGCAAAGCCAGGGACTGCCGGTGATGCCCATCGTCGCGCTCTTCGGCAAAACCAGGTTCCACAACCTGGCCGGCAACGATGAAGCACAAAAGCGAATGAACGATGCTCTGCTCCGCGAGGCAAAGCTACACGGCTACGCCGGCTTCCAGATCGATTTCGAACATCTCGATTATCTTGACCGCGATCTGCTCACAGCGGTGGTCGCGCGCTCAGCGGACACGCTGCACAAAGCGGGCCTCAAGCTCACCATCGCCACCGTGCCCAACGCGCCCGGCTATCCCGGCAATGGCGGATTCTCCAAGTGGATGTACACGGACTGGCGCGGCGCGTACGACCTTGCCGCCCTCGCCAAATCCGTGGACCTGATTTGCCTGATGACTTACGATCAGCACACGCGCTGGACCATGCCCGGCCCGGTTGCCGGCTGGCAATGGACCGTCGACAACCTGGATTACGCCCTGCAGTTTGTGCCCAAAGAAAAGCTCTCGCTCGGAATCCCGCTCTACGGCTACCACTGGTACACCGGAACGCCCATCACGGATAAAACCACCGGCGACGAACGGCCCAATTTGACCGGCGACTCCATCAAGGCGGCCGATGCTCTGCAGCTGGCCAACGAATTCGCCGCCAAGCCCGACTGGGATGCAACCGACCACACGGCCTTCTTTTTCTTCTACCGTGACCAGTTACGCGAGTGGGTTTTCTATACCGACCAGCACACGTTTCGCGATCGCTATCAACTGGCGGCCGATCGCGGTCTCGAAGGTTTCTGCTCGTGGTCGCTTGGCCAGGAGGATCCCGATATCTGGACGGTGCTGCCGGATCGAAAAGCGAGTCACTGAGCTGGTGCGGGAGCCGTACTTTGGGATGTGCCGCGGAGCGGCGCCCTAGTCGGCTCCCAAGACGGGTCCGGATGTCGATCAAGTAGTAATCTCACTATTGCCGGTCACGCGCCGAAACTACGGATTGCGGCTTCCAGTCGCTCAATGAACGTTGATTGCATATGATAGGGGCATACCGAAGGGTGCGATTCGCAATGGCCTCCAGAACAACATCCACGGCGATTTCGCTTGTGGCGTGGCTTGCGTTTTCGTCTGCGCTGGGTGCGCAGCGGCCAAAAACGCCTACGTTGGATGAGATTCTGACTCGGCTGGAAGCGAACCTGAACTACTACGACACCCGTCTCCCAAGCCTCTTCTGCGATGAGCATGTCCTCTCGTCGCAGGTAGAACCCGGCATGCGCGACCTGAACACTGTCACCGACTCCGTCTTCCTCCTCAAGCGCACCCTCAGACCGGACCACACCGTCAGTCTTGTAGAGTCCCGCGAGAACCAGCAGGTCGACGGCAAGCCAGCGACTTCGCAGCCGATTTACGCTCCCACTACCCTTAGCGGAGCATTTGAGGGCGGCCTCGCTCTAGTTTCCCGCGGCCAGACAGCTTGCATGAGCTACTCATTGCAACGAATCAATAAGGACCGACCGGGTGAGAAGGACCGACCGGGCGAGCCTTACGTCGTCCGCTTCGCCACCGTCCTCACCCCCCAGAACTCCGCCGGCTGCCTTCTCCAAGAGAACAGCAAGGGCCGCGCCTTCATCGATCCAGCATCTTTCGAGATCACCCACCTGGAACTCACCACGCCACACCACGTGATTATCCCGGGGAGTCGCTTCATATCGCCCATCATAGGCAAGCGGGTCCTCAGCATAGACTATGCACCCGTCGTGCTGGGTGGCGAGACCTTCTGGATGCCTTCCGCGATCACCATGCGCAACGTCAGCGGCTCCGGAACCTTTCACATGATGGTCTGGTCGTACAGGGCGACCTATCGCAACTACCACCTGCTGGAAGTCACGTCGCGCATCCTGCCTGGCAGCGAGGCGCCCGCGCCGTGACTCGAGCCTCCAAAAGATCCGGGCGGCAGCAAATGATGATTGCCAGCGCTCGGACCTTCAGCAATTCCTCAAGCCGTCGACGTCCTTGAAGTCGACCACGTAGACGGCGCCATCCGCTAACGTAATCTCGGCTCCAAGAACCGATCCCGATGGAGTGACGTCGATGATCCGGACATCCTTGACTGGGCTCAGTTCCTCTGGCGTCCAGGGCGTGTCGTCCGTTTTGTGCAGCATGGCGGTGATCATCAACTCCATCAGCGGATTTTTGGCGGTGCGTTTGCGGTAGACGTACAACACCGTGCTCTCGTCCGCCTCGGCATTGAAGCCGCGATGCACCTGGCTTTCGATCTGGTCCCAGCCGGAGTAGGCGATGAGCGCCACCTGGCGGCCGGGAATGGAGGCTGTGATGCCCCGCTCCCTGCCCGTCTCGAAGGCGCGCAGGACGGCGCTTTCTCCGTCCATGTGGGGCAGGCCGTAATGGCCAAGCGTGAGCTCGTGCTCGAAGGCGAGGCGGCAGCGATCCACGCGGACCACGCCGCCCGGCACGGTGATCTCGGCCAGGTCGATGAGGTATCCGACGCCATTGTTCGGCGGCTTGCGCAGGATCAACTGCCGGTAGAGCACTCCATTGCGGACGCCGTTGAACAGAATGCTCTGCGAAGTCACGTACGCGCCGCTCTTCGCTGCCGTGTTATCGACGGTGAGGCCGGTGAGGTAGAAATTGATGTCGACGCCACGTAAATCGCGCGGGTCCAGGCTGCGGAAGCTGTACTCCTGCGATGTGCCTCCCTTGCGATTGTGGTTCTCCCAGGGGAAATGCGTATTGAACACGAGCTTGGAATAGTTGTGATCGTCGTCGTACACCTTGCCGGAGATGATTTCCGAGCTGCCGCTCGAGCCATGGTTGACGAGGACAATCCCCGGTTTCTCCAGAACCGTTCTCTTTGATTCCCTGCCCAGTTCCTCCCACATGCCATCGTTCTCTTTGGCCGTCCAGAAAGGCGCGTCTTCCGGCAACGCCAGAGCGATGAACGGCAGAAACATGATGAACGGGCTCGCCGGACAACTGTAGCTTTGGATCGCGTACTCCCGATGGCCGTAAAAGCCCAGGCTGGGAATGTCGTTCTGGTAAAAGTCTTCGCGGCCGGTGAACTGCAGAATCGATCCGGAGCACAAGCGCCGCGCCCATCCGGGATCGAACGGCGGTTTTGGCCCGAGCAGGAAAGCCGCCGGGAAGCCGCCCGAGATCCATGACCGATAGCAGATGCTTCTTGCCCACATGTTGATGAAGCCATTGCGTCCGAAAAAGTTGGCGTAAGTCTGAAACAGTTCCGCGAAACTCTTCTCGAGCACGCTGGCGATCTCCGGATAGTGCTCGCGGCCGAAAGCCTGGCTCCAGATGGTGCCGTAGACCACAAAGAGACTAATCGTGTAGTAGTTGTAACTTTGCTCGAGATACCAGCCGTTCCCGGCATGGTACGACGCGATCCACATCAGGTGGCTCTTGAGCAGATCGTCGTCGATGGCGTAGCCGTGTTTCTTGAGGAACGAGAGCGCGCAGATATTGAAGAGCCGCCAGTTGTTCTGCGTGGTCCGGTGATGCGCCCACTTGGAGATGGTGACGGCCATCGCATCGCGCTGTTGCGGGGTCAAATGCGGCCACAGCACATCGGGCATCAGCAGGAGCGTCTTCGTCAATCCGCCGAACTCGCACGTGAACTGATAGGTCGCGTCGGGCAGATCCTCGGGCAGCGGCAGACTGTTCGCGTGTCCCGGCGTGAGCGCGTTGTAAAAATGATGGCAATAGTAATCCCGAAGCTTGATGTCGCCGATCGAGATTTCGGGATCGACGTGGATGAGCGGCGCCGCAAGGTTGAACGTCCTCTCGAGAGCCTCGAACTCGAACGAGCGAACTCGCCATTCCGGGTCATTCGGCTGCGGATAGGATTTGCCCGGCACCAGAGGAAATACTATCGGCTGGTCAAAAGACTTCACGTGCCGGAATGCCCGTCCCAGGACATATTGAGCACACTCGATATAGTGCTGACGGGTCATTCCCGTCATCGGGCTCAGGTTCAGGTCCGGATTCGTGACCACAAAGGCGTCTTTTGCCAAGTTTGGATTGGTAGTGATTACAGAGCTGCTCATATTTTGTTCGTCTCTCGAATTATACTAATTTCCGGCTTGAGAATCATCGAGAAATGCGGCATTTCTCTGTGAGAATTGCACTTGTCCCTGCGCAAATGATCTCCGCTCGGAGCGAGTAGTGACTTCTGACAGAGATCCGGCAGCAGGAGGAGAACTTGGCCGGGGGAGAGGGTCAATGTTCTCATTCAGCCGTTGAATCAAAATGAAGAACGGCGTAATTCATCGTGTTCGGACTGAGCGTTACGCGCCATAATGTTACATTATGTAACATATGAAATGCTCCGCTTGTCAAGGGAGATTCCTAAAGAATCAGGAAAAACGTGGCGGACGCGGGACGTGCGGCATCCGGCATTCGAGTCCCCTAGAGCTCGACCGCCGGAATTTTCACCTTTCGTCCCTCGGCGCAAGACGTGTAAATGCTGCGCACCAGTTGCAGCGCGCGATAGCCTTCGATACCCGACGACGCCGGCAGCCGGCCGGCCTTGCATGCCTCGCCAAAGTCGGCGAGTTGACGCTCGAATGGACTCAGCGAAATCGCCATGGGATCGGACGCGCCCGACTTCCCGGGTTGCGAAAGCGGCGCCGGCTCGCCCTCGTCGTCGCGCACATCCCACGTGGTCAGTTGGTCGCCGGTTACGATCGCGCTCCCCTTGGTCCCGTGGATTTCGATCCGCTCCGGGTAGCCCGGCCACAGTGCGGTCGCGGCCTGAATCACGCCCAGCGCGCCTGACGAATAATTCATCACGGCGCACACCAGGTCTTCCGACTCGATTTTGTGAATGGCGCCCAGACGCCAGTAACCAAAGACCTCGTCGACCGCGCCGACAAGCGAGAGCAGCACGTCTACCTGGTGGATGGCTTGGCTGATCAGCGCACCGCCGCCCTCGCCGGCCCAGCTTCCCTTCACCGGCCGCGCGTAGTACTCGTCGGTGCGGTACCACTTCACGTAGGCGTCGGCTTGCAAGACCGTTCCCAGCCGTCCCGCGGCCAGCGCACGCTTGAGAAACAGCGTCGAATCGTCAAAGCGGTGCTGGCTCACCACGCCCAGTTGAATGCCCGCCGCGCGCGCCACGGCGATCATGGGCGCAGCCGTCTCCAGGTCCACGGCCATCGGCTTCTGCACCAGCACGTGCTTGCCGTACTTCGCGCCCAGCTCCACCGCGGCCAGCCGGTAGCCCGGAAAGGTGCAGAGATCGAGAAAGTCCACGTCCGCGCGCTGGCTCAGCCGCTCCGGTGTGGTCACAAACTCGGCGCACCACGCCTCGGCAAACTTCCGCCCTTTTTCTTCAGTGCGGTCGGTGCACGCCGTGATCTGGTAGCCGATGTTCTTGTAGGCCTGTGCGTGCTTCCAGGCAATGGCGCCCGTCCCGATAACTCCCACTCTCATGGTTGCTTTTCTCCCGAGAGCAATGATACGGGGCTACAGCCATTGTTCGCGGATTTGTAATTGCCTCGGAGCTGGCTCGGGTCCACCACCCCAAGAAACAAGGACCGTATCTTGGGGGCGCGGGTCTGGAGACCCGCACCACAGCCGGTCAGGAGACCGGCGCTACTGTTCGACCGCTACGCGGGCACCGGCTCGGGTTCTGCCTTGGGATGCGCGCCGCCGCGTACCGGTTGCGGCGCGAAGTCGGCTTGCCCGAAGAGGATCTTGTGCAGCACCAGGGCTGCGGCGCCGCGCAGGCGCGCGGCATCGCCATCCATGGCCGCCACCACGCGAGGCGTGTGCGGCGTAATCGACTTGGCAATCAGCTGGCTCTCCAGCAGCGGGCAGATGCGCGGCCACAGCGCCGTGCAGTCGCCCACAATGATGATCACCTCAGGAGACAGGCCTGCAGCCAGCATGGTCAATCCCCGCGCCAGGTAGGTCATCATCTTGTCGATGGAGCGCAGCGCGCGCAGGTCGCCGGCCAGGGCCAGATTCAGCAGCTCCTGAAAGTTGGTAAGCGTGGTCTCCGGCGCCAGCTCATGGTAGTAGCGCAGCCCCGCGCGGTTGGATGCAAAGACCTCCCAGCAGCCCACGTTGCCGCAGCCGCACACGGGGCCGGATTCCTCCAGCGTCATGTGGCCGAACTCGCCTGCCATGTCGTCCCGGCCCCGCACCACGTTCCCGTCCACCAGCATTCCCGTGCCGATGCCTTCTGACACTGAAACCACCAGCATGTTGGAGGCGTCGTAGAAGTTCCCGAACCAGCGCTCCGAGAACAGGCAGGCGTTGGCGGCGTTTTCCATTTCGATCGGGGTTTCCAGAACCCGCTGCAGCTCTTCATGCACATCGATCTGGCCCCAGGGCACGTTCGGCGAGAACAGCAAGCGATGCGTCTTCTGGTCCACGCGGCCTGAAACGCTCACACCCAGCCCCTGGAAGACGCGGTCCTCGAAGGCTGCCTTCAGTGCGTGCGCCGCCTGGGCAATGCGCGCAATAGCCGTCCGAGCCTCATCGGCCGTGGAGCCGGCCCTGATCTCGTAGGGCACCGTGTCCCGGCCCAGGAGCTTGCCGTTGATGTCCACGACGGCCAGGTTGGCCTTTCCCGGCCGCAGATCGATGGCCAGCATCACGTGCCGGTCGTTCAACGTCACAAACGTAGGCCGCCGCCCGCGCGGCAACCTGCCCAGCGTGCCCGGCAGAACCCACCCCTCATCGATAAGCTGGCCGATGATCACCGAAACCGTGCTGGGCTGCAGCCCGGTCAGCCGCGCCAGATCGGCCCGGCTCACAGGCTGGTGCAGATGGATGGCGTGCAGAAGAATGTCGCGGTTGATCTGGCGCGCGGTTTCGCTGGAGGCCACGGCGCGGCGCGGTCGGGTTGGCTTGTCAGTTATGCGCGTGTTAGTCACTTGCATGATGGGCGGCCTTCTATCTCGTTTGACCCTCTGAAATCGAACGTTCCCCAAAGTGCTTTGTTGCATGCTGCTCGCGCCGCCCGGCTTGCCGGTGCGCGGTCTCTCGCAAGGGGTTCAGCAACCAATATATCCGGCGAGGCGGGCGTTTAGCTGCGCTTCCTGAGACTCCGGAAGGCCGCAGGAATCCGCGCCAAAACAAATGCGGCAGCCCCCGAAGGAGCTGCCGCTTTGTCGATTTGAGGAAAGGCTAGAAGTTGAACTTTCCGCTGAACTGCATCGAACGCGCGCCCTGCGTCTGGGAGTACGGCGGTCCGAATGCTTGGATCGTGCCGAACGTTCCGTAGTTGCCCGCGTTGACGTTAGCCGTCGTGGGTACGGTGGCGGCCGGGCTGTTCAGGTTCAGATACGCATGATTGAAGAGGTTGAACACTTCCACGCCGACCTTGAATTCGCTCTCACGGTATACGCGGAAGCCCTTAAACATGCTCGCGTTGACGACTCCAGTGCCAGGCCCGCGGAACTGGTTGCGATGCGTGTTGGCGAATACCGGCGAGGCGATGGTCGTATTTCCTGCGCCGAACGCCGGCTCCACTGGGTTGGCAAACGAGGCCGGATTGAACCATGGCTTGCCGCCGGAAACTGCGGTGTTGCCGAAGGTCCGGTTGTGGCCGTGCAGAGTCTGATATGGCGCAACCAATTGGGCATAGAGCGTGCTGCCCGGCGCATTGAGCGTGTTGCTGTTGGCAGTGACTGAGAACGGCACGCCACCGAAGTAGCTGTACTGGCCGGTCACCTGCCATCCGCCCACGATCTCGCTCAATACGCTGTTGCTGTTCAGCCATTTCTGGCCATAGCCGAAGGGCAGTGTTTCGATGCCCCAGATCTGCACGTTGTGCTTCTGGTCCTGATTGGCTTGCGCCCGGTTCATCTTGTAATACCCCGGATAGGCGAACGGCGGCCCGCTCGATCCCGTCCCGGCGCCGTTGTCTGCATAGTTGAAGGCGTGTGAGTAGGTGTAGACCAAGCCTATCGAAGCGTTCTTGCCAGCATTACGGGTCACTTGCCCCTGCAAGCCGTTGTAATTCGCGCTGAAGATCGGCCCGTTCATGGTAATGCCGCCGGTGTTGTATAAGCCGGCGCTTGTAGCGCACGTTGACCAGCCGTTTGCGGTGCAAGTCTGAGTGTTGATGATTTCGTTGGCGGAGGTCCCAAAGCTTGTACAGCTGCCGGTCAAACCGGTAAGGGCAGTGTTCCATTGTCCGTTGGCCATGCAAGGCGTACTTGCGCTGGGCAGCGGCGCCGCATTATAAGGACTTACGTTGGACTGCTGGCGGACGAACAGATCGCCCACATAGCCCACGTTGGCTACGAAGCCCATGCCCAGGTCGCGCTGCACGAACAGGTTCCAGCTCTCAATGTAGCCGCGGCGGAAGTTCGGCCACAAGGCGTTGGTGCCTTGGGCGACCGGCAACGCCAGGTAGCCTGAGGTGTAGTTGGGTACAACTGGAATCGGAATGCCGTAGCAGGCCGTTGAGCCGGACACGCCGCAGCCACCAATGGGCATGGCCGCGTTGCCATTCGCCGGATCCACCGCGATGGTTCCCGCCCCGACTGAGGCGTAGTTCGGCGCTATATCGAAGGGGTATTCGTCGCGCAGCTCGCGCATGCTGTCCGGATCGACGGTCATACCGGCGCCGGTGCGAAGCACGGTTTTGTTGTTGAGGCGATACGCGAAACCGACACGAGGCGCGAAGAATCCGTACCCAACATCCACGCCGGCATTACTGGGGTTGCCCATAATGCCGCCGATCTCGACGTTGGAGGTCTGAGGCCGGTTCAGATACACCTCAGAGATGCCAGTGTGGTCGCGGTATGCCGCCGGATAGCGCTCGAAGCGCACGCCATAGGTGACGGTCAGCTTCGGGCTCACTGTCCATTGGTCCTGCGCGTATGCGCCAAGTTCCGTCCAGCGCAGCGCGTTGGGATCGTAAATTTGCTGCGCCTTTTGAATAGCGTTTCCCGTTCCGTTGGAATTGGGCAGACCCAGCAGGTAGTCGGCCAGATCGTTGTAGGCAGTGGAGCCGCACGAAGTAGCCGAGCCGCCGCAGGTCATGCCGCCCGCGAACAGGAAGCCGCCGTGCACGTTCGAGACGCCGCCGCCGGTGGTGGGCTGGAAATGGTTCATGTCGAAGTGATAGTACGTAAACCCGGCCTTGAACTGGTGCTTGCCCTTGATATAGCTCAGATTCACGTCGCCGGTCCACTGGCTATCGCGGAAAAAGAACGGATTGGCGGTATTGGAGTTGCCGATGGTGCTGAAGGTGCTGTTAAAGCTCATGATCGGCTGGCCCCAATAATCCGGGTCGGAGGTGTTGGTGGGGAGGTTCGTTCCCGGAATATGCAGCACGTTCAGCCCATAGCTTCCATCCGCGAGATCGAGTACCGACTCCGCTCCCGACGCCTGTTTGGTGTAGCCGAAATCGGCGTCCATCACGAGGCTGGCGTTGATCACGTGGCTCAAGCCCCAGCCCACGTTCGAGATTCTGCCGTGCCCGGCGCCCGGCTGGCCGCCATCGAAGGTGCCGCCGCCCGCCGCGCCCAGTTCCTGCGGATCGAGGACCTGGAACGGCTCGACGCTGTATTTGCCGAAGAACTGCGTATTGTCATTCGGAATGTAGGTAATCTTGGCATCGTTGCTGGTGCGGGCGTAAACAAAGGGGGCGGAGCCGTGGTAGTTGTTGTTCATGTTGTTGCTGAGGAACGACGTGCTCGGCGTGCCGATCGAGGACGCGATCGAGGCCAAATTGGCGATCATGACCATCGGCGCTGAGGCCGATGGCAGGCGGCTTGCAGGAATGGTGTTGACGCCGCTTCCCGTCTCGCCATATTCGGAGGTGAAGCTCGGGCGGCATGGATAGTTGAGATAGCCGCCGGTGTAGGCGAGCGTGGGACAGGCGGTTGTCGGAGCAAATGCACTGACCCAGGCTGCTGTCGGCTGCGGATCGTAAATGGTTGCGTACGGCGCAGCCTCGGAGAAGTTGCCGTTGATCATGTTGGTATCCGGAACCGTCAGTGATACACCGTTGCCGATCAACTGGTGCCGCGTGGTGCGCTCCCAGTTGTCGAAGAAGAACAGCTTCTTCTTGCCGGTGATGACCTTCGGAATGTAGACCGGGCCGCCGATGTTGAAGCCGTATTCGTTGAAGACGTTCCTGAGAACCGCTCCGTTCGGATCGATGGCGCTCGTGTTCGCAGCCACCGTCCCAAGGTACGACCGGGCGTTGATTCCGGCACTCTGGTAATACTCCCATGCCTCGCCATGGAAGTCGTGCCCGCCGCTCTTGGTGGTGATTTTGATCGATGCGCCGCCCGCCTGGCCCTGCTCGGCGGTAAAGTCGTTGGTGGTGACGCTGACGTTCTCGATCCCGTCCACCGGCGGAATGTAGGCGATCAAATAAGGCAGCCAGCCATAGTAGTTGACTGCTCCATCGATACGCGTGGTGTTGCCGTTCATGCTCATGCCGTTCACATTGATCGACATAGCGCGCGCAGGATTGGAAGCGGTTGAGTTTTGCTCCTTTGGCGACGCCGCGCCGGGTATGAGCGAATAAAGTGCCTGATAGCTGCGCCCCTGAGAGGAGGTCTCGGGCATTTGGCTGAGCTGTGTCTGGCTGATTTCGCTGTTGACTTCCGCGGTCTCCGTCTGCAACGCCGGAGGCGCCTCGGTCACCGTGATCTGCGTCGACACGCTTGCCGGCTGCAATGTCACGTCGACACGCACTTGGCGGTTGACTTCGATCTGGATGTCCTTCTGCGAAAAGCCGGCAAAATTTCCCGTCCTGGCAACGGAAAGGGTGTACACGCCCGGCAGTATGTCGAGAATGTTGAAGGCGCCCACGTCGTTCGCCTTCTCGGTGCGGACTTCGCCCGTGCCCTGGTCGGTGATGGTCACGGTCACATTCGGAATCACCGCGCCCGTCTTGTCGGTCACGGAACCGGTAATCGATCCATAGAGGATCTGTGCATTTGCGGCGGTGCTCGCAAGGAACATCGCCGAGAGCGCGATCACCGTCACAAGAATTCTGATCGCGCATTGCTGGACTCGAAACTCGCTCTTTGGCCTTCCTGACATACCCACCTCCAAAAGAATGTTGTTGTTTCCGACAGCTTTGCCGGACCTCACGTCCCGAGCAAAGCCACACTGCCTCCACAAACCAACGTCAGCGGGTCCGCAGCGTGATTCGATACACGACGGACCATGCCTTTGTTGGCGATGCGAACTATATGAGCGATTGTGGACCATTGTCAAGACAAAAAAACGATTTATTGAACAGAAAAACCGATTTATCTCCTCTGTGAAACCGGCGCCCGGCCGCTTGAACTCTACGATCAAGACGCAATGCGTAGATTCTGTTGAATTTAAATCGTTCCAGAAGCCGAGTTAATCGCTTTACTAAACTCTTGACTCTGTGCATTCTTGCCGCCCTGGGCGGTGATACCACAGAACATATCCAGCCCCCAGTCGCCTTTCACCTGTGTCCATGCGCCCGGACGGCATTCGAAATTTTTCGTGAGCCGAAGATGGCGTTTATCCCCGCGCAGTTTTCATCTCGCCGCCATCGAACCCCCGCCTGCGCCCGCTACACTTTTCTCTGGGAGTTCCTTACGATCACATGCGCGCCACCGTTCTAAACCTCCTCTTCGCCCTGGCTTCTTTCTCACTCTCCCCGCTGGCCGCGGCGCAGTCGCCTGCCGCCTCGGCCGCAAGCCGCGACGCCGACCTGCAACTGGTGGTCGTGCTCAGCCGCCACGGCGTCCGCGCGCCCATGGCCAACTCCGCCCAGTACAGCCAGTACGCCGCTGCGCCCTGGGCCGCGTGGGATGTGCCGCCGAGTTATCTCACCGCGCACGGCTATCAATTGATGAAGCTCTTCGGAGCCTGGGACCGTGCCCAATTCGCTAGCCAGAACCTGTTCGCCCCCACTGGCTGTGCCGACGCTGCCCACGTCAGCATCGTGGCCGATTCCGACCAGCGCACGCGCGAAACCGGCAAAGCCCTCGCCGAAGGCATGTTTCCCGGCTGCACTATCGCGGTGCGCGCGCAGCCCGAGGGCGCAAACGATCCGCTCTTCCGGCCTATCGAGTCCGGCGCGGTTCATCCTGACACCGCTTTGGCTACCGCGGCCGTCGCCGGCCGAATCGGAGGCGATCCCAACAATCTCACCGAGCTGTATCGCTCCCAGTTGTCCGTGCTCGACCGCGTGCTGGCTGGATGCGGCCACGCACCCGCGAACGCCAAGCGCACCTCGATCTTCGCCGTTCCCGCCACGCTCGCGCCCGGCTCGGGCGACAGCCCCGCCGCTCTGCACGGTCCGGTCACCGCCGCCGCCACCCTCGCCGAAAATCTGCTCCTCGAATACACGCAGGGCATGAGCCAGGCCGATACCGGCTGGGGCTGCATCGACGGCGTAACCCTGCGCGCCATCATGCAGGTCAACTCCGCGAACTGGGAATATTCCAAGCGCACGCCGGCCGTCGCGCGCATCTTTGCCTCCACGCTCCTTGACCGCATTCTGAAAACCATGCGGCAAAGTGTGAACGGCGGGGGCGCGACCGGCGCGGCCATTCCCGGCGCCATTGGCAAGCCCGGCGACCGCCTCGTGATCCTGGTCGGCCACGACACCAATATCGCTACCGTGGCCGGCGCACTCGGCATCGACTGGGTCTTCGACGGCCGCGTCGACGACACGCCTCCCGGCGGCGCATTGCTCTTCGAGCTCTGGCGTCCGCGCAACGGCGGCAAGCCCTTTGTGCGCCTGGAATACATCGCGCAAACCCTGGAGCAGATGCGCAACGCGGAGGCGCTGACCCCGGCAAACCCGCCCGCCGTCGCGCCCATCTTCGTTCCCGGCTGCAGCCGTCAGGATCTTTCCTGCACCTGGGAGGAGTTTTCCGCGGCGATGCGCGCGTCGATTGATCCTGCCTACGTTGCCGCGCAACCGTAATCTCCGGCCCGATCGGGCATTTAGAATGGCTTCGCGCAACAGATTGCCGAAGAGAGGAAGATCTATGAATCCGAAATTGAAGATTGCAGCTTTTGTGTTGTTTTTGCCGGCCGCGGCCATCCCGCTTGCCGCGCAGCAGGATTACTTCAGCAACTGGCCAGCGGGACGCTCTCCGCAGGAGGTGGGTAAGGCGCTGGCCGAGCACTTCGTCACTAGCCCGCACCAGCACGGCCCAGGCACGATCTTCTACGGCGAAGTCGGGACCTGGTACGGCGCGCTCACCTTTGCCCAGCTCACGCACGACATCGATCTCCGCGACAAGCTCATCAAGAAATTCGATCCGCTCTTTCCCGGCGGCGCGGAAGACGCGCTGATTCCCAAACGCGATCACGTCGACGACGCCATCTTCGGCATCGTGCCGCTTGAGATCGCGATCCAGACCAAAGACAAGAAGTATCTCGACTACGGGCTCACTTTTGCTGACAAGCAGTGGGTCGATCCCCAGCCCGACGGCCTCTCCCATGAGACGCGCTACTGGATTGACGACATGTATATGCTCACGATCCTGCAGCTCGAGGCTTACCGCGCCACCGGCGACAAGAAGTACCTCGACCGCGACGCCAACGAGATGGTGGCCTACCTCGACAAGCTGCAGCAGCCCAACGGCCTCTTCTACCACGCGCCCGATGTGCCCTTCTTCTGGGGCCGCGGCGATGGATGGGTAGCCGCCGGCATGACGGAGATGCTGATGACGTTGCCTGCGGATCATCCGCAACGCGCTCGCATCATGGCCGGCTACAAGCTCATGATGGCCGCGCTGCTCAAGTACCAGGGAGCGGACGGCATGTGGCGTCAACTCATTGACCATGATGAAGCGTGGGAAGAGTCGTCCAGCTCCGGCATGTTCACTTTCGCGCTGATTACCGGCGTCAAGAACGGCTGGCTCGACGGACCTACTTACGGCCCCGCCGCGCGCAAAGCCTGGATCGCAGTCACTGGCTTCATCGACCAGAACAATGACGTGACCAGCATCTGCGAGGGCACAAATAAGTTCAACAGCCTGGATTATTATTTGCTGCGCAAGCGCAGAACCGGCGACTTCCACGG
>Ga0182014_10002891_pt1 | contig 21175 bp, 14 predicted proteins | sample 612S2DmetaG_FD_120489 | JGI IMG/M metagenome (GOLD analysis project Ga0182014, IMG submission 120489) | Permafrost microbial communities from Stordalen Mire, Sweden - 612S2D metaG | ecosystem: Environmental > Terrestrial > Soil > Wetlands > Permafrost | place: Sweden: Stordalen | collected...
GCATGAGTTCATCGCCTTTGCCCACTTTGGCATGAACACCTTCACCGACCGCGAGTGGGGTGAGGGCACCGAAGATCCTAAGCTGTTCAACCCGACCGACTTTGACGCCCGCCAATGGGCGGCGGTGCTGAAAGATGCAGGGGTGAAGCTGCTCATTCTGACTGCCAAGCACCACGATGGTTTCTGCCTGTGGCCGTCGCAATTCACCGAACACTGTGTGAAGAACTCTCCCTGGCGGGGCGGCAAGGGAGACGTCGTGCGCGAGGTGGTCGATGCACTGCGTGAAAAGCAGATTCGCGTCGGTCTCTATCTTTCTCCCTGGGATCGTAACCAGCCCACCTACGGCGATTCTCCCAAATACAACGAACACTTCCGCAACCAGCTTCGCGAGTTGCTCACTCAGTATGGGCCAATCGACGAGGTCTGGTTTGACGGCGCCTGCGGTGAAGGGCCCAACGGCAAGAAACAGGAATACGACTGGCCCAGCTATTACGCCCTGATTCGCCAATTGCAGCCCAACGCCCTGATCGCCATCTCCGGGCCCGACATTCGCTGGGTAGGCAATGAATCGGGCGTGGCGCGCGAGGACGAGTCCTCCGTGGTCAAACGGGGCGATCAATTAGCCTGGCACCCCGCCGAGTGCGATGTCTCGATCCGCCCCGGCTGGTTCTACCATCAAAGCGAGGACAGCAAGGTCAAGTCCCTCGCCTCGCTCGCGGACATCTACTTCAAGTCCGTGGGCCGAAACTCGGTCCTGCTCTTGAACATCCCCCCGGATCGGCGCGGCCGCATTGCCGATGCGGATGTGGCCCGGCTCAAAGAGCTCCGGGCCTTTCTGGACCAGCTCTGCGCGACGGATTACGTTAAGTCTGCAACCATCACCGTTTCGAGCCCATCCGATGCAGCCCATGCAGAAACTCAACTCAATGATGGCGACCTGACTACCTACTGGATGCCTGCCGCGGGACAGACCAATGCCCAAGTCGAGTTTGACCTTGGCCAACCTCGCACCTTCAATGTCGCGCGCATCCAGGAAAACATCGCTCTGGGCGAGCGCGTGCAGGCCTATCACGTTGAGGCTCTGGCGGACGACAAATGGCGCACCGTCACGGCTGGCCGTGTCATCGGCCAGAAGCAACTCCGTCGCTTCCCTGCGGTCACCGCACGCAAGGTGCGCCTGGTGATTGACCAGGCCTGCGCGCCGCCGGCCATCTCGGAGTTTGGCCTTCACTTCAATTCCCTGGCACCCGCTGGTTCCGGCGCAGACTGAACATACTGGACTCAACCCGACCGCCGACGATCTGGGAATTCCAATTGTTCGCAAAGTAGTATTCCCCTCTCCCCTTCTCAAGGGTTGTGATTACCCGCATCTTAGGAACGGACACTTCAGCCAAACTGTTTACCTGAACCTTCTACTCATCCCCGGACTCGGGTCCGAAACCCCGCCAGGGGTGGCCTGTTTATAGCCGCCAGCCGCACCCGCTGCCTCCCCTTTTGGTTTTCAGCGGCGCGGCGTCACAGACTCCGGCTGACCAGCGAGGTTCGGAGCCGCGCCGCTGAAAACCAAAAGGGGAGGATAAAGGGATGGGTCGCTGTTTCCTATTCGGCGAACCCACCCGTCGCTCAGCGGATCTTGAACTGGACCTGGCACCTCCTCAGCCATTGGGAAATTGGCTTCAAGAAGCCCTGTGTCGGCCTGTTCCCGCCCGAGCAGCCAACGCGCGGAGGAAGTAAGGCAGGACCAACGCAAGAGCGCCCCAATAGTTCCAAGCAAGTTGCAAGCATGTTCCTAGCATGTTCCTAGCATGTTCCAAGCTTCTCTCCCTCCTCTGCCGCCCTGTTCCCAGGCGGATCCGACACGCGCTCCCGCCGCCGACCGGCAAAAGCTAACGTCCAACATATAGACCCCCAAAGCGCTCTCGCGGTTACAAGAATCTGCCGGGTTTCACCCGACGCATCTCAGCGCTGCCTGCAGGTATCGGCGCGGACATTCCTGTCCGCGGCAATGTCCGGTGGATAAAACGGCTTGGGACCTGGCCGCAACGCCGCGTTGTTCCGCGGCCAGCGTGCGCCAGCGCCTGGTGACGCCGCGGACGTTATCCCGGTGAAACTGCTGGTCGGCGGTGCGGGCACTCCGAAGGCACCCGTGCTGGCGCGCGACATAGCTGTAACGGCCCTTGAAATAGACGACCGAGCCCTTCCGGACCGACTTGGGAATGGAGCTGATTTTCTTGTTGTTTCAGGCACCCGCCTTCTGAGGTGGTGGTTCCCCCGCCCGCAATCGGGCGGGTGTTCGGAATGGTACAACAAACTGCTCGGAGGCGGCAAGTTGAAAAGCTCAGCAAATCAGTTCTTTACAACCGAAACCGGGAGCAGTAGAAACGGCCACGATGAAACGAACGGATTCATCAGCGGACGGGAGCCGTTGGCCTATCATCCCAAAACGGGAAGATAGACAGGTCTGTCTAATCACTTGTTATGCCTGAGACCACGAGCACACCCATCCAGTTCGCCTCATGCGCATCCAAAGTCGAGCTGGTTGAAGCGGTCCTTTGCCTGATGGCGGCGGGGGGAGCTTTAATCCGTCCCCGAGGCTGGATAGTAGCGCCACTGTTTGCTCTGGGAGCCATCTGGCTGTTCATGCGGGCGCACCGTGACCGTTCTCGGCCTTATGTGGAGGTACGGGATGGGCAGCTTGTTGTCCGTTCAAGCGGCACGGTCAGTCAGCACGTTGATATGCGCCTGTTGGCAGGGGCTCGGCGTGGATGGAATAAGACGATCTTGGTACTGAATGACGGCACGAAGGTGTCGATTGACCACGGTTTATTTGCGACGACAGCCGAAGCAAGCCGATTTCAGAAGTTTGTGGAGGAGACAAATGGCAGTCGAAAGGCATAACCCGGCCAGTGCAGTGGACAGCGGGAACGCGACTCTGTTTGCATTTGAACGCGCTCGCCCCGCCGCCACTGACCGGCATCGTTAGGCAGCAAGCGCCATGAAGATATACATCGCATATACACTCGTCGCAGTCGGGATTCCATATTTCGCCGGCCTGATATTCGGCCAGATTCTCACTTTGCCTGTTGCGATGATTCGAGGGATATTCCGTCAGCCTACGGATGAAGCCACGCAAGCCCAAGAGTTCTCGGCAGCGACTGCATGGTCAGTCCGTGGCAGCATTAAGATGCCCATAGCTGACCGTATCGTGCATATTTTTATGGATGTGTGCAATGGCTTGGGAGCTGTTCTCGTGGCGGGGCTCATTTTCCATTTGTTCGGATTGCCTCCAGGTATCGGCGTTCTTCTCATTCCAGCCGCATGGGAGATTTTCTTCACCATAGCCTACGGACAAGCGTTGCGAGCTTTGCTTGGCTCTCTTGCTGGTGTAGTTATCGGATGGTTTTTGGTCTTACACTTGTTCGCTATTTAGTATGACATTGCTGCCTAACAGAGCGTGCAGCCAATGGGAGGCAGCCGTTCCGTCCGGGCTGTATCAGTGAGCCGGTGGCGGCTGCCTCCCGTGACTAACGCTTGGTGTTCGTCTCAAGATGAAGCCTGACTTTGCAGCACAACTTCGACGCCAGATCGGCTTTCTTAATCGGTCTTGCGCCGCATACGACTCTGGCCACCAGGAAGAGGCGCTCCGCATCGCCGTCAGCCTCCGCGTGCTGTTTCACGACACCCAGAAGAGCGTTTCACTGCTCACCCACCTCGGTGCCAAAGGATCGGTGCGCGTTCTCTCCACGTTCGAGCCTGGATACAGGCAAGATGCCAAGAGCGGATTGATTGCGGTGTTTGCCCCGATGTGGCTCGAACCCACGGGTGAGCGCACCGTCCCCCTCGATGACGTCATGCGGCGCGACTTCATCCCGGCTGCAGAATGGTGGTCTGAAGTGATAATGTGCATAAAAGAGAAATTGACCAGGGGGGATATTGTCCTGACTGCTGCGAATCAGGATGGAGGGGCTCACGTCGATGCAGCGCCTAGCAAAAAGGCGATTGAGATAATAGAGGGAGTTGGCACTTTCACCAGCATATCGCAAGGCCGCGTTACGAGGCGCGTGCTCGACAATCATCACTTTCCGCTGCTGAGGCAGTTCGCTCACGAAGTGCTCAGCAGCCCGGACATCAACAACAAATGAAGATGCCGAACTATCGCGTACTACTCGACGCCGGGCGCGCGTCCTTTTTCCATAACTGGCGTTACTGGCCCGACGCGAGCGAGCGCGGACGTTGGGCATTATAGTCCATATCATTCCATTCCTCATACAAAACAAACAACCGCAGTTACCGATAATCAAATATGAACCTTCCCCCTGAATTGGTCCGCTACGTTGATGTTGAGAGCGTTTCCGAGACATTCGTTGACTCCGTTGGTTTGAATTCATGCGACGGCCACATTGCACGCATCGAGCTTTGTGTTACCCGGCTCGATCAGTTTGACCCCAAAAGCCCGCCATCGAAGCCGAGTGCCAAGAAGTATCCGGCTTGTAGGCTGGTGATGCCGATGGACACACTGGCGAGGCTGGCTCAGGAGTTGCAGCGGCTTTTGGCTGCCGCGCAACAGCAGAGTGCTCGCCCCCCACCTGGCCGGGCTAACTAGCCCAAAAATGCCCAACCAATCGGTCCAGCGAATGAGCGCCTCCCTCGTCTGTGGTGGTTCGGGTGTCTTTGGGGCGCTCATCGCTGACCTTTGTCGTTCTAAGTTCGATACATTGCGTAACCCTGAATAAGTATGAGCACGAAGATCCGAGGACCTCTCTCAATGCAGCGGGACAACCCGGGTGCCCCTGCCGGTTTCACGCTGATCGAGCTGCTGGTAGTCATCCCCATCATTGCCATTCTCGCGGCGCTGTTGCTGCGGCCGGCATTGGGCCGGACGACAGTCAAGGCCCAAGCCGTCCAGTGCATGAGCAACAATCGCCAGCTCGTGCTGGCCTGGCGGCAGTATGCGAAAGACAGCGGAGATCAGTTGCCGTACGCCTACGCCCCCATCGGCACGGCGGCGGCACGGTATGCCTGGATTCCCGGCGGAGGAGCCCTGGACCTGGACCTGAGTATCCCCACACAACAGGGAAACTGGGACGCAGACAACACCGTCAAGAAGAGCCCGCTTTGGCCTTACTGCGGCAAGAGCGCGGACATTTGGCGTTGTCCGGCGGACCAGAGCATGGGCAAGAATCCTGCCGGCCAAATGGTGCCTCGTCCCCGCAGCCGGTCGATGAACATGTGGGTCGGCGGCCGGGGTGATACCCCAGACCCGAGAGCCGGCTGGAGTCAAGGCGCCAACTGGAAGGTCTTCCGCAAGCTGTCGGAGATGACCCGCCCCGGGCCGGCCAAGACGTTCGTGCTGTTGGATGAGCGGGCTGAGAGCATCAACGACGGGCTATTCGTCGTCCAAATGGATGGCTACCCGAACCTGTCGCAGACCGTCATGGGGGACGTTCCGGCCAGCTATCACGGCCAGGCTGCCGGCTTCGCCTTCGCCGACGGCCATGCCGAAATCCACAAATGGCAGGATCCGCGAACCTGTCCGCCGCCCACTACCGTGCTGAACGTGGCCGTCCCCCAGCCCAACAGCAAAGACGTGCATTGGCTGCAGGACCACAGCACCCGCGTTTACTAACAGCCTGTTTGAAAAATGGTCGTATGGGAGGGCGAGCGTCCCCGCGAGCCCTAACTTCTCTTTCTTCCCAGTGATATTTGGGCTCGCGGGGACGCTCGCCCTCCCCGGATTGAGTTTTCAAACACGCTCTAACCGGCTTACGGCTTGGGCGAGCCTGCCGCTGACTGCAGGTCGCGATCGAGGGCGGCGCCGTCGAAGGGGATCACGATGACCTTGCTGCCATGACCGTCGTTGCCCTGGTCCTCTTCTTTTTCCACGTCAATCACAGCCAGGGTCATGGCCGCGACGTGGCCGTTTTCGACATAGACCGAGGGTCGTTCGGCCTTGTTCCAGTGGTTCACGGTGCCGTCGGGGTAGCGGACAATTGCCGCGCGGGGGTCGTAAGCCGCGCCGCGGTTGGTCCAGTCGTGGAGGCCATCACGGGAGGTGAGGTGATACGCCTTACGAGTGGACCAGGAGTTGACTACGATGTGGTAGAGGCCGCCGGAATACCAAATGCAGGGGTCTTCGAGGTTCGGAACCCCTCGAGGGAAAACCGAATTGCCCTGCGGCTGGTAAGGTCCGAGGATGCCTTTGTCGCTGGAGAAGATCCTGCCGTCGCGCGGGACGAACTCGAAGTTGCCATCGGGGCGGGCCATGATCGCGACGTTGGAGGCGTGCCACCTCGGTTCGCCCTCGACCGTAATGGCGCCGAGGTGCTCCCAGGGGCCGTCGAGCGATTTGGAGACATAGACCTCGCAGGGGCGAGTTTCGCTGATGACGATGGCATAGCGGCCATCGGGCAAAGTGAGGGCGGTGACATTGTGTCCCTTGCCGCCCTGGTCGTTGGGCCAGCAGAGGCCCTGGTCCACGTACGGCCCGGTGAGGGATTCAGAAACTGCGTGGACGGCGACAGAGCCGAACCAGCCGCCGTGGCCTCTGGATTCATCCCAGCGGCTGGCGAACATGTGGTACTTGCCATCGGGGGCTTTGATGATCTGGCCGTCCCAGTAGCAGTATTTCTTCATAGTGGCGTCTTCCAGCCCGTTCTGCGTGTCGCGCGGGAGGACGTTGGTGGCACCCCAGGTCTCACGGAGCAGCTCGCCGTGCGGCGGGGTGGGGAGAAAATAGCTGATAAAAGTCCATGGCTGATAACCGAGCAACGAGAGCATCCTTTCCCCGTATCGCTTTCCCAACTCCCGGTAGCCTGCGGGATTGAAATGCAGATGGTCTGAACGGCCAGTGCAACCCTTCGAAGAAATGACGTATGAATTGGGAATGGTCTTGGGCAGGTCGACGATGATGGAATTCATGCTCGCGCAAGCGCCCTTCTGATCAGCATTCACGAGTTCGCCCGCGAGCAGTGGCACTTCTTCGGCCTTGAGATTCAGGTCTTTGATCAGGTTCTCGTAAATGCCTTTAACTTTGTTCGGCCATTCCTTGTCGTTCGTGTTTGATTCTCCTTGATGCAACAGGATTCCTTTGATGACACCCGCTTTCTGAGCCAGTGCTCCCATCTCAACCAGGCGCGCATAGGGATTTCCACCGTATTGCATGATGATGTTCGTCATCCAAGAGGGAGCCGTGGCAGCGTACGTCCGATAGGTGTCTTTCTCGAACAATTCGATCTTGCAGCCGGCGACAGAGACATTCACAACACCAACCCTGATGTTTGCCGGAAGGTTGGCCACCAGGGTCCTGCCAAAATAGTCGGCAGGACAAAGACCGGTGGAGCCGCGGCACAAGGGAGGGACAGCCGGGTACCAGTTACCCTTTGTTCTGCCCAGCTTTGGAAAATCAACCGCTGCCAGGACCTGAAAGCGATCATCCACCGGCGTCTGGTCCTGTTGTTCAATTCCAGGAAAGCCCTCCATGTTGGACTGGCCAAAGCAGAGGAAGATGAAGAAGTTCGTATCTTGAGCCAGGACGTTCCCAGCCGACATGAGTAATCCCGCCAGCACCAACCATCGCACTTTAATTCTCATGATTTATACGCAGCCTCATAAGTCTCCCAGGACAGACACGGATTGCACGGATTCGCACTCATTCGATTCCAAGGATTCGTGATAATCCGTGTGATCCGTGTCTCAACGCGGGTTCACTTGCTCGCCTGCGGCGGTGCCAATGACCGCCTCGAAGGCGAGCTTGGGCTGATCGTTGCCGTCGAACAATAACGGGCGACCTTGCGCGCGCCATGAGACCCGGTCATTCACACCCCAGAAGGTGACCAGTTTCACCGATTTGTCATGCTTAACAAACGCCCGGAACAGACCTGCATACGCGTCGGCCAGCTTCCGGTTGGCGTTATCCACCAGGCCGCCCTGGGTAGTCGCGGCATTGTTGGAGATATCCGCGCTGCTGCCGCGCTGGCCGCCCTGTGCGCCGTTGACGTCCAATTCGGTGATGTGAATCGGCAAACCGAGCGTCTCCATTTCCGTCAGCGCCTGGTCTTCAGCCTCAAAGCTCGGCGACGAAACACTCACATGCGTTTGTGAGCCAATGGCCATGACCGGGACGTGTTGTTCCTGCAGTGACTTGATCAAAGCGACAAGCTTGCGGCGCTTGGCCGGGCTTTCCAACCCATAGTCGTTGTAGCGAAGGATCGCATCGGGATCAGCTTCGTGGGAGTATTGGAAGGCCTTGGCGATGAAGTCTGGCCCGATGATTTCCAGCCAAGGCGAGTTCCGCAGAATATTCGTGCCGCCGTCGGCGATGGCTTCGTTTACGACGTCCCAGGCCTTGATCTTGCCCTTGTAGCGGCCAACGACGGTGTGAATGTGATCGCGCATTCGCTGGAGCAACTCCTCGCGGGACGCGCATGGCCCGGTAAAGCCACCGCGACCGAAGCCGCCGCCGCCGGGCGCATTCGTATCCGTCGTGGCGGCGGGCGCCGGAGATGGAGCGTTCGTCACCCCGGGCGGCATATTGGTGCCTTGAAAAACCCATCTGGGCGTCTGGCTGTGCCAGACGAGTGTGTGCCCTACGATATACATGCCGTTGCTCAGGCCGAAGTTAACGTAGGCGTCCGCCGGGGCGAAATTGTAGCCGTCGGCGCCTTCCCGCGGATGGATGAGTGCCCATTTCAGGTCGTTCTCCGGGGCGATCTGGTTGAACTGTTCCTTCACGAGAGCAATGTCCTTATTGACCGCTTCCAGGGTCCGGTTGACGTTGTCGGCCCGGACCGCGGTGCCAGTCGCGATAGTGCGGTTGATGGCCGCGCCTACGCAGAAGTGGTCTTTGAAGGCGTCCTTGAGGGCAGGCGTGTCGGCAGACCGGGCCGTTGCCCCCATGGCAAGCAGCACCGCAAGGGGAAAGCCGATGCGTGAGTTGAGGTTCAACTTATTAGTCTTCATTCGAGTGCAGTTCAGGGTTTGGCATTCACGTTACATGTCGGACTCGGGCTTCCCTTCCGCATAGCACTTGTGCATTTCAGCCTCACTCAGAGCACGGCTAAACAGCTCAAACATTTTCCAGAGCCCGGGCCGAACACCGTTAGGCCCAGAACCCCATCGTTGCGTATCAGCCAGTGAATCGTGCCAGGCTCGAATCCATCGCCCATGAAGAGCGAGTTGAATTGCCGATCCAGCCCCTTTATGCACACCCAAGCCGAAAGGGTCAAGGCCTGAAAGTCTCCGTGCATGGCGCGGCCAAGCGCACGCGGTCGTTGACACTTTGGAATTCCAGAGCCTGCTTCTCTCGCCACCGGCCTTCCGCGCGTTGGCAGCCGACAATGGTCGCTTCCGGCACGGACCGGTTCTTTCCGGCAGCGTTACGCAGCGTCCAATCCAAGTCGCTGAGGTTCTCGAAATCCAAATGCACCATCAGCGACGGATCCCGGTTGAGTTGCGCGCTTGCGAACTGCCACTGGTCATTGCGGATATCGGAGCCATCGGGCCAAGGATTCAACGCGTCCAGACTCCACGCCAGTCTTTACGGATCGGCCAAGACCGATTCGCTAAAATTCATTCTTGGTGCAAGGAACTGGAAGAAATAGAGTTAGCCTTCACCAGTGATTCTTGATGCAAGCTGGCGACCACGTTATGGTTTAACTGGCCACCAGTTTATGGGTAAAGTGACATGTGGCACCTAAAGCATGAATTGAAACGGCGCGTTGCAATGCTGGCCCTGCTCGTTGCAGCGCACGGCGTCGTCAATGCTCAAAACGCAGTTCGGTGGTCCTGGCAGGAGCCGCAGGCCAAGGTATTGCCGACCGGCGATCTGGAGTGGGCGCCGAAGCCTTTCGAGTTCAAGCCGGGCCAGTCAGTCCGCTACATTGACTTCGAGTCTGGCAACGACGCCAACGACGGCCTCTCCAAACAAACGTCCTGGAAGCACCACCCGTGGGACCCCAACGCCGGCGCCAAGGCGGCGGCCTGCAAGAGCGCGCACACCTATGTCTTCAAGCAGGGCATAGACTACCGCGGCGAGCTGAACGCAAATGAGTCGGGCACCGCGGACGCCCCCATCATCCTGACCCGGGACCCGTCCTGGGGCGAAGGGGCGGCGGTCATCTGCGGTGCGGAGGCCGTGGCGGGTTGGAAACAGGGCGGTGACAACACACTCATCCCGGAGCCGGAGAAGGTCTGGTACGTGGACCTCGACTGGGCGCCGCGCAACGTCTGGATGGTTGGCAAGGACGGCGCCGTGACCCGCATCGCCCTGGCCCGCACGCCGAACTGGAACATCACCAACCCGGACGACATCAAGAGCGAGTGGTGGACTTGGAAGAACCCCGACAAGCCGTTCGACAACTACGCCACCATCAACGGTCAGCGACGGCACCTGGCCTTCGACCCGGAGCAGGTCAACACCAACAAGCCGCGGGATTACTACCAAGGCGCCATCCTTTGGACCACGAAGGGTTGGGTGATGGGCAACCCGTTCCCGGCCAGGGTCCTGGCGGTGGACCGCGAGCACGGCTCGCTGACGTTCGCCGGGCAGTGGGGCGGCGAACCGTCCTACAAGATCATCCGCGGCTGCCAGTATTACCTGGAGGACAAACCGCAATACCTGGACAGCCCCGGCGAGTTCTGGTTCGACAAGAAGGGCAACGGCGGTCGCCTCTACCTCCGCCTGTCTGGCGACCAGGACCCGAACAAGGCGCACGTCGAGGTAGCCCGGCACATCCACATGATCGACAGTCGGGGCATGAGCCACGTGCGCATCCGCGGGCTCACCTTCCGCTTTGCCAATGTTTACTGGAATCCGATTGCGGCGCCTTACTGGGTGTCCCACGAGAGCCTCGATGTGCAACCGGGCTGTGTGCGGCTGTTGGGCAGCGGCACGGACATCGAGGTAAGCCACTGCGCCTTCGAACACGTCCACAAGGGCGTCCGCCTGAAGGCCATGGGCCGCGAGGACGCCATCGACCAGGTGGTGGTGGCAGACAATGTGTTCTCCGACACAGACTCCGGCGGCGTCGAGCTTGCCGACAGCACGACTTATGGGGACGTGGCCCCGCCGATGGGCCGGCTCTACGACGTCCGGGTCCTCCGTAACAAGTTTGACCACATCGGCCTGCGCCCCGACCTCTTTAGCCAGGGAACGGCGCTGGAAGTGGAATACGCTCAGACGGCGGAGGTGGCGGGGAACATGTTCGAGCAGATCTGCGCTCAGGGCATTGACGTGCACGGCGCCAAAGCAAGCGGCGCGGCCACCGACCGCCCGTTCACCCGTTTTCTCATCCACCACAATAAAGCCACCGATACACTCATCAACGTGGACGACTTCGGCGGCATCGAGACCTGGCAGGGCGGGCCGGCCTACGTCTATGACAATATCTCGGGCAATCCCGGCGGCTACCGGAGTTGGGATCACGCGCTAAACCCCGATGCAGAGAACCGCTTCGGCCACGCCTATTACCTCGACGGCGCGTTCAAGAACTACTACTTCAACAACATTGCCTGGGGCAAATCGAAAGGCCCAACGGGCAAGCTGGCCAACACTGCCGCCTTCCAAGAGATCATCAGTTACCAAAACACCTTCTTCAATAACACCGTCTTCAACTTTGTGACCGGTTCGCGCCGGCAGGAACCCATGGCCGGCCGCGTCAAGTTCCTCGGCAACATCTGGCAGAGCATTGGCCTGCGCGTCTTTCGCGATGCCGACCCGGCGCGCACGGCCCAGGCCGGCATTGAGGCCGAGGCCACCTCACACTCTGACCAGTACGCTATAGACACCGATGCTTACGCCCGCAATGTCTTTTACGACGTGGGCGAAAGCTTCGGCGTGCTCGAACCCTCCGGGCGATGGCACCAAACGCTCCCGGCCTTCCGCGATGCCCTGGAAAGCCACCACCCGCTGGCTGCGGAGGTGGGCATCATGGCCGAGCAGCCGCCCCTGCGCGATGCCTCCGCCCACGATTTCCGGCCCTCCGCCGGCTCCGCTGCCCGCGGTCGAGGTGCGAAGGTCTTCGTGCCCTGGAGCCTTTTCGAGATGGTCGCCGAGTGGAACTTCTATCCCATCCCCGGCGACCCGACGCGCATCCTGGACGAGCACTGGTGCATGTCCCCCTACTACACTGGCCGGGACGATTACTACAAGCTACCCACCTATCCGCTCAAGGGGATCAACATCACCCTGAAAGACTACCAGAACGGCCCGCTGGAAAACTGGACCACGGGCGCCCTGCACTTCAACGGGGATAACCAATACGCCGTCCTGAAGAATGAGGACATCTGCCGTTCGGTCACCCTGGACGCCCGTGGACGCAACGAAAACCTGAAGCGCACCGTCAGCGGCGCAGACCTGAGCAACCCGCAGATCCACACCTCGAACTTCCTAATCGAGGCCTGCTTCAAGACGGCGGCTGGGCTAACAGACGCCGTCCTAATCCAGAAGATGGACGACGCCGGCTACGTCCTGGGCGTCAACAAAGAGGGCGGCGTGACGTTGGCGACGACTTCAGGCGGCACCCCCTCCTGGCTGGCCAGCCGGGGTGCCGTCAACGACGGTCAATGGCACCACGTCATCGCCGAGGCCGACCGCAAGGCAGCCACGTTCACCATCTACCTCGACGGAAAGCGCGACGCCACTGGGCCCGGCCTCGGCGCCAACGCTTCCCTGTCCAATAACGCCGACCTCTACGTGGGCGGCGCCCCGAATGGCCATTACCTGAACGGAGCGATCGACTTCCTGCGCCTCGCCCGCAGCACGCTGGCCGACTCGAAGACGACGATCGAGGAGCTCTATGCGTGGGAGTTCCACGGCCCCTTCCTCTGCGACTTCACCGGCCGCGCGCGTCCCGCCGACGGCGGAGAAGCCGGCGCCATTGACTTCCCCCCAGTGTCGGATAAGTGAATGATCTGCTGTATTCTCGCCAGTAGGTGCGATAAGATGACCCTATGAAAACACTCGCCGGCCCACAGAGCGGCGCGCGAGGCGACGAAGTCGCCAGCCGGAACCGCTCCGGCCAGTTCCTGCGCCAGCGGGTTTCGCCCAAGAACCCCCGCACCGCCGCGCAACGCCGCGTTCGCAAGTATATGCGCACCTTCTCGCGCCTGTGGAACAAGATCACGGAGCCGCAGCGGGTTGCCTGGTGCGCGGGTGCCTGCGAAGTTCTCAGCCGGCCCAAGCTGGGGAAACCCCGCCCGCTGGACGGGCAAAAGTTCTTTAACAAGATCAACACCGTCCTGGCGATCTGCGGCCGGGAGCCGCTCCTTGAACCGCCGCCCCGCCCGGAGTTCGGCCCGAACCCGGTTATCGCGCTTACGGCCACCAACGGCCCCGGCGGGATTGCCCTCATGCTCAGCCTGAGCAAGACACCCGCGGAGGACATCATGCTGTTCGCCTCCCCGCCGTGCAACGCCGGCCGATCGTATTGCAGCAACTTCAGTTTCATTGGCCTCTTGTCCGCTCCGAATGAAGGAATAAGCCACATCATACGTCTATACCTGAGGAAGCTGAAAGAGCTCAAGAAGCTCAAGCGTTACCGCCACGTGACCCTGGCTGGCTCGCGGGTCTTTATCCGCGCCGTGCAGCAAGTGAATGGCTGGGAAAACAGGCGCCACATGTTCGCCGGCAGCGTCGTTATCCCTGCCAGCTAACGCGTGATGGTGGGCCAAAAGGCCCGTCGAGCCACCAGAAAGGCCCGGGAAGCACAAGAGGAGCACAAGAGCAACACAAGAGGAACACAAGAGGAACACAAGAGACCAGTCCGCTATCACCTCCCAATCCGTTGGCTTGCCCCAGGCCTGTGCCTCGCTCTGGCTTGGCTTTGTCTGGCCTTTCGGGCTTCTGGTTTCAGCTTTCAGGCTTCATCCCTCATCCCTGCCCCGGCTTTCTACTTTCCGCTTTCTGCTTTCACTTCGTGGCGGCTTTGCCCCGCCTTTCGATGTTGGTTGTTGGATGTTGGATGTTCGATGTTCGGACTACCTCATCGGCATACTCGGCGGCCATCCCCGCTGGCCCCCAGCCCTGAGTCTTGGCTCTTGCCCTACTCGTGTCGCAACGCCTCAATGGGGTCGAGTCGGGCCGCCTTGCGGGCCGGGACGTAGCCGAACACAACGCCAACCGCGGCGGAGAACACGAACGAGACAAGCACAATCGGCGCGTTGAAAATGAAGGGCACTTGCAACAATCCGGCCAGCGACGCCGAGGCGACCAGGGCCAGCACAATGCCGATCAGCCCCCCGAACGACGACAACACCACGGCTTCGACGAGGAACTGAAGGAGCACTTCGCGCTCGAGCGCGCCGATGGCCAGGCGGGTGCCAATCTCGCGCGTTCGCTCCGTGACCGAGACGAGCATAATGTTCATGATGCCAATGCCGCCCACCAGCAAGCTCACCGCTGCCACTGCCCCCAGCAGCATGGTCATCATCCGCGTGGTCCCCGACAGCATCGAAGCGATCTCCTTCAGGTCCATCACATTGAAATTATCGTCCTGGTTGGAGGAAAGATGCCGGCGGACACGCATGAGCCGTCCGATGTCACGTTTGACCCGCTCGGTGGAGGCGCCGTCTTTGGCGGAAACCTGGATCATGCTCACGTCCTCGTTTCCGGAGATGCGCCGTTGAAAGGTCCGCAGCGGAACGACGATAAGATCATCCTGATCCGAGCCCATCGTGGACTGGCCTTTGGATTCGAGGAGGCCAATCACCTCGCAAGAAAGCTTCTGCAGTCGAATCCGGCTGCCAATGGGGCTTTGCCGGCCGAATAACTTGCTGCGCACGGTCTCCCCGATGACGCAGACGGCGGCGCCAAGGCGCGCTTCACTCGCGGTAAAGGCGCGGCCCTCCTGCATCCGCCGGTTGCTCAAGGTGAAGTATTGATCGGTCGTGCCGGTCACCGTGCTCGCCCAGTTTTCGTTAGCGTAAATGGCCGTGGTGGAGCGGCTCGCGACGGGGGCCACCGCGGCGAGCGATGGCACATCACGGGCGATGGCCTCCGCATCCGCCAGCTTGAACGGCGCCGCCCCGGAACTCTGGCCCGGCCCCATCCGCTTGCCGGGGCTCATCATCAGCAGGTTGCTGCCCAGGCTCGAGATTTGTTCGGTGACCCGGCGCGTGGCACCGCTGCCCAGCGTCACCAGGATGATCACCGCGGCCACGCCGATAATGATGCCCAGCATGGTCAGAATCGAGCGCATGATGTTGCGGCGCAATTCACGCAGCGCCAGCAGCAGGGCGTTTCCAATCATGCCGATCATACGCCCTCCTCCTTTCGCGGATGGTCCGATTCAATCAGCCCGTCCCGAAAATGCACCATCCGTTTGGCACAGGCGGCCATGTCGGGCTCATGCGTCACCATTACGATGGTGATTCCGTGGTCCTGGTTCAATGCCCTCAACAGGTCCATGATCTCCAGGCTGCGCGCGGAGTCGAGATTGCCCGTCGGCTCGTCCGCCAGCAAGACCACGGGCTGGGTGACCAGCGCGCGCGCGATGGCTACGCGTTGCTGCTGGCCGCCGGACAGCTCGCCGGGCGTGTGATGTTCCCAGCCCGTCAGCCCCACTTGCTGCATGGCCTGCCGCGCACGGGGGTGCCGGGCGTGCGCGGGCTCCCCGCGGTAGATCAGCGGCAATTCCACGTTCTCAACCGCCGACGTCCGATTCAGCAGGTTGAAACCCTGAAACACAAAGCCCAGGTAGTGCCGGCGCAACAGCGCCCGCTGGTTGCGTGTCAGCTTGCCGACCTCGACGTCCTGGAAGTGGTACGTCCCCGCCGTGGCTGTATCCAGGCAGCCGAGAATGTTCATGCATGTGCTCTTGCCGGAGCCGCTGGCTCCCATCACCGCCACAAACTCTCCGCGCTCGATCCGCAGGTCCACCCCCCGCAACGCCTGCACCGCCGCGCCCCCGGTGCCATACACCTTCGTCACCCCGCGCAGCTCGATCAGCGGTGCGCAGTTCGGAGGCTTGGAATCATTGGCGCTCATCACGGGGACCTCGTCTCATCGGTTACCAGGGCGGTTCCAGGCTCCAGTTGCCCAGCCACGACTTCTGTCCGGACGCCGTCGCTCAACCCCTTGGTGACGGTAATCGCCGCAAGCTGACCGTCACGCAGGGTCCAAACCCGCTGCTCTTTGGCCTTCGAATCCGGCTCCTCGGCCGGCTTCGACTCCTGCCCCGGCGGGTGGGGCAAAAGCATTCCCACCAGCCCGCCGCTGCCGGTCCGGCTCCCCGTTTCCTTGACCGTGGGCGCAAACCGCAACGCCGCATTGGAAACCAGGAGCGCATTCTCCTTCTTGTTGACGGTGATTACGGCGGTTGCAGTCATCCCCGGGCGCAATGCCAGGCCGGAGTTGTCCACCTTCAGCACCGTCTTGTAAGTGACAACACCCTCGACAGTCTGCGAACCGAAACGGACCTGCGTAATGCGCGCCGGAAAGCTGCGGTCGGGATAAGCGTCAACCGTGAACGTGGCCTCCTGGCCTTGCCGGACCTGGCCCACGTCGGCCTCATCCACGTCCACCTGTAGTTCCATTTGCGCCAGGTCTTCCGCCAGAGTGAACAGGGTCGGGGATTGGAACGAAGCGGCCACGGTCTGCCCCGGCTCGACGGAGCGCTTCAACACGACGCCGTTGATTGGGGACACGATCACCGCTTTGGAAACATCGGTGCGGACCACATTCAAGGCGGCCTGTGCCTGGGCGACCGAGGCTTTCGCGCTCGCCTCATCCGCTTTGTACCGCGCCAGGTTCGCCTTCGCTGTATCCAGGTCGCTTTCGGAGGGCATCTTGCCTCCGCTCAGCTCACGCACGCGCTTGAGTCGCGCCAGTTGGGCCTCCGCTTCCTGGACGCTGGCCTGCGCCTGGACCACCTTTGCCTGGGCGGCTTGGAGCGCCGCCTCGTTTTGCTGCGCCTGAGCTTCGAGCCGGGAAGTGTCCAGCCGAGTCAGCACCTGGCCCACCTTCACTTCGTCATTATAATCCGCCTCCACCGTCTTGATAGTCCCAGAGACTTCGATGCCCACGTCCACCTTCTTGAGCGGCTCCAGCGTGCCGGTGGCGCTGACCACCACCACCAGGTTGCCCCGCCGGGCGGCCTCTGTCACATATTTCACCGGCTGAGGCTTGCGGCCCAGGGCGGGCAATAGCAAAGCGCCAAGCAGGACGGCGGCCGCCGCCACCCAAAGCCAGCGCCGCTTGCGCCGTGGCTTCGTGCTATCCAGTCCAAGCGTCTTGGCGACGTCTTCGTTCTGCGGTGTGTTGAGTGAACTCATGGGGTGTTTCGAGATGCGGTTTGTTTGACCGCCTTGGAGGGCGCTGCCATTGGTGTCCAGCCGCCGCCCAGGGCCTTGTAGAGACTGATCAGATTGGAGGTGACCTTAGCCTCGCTGATGGCAAGCTGGTCCTGTGCCGACAGCAACGTCTGCTGCGTATCCAGCACCGTTTGGAATCCAACGAGGCCGGAGGAGTACTGCTGCCGCGCCAATTCGAACGCGCTTTGCCCGGACTTCACAGCCAGGGCGAGCGAATCCCGGCGATCCTGCTCGTTCGAATACGCTACCAAGGCGTTCTCCACATCCTGCAACGCCGTCAGGACCGCCGCCTCATAGTAGCTCAAAGCCTCCTTCTGAAGCGCGGTCTGGACTTTGATGTTCTGCCGAATGCTTCCGCCGTCGAACAGCGTCCAGGCCGACTTGGCCACCCCTTGCGCTGTCCGCGCGCCCGCCGAGTAAAGGTTCGCGAACTCCAGCGATTCCACGCCGATGCTGCCCAGCAGCGAGAAACTCGGATACCGCGCCGCCTCCGCCACGCCAATCTGGGCGGTCTGCGCGGCGAGCTTGCGCTCCGCGCTCCGCACGTCTGGACGGCGCCGCAGCGAGTCCGCCGGCACCCCCACCGCGACATCTGCCGGCGCGACTGGAACGGCCTTCGGCTCCCTAAGCAGTTCCCTTAGCGCCCCCGGTGGTTGCCCAAGCAAAACCGCCAGCCGATACTTGCCTTGCTCCAGACTCGTCCGCAGCGTCGGAATCTCGGCCCGCACCTGTTCCAGGCTGGCTTTTGCCTGCTCCTCGTCCAGTTGGGTGGTCAGCCCCGCCTCGTGACGCCACCGGGTGATGTCGTAGGTCTCGCTGCGGGTGGCGAGGTTCGCTTCCGTTATGGAAAGCAGCGCCTGATCCGAACGCACCTCCACGTAGTTCAAAGCCACCTCCGCCACCAAGCTGACCAGCACATCCTGCAAACTCTCCACCGACGCTTGCCAGGTGGCCGTCGCGGCTTCAAGCGACCGGCGCTTGCCGCCGAACAGGTCCAATTCCCAACTGGCGTCGAAGCCCGTGGCATAGTCATAGTAATCGCTGGTCAATCCGTTGCCGGTCTCCTTGCTGGCCATCGTTCGACTGGCGGACGCGCTGGCCCCAACCGTTGGAAAGAGCGCCGCCTTGGCGATGCCGCGTTGGGCGCGCGACTCGCGCACCCGTGCCTCGGCCTGCCGCAAATCCAGGTTGCCCGCCCGCGCCCGTTCGATCAGCTCGGACAAGATCGGATCGTTGAACTCCGTCCACCATTGTTCCAGAAGGTTGGTGTCGGCCACCGCACCCGACAAACCGGCGCCCAACGCGCTGCTCCAATTCGTCGGTGCCGGCGTCTGGTGTGGTTTGTAATCCGGCCCAACGGTCGTGCAACCGGCCAGCCCGAGCAGCCAGGCTCCGAGGACCACCCCGGCGTAAATCAGTTCTGTGCCTTTGTGCTTCATGAGGTTAGACCTTCGGGAGTGGCGCCCGGAAAGTTGCCGCCGCGAACGCAACGAAGCGCTTCACGTAGCTTTCAGCATCCATGCGCAGGCGAATCCCATTGGGCGGCTTCCTCTCCAGCATCAGCAGCGATTGATGCAGTCCTCCGATCAGCAAATGCATCCGCCAAAACACATCCTCCAACGTCAGGTTCGGCATCGCTCGCATCAGCGCCGCATCAAAGCGACGGATGATTGGCTCAATCTGCCCTCGCATGAAGCTCTCCAGATGCGGGTTGGGCTCCATCATAGAGCGGGCCATCAGCCTCCCGAACACCGCTCCCCCCCGTTGCTTGTCCATCGCGTGCAGGACCGCTGGACGGAACATCGCCTCCAGCACCCCCTCCACCGGCAAAGCCCCGTCCCCAGCGGCCTTCTCTAGCTCATCCAGCGCGCTAAGCCGTTCCTTGGTAACCGGGGACACGCGCCGATCAAACACCGCGATGATGAGCTTGCGCTTTGTGCCGAAATGGTAGTTGATCGCGCCGAGGTTGGCGCCCGCCTTCCGAATGATGTCCCGCACCGACACCGCGTCTATCCCGCGCCGGGCAAACAGCCGTTCGGCCACGTCGAGAATGCGCTCGCGGGTGTCGGACGGAGCCCCTTCCGCCCGCTTCACTGGCCTTGTGCGTGTCTTCATATTCATACGAACGTATGAATCATACACTCGTATGAAACTCTGTCAACCGCCTTTTTGCAACTTTCTTGGCCACGCTGTGCGCGTTACAACTCTAGGCCCGATCGCTCACAGAGGCCGAAGGGCTGACTCCGTCTCTCGCCGAAAAAGGCTCAAGCCGGAGATTAGTCGGTGCGGCCCTCTGATAGTGATTGCGGTTAATTGGGTTAATCTCAGTATGGAAGCCGCCCTCTTCCGCCTGCATCGCTTCAGAAACCAGTTCACTTATGCCGCCCAAGTTACGAGGTTTGACTCATTGCCGTAAGTGGCAGCAAGTCCCGTTCGTTCGCCGCTCAGCGCATAAGGCAAAGTCGATTCGCAGGCTCGGAGCGCTGGCTTCCAAGCCGGCGGGGACCTCGCGCCTGGACTTGGGCCAAGGCGAGGTCGGGGTCGCCGCGCGGAATCAGCGCGCCACCACCACGGCGCCTGTCCATCGTCAGGCTTTCACCAGCCTTTTTACGCAATGGCTGTTGAGGCTTTCGCTCTCCGTCAGGGCTTTGGCCGCGAGCCGGCGATGGATTGCTGGTTCAATGCGCAGCCCAAACTTGCCGCTGAAAGCCTTCTTGCCTGACGGGGCATTTCCTTGCCCCCCGCGTGGATCACTTCAATCCTTTCTTCCGCTGCTGCACAGGAAAAGGGTCAAACCGGAGATTAGTCGGTGCGGCCCTCTGATAGTGATTGCGGTTAATTGGATTAACCTCGGTGCAGAAGCCGCCATCTTCCGCCTGAGTCGCTTTAGAAACCAGTTCACTCATGCGGCTTAAGTTGCGGGGTTTGACTCATGGCCGTAAGTGGCAGCAAGTCCGGTTCGTTCACCGCTCAGCGCGAAAGACAAAGTCGATTCGCAGGCTCGGAGCGCTGGCTTCCAAGCCGGCTTGGACCTTGCGCCTGGATTTGGGCCAGGGCGAGGTCGTGGCCGCCGCGCGGAATCAGCGCGCCAGCGCCACGGCGCCTGTCCATCGTGAGGCTTTCACCAGCGTTTTGACGCAATAGCTGTTGAGGCTTTCACCCGCAGCGAGGGCTTTGGCCGCGAGGCGACGATGGATAGCCGGTTCAACGCGCAGCACAAACTTGCCGCTGAAAGCCTTCTTGTCCGGCGGATGGGGCAATTCCATTCCATCCACGTGGATCGCTTCAATCATTTCTTCCACCACCGCACAAAGCTCGGCATAAACCTTCGCCTCGTCGTTCCCGTGAATGCCGCCCAGCATGAGTTCGGGGCAACCCCCAATGAAGCAATTGTACTCCTCGCTCTATTCGACAAACTTCGCATAGCGCGCCGCCTGCTCTTTGATTTGCTTGCCCGTCTTAATCTTCAGTATCAAAACAGTATCAATTGAGGCAGAAGTTATCACCCTGGCTTAAAGCCGCCCAGCCGGCGGAAGTCGGATACCCGTCCCGCCAGCACCTGCCCCGCTTCGCCTGCCAGTCCCGGAAAGGGGTTAATGAACCTGAAAATGCTGGAGAACTTCGGCGTCGTAGTGGATGATCGCTGGCGGCGGCAGGCTGCCCGGAACGGCGGTCGAGGTTGGGGATGGCTTGACATAAGCAAGATAATGAGAATGACAAATGTTCGGCGAGAACACGTGGCCTTGGTCGCACGCTGCCTATTGGCGTGCGTGGGGGTGTTGGCTGGCATGGCTGGGCATGTTCGGGCGGCCACGTACGTGGTTGACCAGGCGGCCCCCGGCGCGGCCGACACTAACCCGGGAACCGA
>Ga0182014_10002899_pt1 | contig 21146 bp, 17 predicted proteins | sample 612S2DmetaG_FD_120489 | JGI IMG/M metagenome (GOLD analysis project Ga0182014, IMG submission 120489) | Permafrost microbial communities from Stordalen Mire, Sweden - 612S2D metaG | ecosystem: Environmental > Terrestrial > Soil > Wetlands > Permafrost | place: Sweden: Stordalen | collected...
ACGACGTCGGACAGGGCGGCGATCGCGGCCGGCGGGCTCAGCGGCAGCGCCTCGCCGCCGAAGCGCAGCAGCTCGTGGGTGAGCCAGCGCTCGTCGACGTAGGGCTGCAGGGCGAGACAGCCCCCGGCGGGGGTGCCCGCCGGGTCGTCTACGGCGGGCAGGCTCACCGTGGGTTCGCGCTCGGCGACCCAGCGGGCTACCCCCGCGGCATACCAGACGACGGCCCGCCGCGGCGCGTAGCGCTCCGAGCTGCGCACGCCCTCGCGGCGGTAGAGCTCGACCTCGACCTCGGGGCGCGCGCCGAACTGCTCGTCGCGCACCAGCGCCCGCTTGGTCGTGGCCACGCGAAAGGTCCTGGTACCTTGCGAGCGGCGACACCAGGCGACGTAGTACCACTCGCCCCTCGTGCGCACCAGCAGATAGGGTTCGACGGTACGCGTCGTGGTCGTCCCGCTGCCCTCGGACCAGTACTCGATGTCGAGCAGGCGGCGCTGGCCGACGGCCGCGTTGACGGCATCGAGGATCGGTTCGTATGTCGATAGACGCTCGCCGGCGGCGACGGCCGGCGGCGCGGCGCGGCGGGCGCGGCGCAGCTTTTGCGCCGCGCTGCGCAGCGCGGCCCCATGGTCGATCGGCAGCTGGCCGCCGAGGATCTCGACGGCCAGCAGCAGGGTGTCGACCTGCAGCGGCGACAGCCGCGCCGGCCGGGCAAAGGCCGAGCTGGCGACATCGCAGGTCACGACCAGCGCGGCGCCCTTGATCTCGGCCCACACCAGTGTGCCCTCCCCGCCGAAGTTCACGAGGTTCAGCAGGCGGACATCGGACTCAAGCTCGGCGGGCGTCGTGTCGAGTGCGGCGCAGACCGCGGCCACCGGCACGGGGGTCTGGTCGGCGTCGCCGGCCGCGTGACAGACGCCGCGCAGATAGGTCATGAGGGTCGCCAGGCGCGTGAAGCGGTCGGCTTCGACCTTCCAGTCGCCGCCGCCGCCGGTGGCCCGCGAAGGTCGCTCGCCACCGATGGCGGCGCCCTCGAGCAGCGCCGCCGCCGTGTGCCCGTCGAGCGGCGGGTGGGCGAGACCCGCGGCGAGCCGGCCGAGCTGCCCGCGCAGCTCGTCGCGCAGCTCCGCCGGTTCGAGCAGCTCGGCCGCCTCGCCCATCGACAGCACCCAGGACACGAGCTGTCGCGGCGAGTGGTAGGGCGTCGAAAAGAGGATATCGGCGTTGCCGGCGCCGGCACCGGCGCCGGCGGCACGGCTGCCGGCCGGCAGCGGCGCGATCGTGCCGCAGCGCGAGAAGTGCGCTTCGACCCACCACGCCATGGCGGCCGCCACGCGCACCGTGGCGCTGCCCCGCGGCTCGCCGAGCTGCCAGGCGGGCCGGTCGAGGTAGTCGTCGATACTGAAGCTGGCCGGGGCCGCGAAGTCGTGGGGCGCGCGGGTGGCAAAGGTCACGCGCGAGCGCAGCCGCGACAGGCGGAAGGTGCGGATCGCGCGGCGCAGATGGCAGAAGGCGATGAGGTACCATTCGTCGCCGACCAGCAGCAGACCGTACGGGTCGACCGTGCGTTCGAGCTGCTGGTCGCGGCCGATGGAGTAGTAGGCGAAGGTCACGGTCTTGCCGGCCGCGACCGCCTGCTGCAGCTTGGGCAGGGCGGCCGCGGCGCGCCGCGCCTCGCGCTCGGGCGGCACGCTCACGGGCATCGCCGCGGCGGGGAAGAGCAACTCGGGACGGCCGTGGGTCAGGCTGAGCAGGGCCAGCCGCAGGGGCTCGCTGTAGGCAAAGCGATGCTCGAGTACGAACAGGCAGGCGGCCAGCGCCGCGAGCTCGTCGGGAGTGAGCTCGATGGCCGGCAGGTAGTAGGCCGACGCCGGCAGGCAGTAGAGCTCGGTGTCGCCTTCGCCGTCTGAGTCGCCGACGATGCCGATGCCCAGGGCGGCGAGCTCGGCGCGGTCTTCGTAGAAGCGCCGCTTGAAGGCGTCGTCGGTCATGAGCGCGTAGCCTTCGACCCTCGCGCGGATCTCCGCCGCCGTGACCGGCCGGTCGGGTCGCGACAGCAGGAAGGCGACGAGCGACATACGCCGGATGAGCTTGTCGGCGTCTTTCGAGAAACCCTGTTCGCGGGGCGGTCCGGCAGATGGCGTCACGAGGCCTCCAGGGCCGCGCCGTCGTGCTCGGGATCGGCCCTGTCGGGCCGCAACTCGAGCGACAGCAGCTGGCGATAGTCGTCGGTAAAACCGCGGCCGGTGAAGAAGCCGGTCAAGCCGTGACTGAGCTCGCCGTCGGGGCCGACCGCGACGACGAGCGCGGTGCAGCCCTGCCGGCGGGCCCAGGCGGCGACGGCCTCGACGAGCGCGCCGGCGAGGCCGCGGCGGCGCGCGGCCGGCGCCACGTACAGCGCGTCGATCTCGGCCAGCCGGATGTGCTCCACGGTGGTCCTCCAGCTCGCCGTCGCGATGCCCAGAGGCTCGTCGGGCGCGCTTTCGCGCCAGGCGAGCAGGACGACGCCACGCCGGTCGGCGAGCAGCGCGGCAAGTCCGGCGCGCTGCCGGGACGGCGGACTGGCGAGGCCTTCTTCGGCGCAGAAGCGGCGCAGGAGGTCGCCGGCGACCTCCTGCGCCGCTTCGTCGGCTTGTCGTATCGTCGGGTGTGTGTCAGTCACGTCTGCCGTGCCCGTGGCGCTGCGCCACGTAGCTTACTCCACCGCGATCCTCACGACTTTGCTGACGGCGGGGGCGAGGGCCGGACGGCCCTCGCCCCCGCCCGCGCGCCGGGCAGCGCCGGCGCGCGCCGCTAGACCGACTGCTTCTCGGCGGCCGCGATGATGGCGTCGAACTCGCGGCCGAGGTCGTCGGGAAAACCGATCGGCTCGGCGGCCAGGATCTCGCGCACCTTGTCCTGAGCCTTCTCGACGGTGCTCCTGGCGCCGGCGGCCTTCCAGCCCTCATAGGTGCCGGTCTCGCCGAGCTTGGCCTGCCAGAGCTCGCGCACATGCTTGCGCGTGTGGTTGTCGAAGAGGTAGTCGCCCTTGAAGCCCATCTTGACGATGAGGTCGCGGGCGATCGTCTCGTCTGAGACTTCGACACCGCGCAGGATGCGCTTGACCATGCCGAGGATCTCGTCGTCGACCACCATGTTCTCGAGGCAAAGGATGCGCGAACCGTCGAGCAGGCCCGTGCCGAAGGTCACGTCGGCGCCGTTGGCGTAGGCCATGAACATGGCGATGGCGTTCTCGTAGGCGCTCTGGATGCCGGGCTCCTTGGCCGTGGTGGCGCCGGCGCCGTACCAGGCCGGCACGCCGTAGAAGTCGGCCATGTGGCCCTGGACCGAGCGAATGAGGATGGCCTCGGGCGAGTTGCTGGCGTAGGCGCCGCTGTTCATGTACATCGCCGTTGGGCCGCCGCCGTGAATGACCGGCGCGCCGGGGTGAGCGAGCTGCACAAGCGCGGCGCCGCTGACGAACTCGGCGTTGTTGACGACCGCCGAACCGGCGATCGTCACCGGGCCGGTGGCGCCCAGGATGGGCATGGGGTAGAAGCTCACGGGAATGCCGGCCTCGGCCAGGGTGAGCGCCAGGTCCATGCCGAAGCGCTCCTGGTGCAGCGGGCTGACGGTGCAGATGATGGCCGTGAAGGTGGGCCGCTCGCGCAGCTCGTCGCGGCCGCCGGCGAGGGATGCGGCCATCTCGATCAGGCTGCGCGCCTCCCAGTCTTCTTTGATCGAAACGACGATGCTGTGCTTGGCCGAGTTGCGCACGCAGGCGTCGAACTCGTGTAGCACCCGGCTCTGCACGGGGCAGTCCTGGGCGCTGACGACGGCCGAGGTGGCCGAGACGTTGTCGAGCGCCTGCACGACGCGAGCGCAGTTGACGAGGTCTTCCTTGCGCGACGAGCGCACCTCGCCGGTCGCCGGGTCGCGGTACGACACGCCGCAGCCGTCGGAGGAGATGTAGATGTGCTCGCCGTCGAGCGGCAGGTCGTACTCAGGGGTGCGTCCGCCCAGGGTGAAGGCATGCGGCGCGGTGGAAAGCGCGCGCTCGACAACCTCGCCCGGGATCTTGGCGACCGTGGTCTTGCGATCGACCGTCGCGCCGTTTGCCTCGAGCACGTCGAGGGCTTTCTGGGAGTAGAACATGACGCCGACGTTCTCGATGACGTCGAGCGTGGACTCGTGGATCTGCCTGATCTCGTCGGGGGAGAGAAGCTCGAGCTTGACGCGCTTGCCGACGTAACAACCGTCTGCGTAGGCCACGGTGTACTTCCTTTCGGGAAAACGCAAGAAGAGACGGCGTGCGCGGGCGCCGTGCGGCGCGCCGGCAAACAGCGCCGTCGCGAACGTGGGTGACCTACAGGCCCGGGTGGTCTCGGGCCGACGACTTGAGGCGGTTGGCTTTCATGCCACTCCTGCGGGTTGTGGCTGTCGTGCCGTGGACAGCGGTCAGTTTAACACTGCGCCGCGGCGATGATGGCGTCGAACTCGTGAGCCAGCTCGGCGGGGAACTCGGGCGGCGCGGCGGCGAGCAGCTCGTCGACCTTGGCCTGCGCCACGTCGGCTGTACCGCGCGCGCCGGCCGCTCGCCAGCCGTCGTAGGTGCCGGTTTCGCCGAGTTTCGCCCGCCAGAGCTCGCGCACATGAGCGCGCGTGTGGCCGGCGAACAGGTAGTCGCCTTTGAAGCCCATCTGCTCGATCAGCTCGACGGCCAGGTGCTCGCGGTCGACCGTGACGCCGCGCAGCAGCCGGCTGACCATGCCGAACACCTCGTCGGCCACGACGAGCTCCTCGAGCGACATCTGCGTCACCGAATCGAGGAGTCCCGCGCCAAACAGAAAGTCGGCGCCGGCGAACAGCTCGAGCATCATGCCCAGAGTGTTTTCGTAAGCCGATTGCACACCCGGCTCCTTGCCCTTGGTGCCGCCCCAGCCCAGCCCCGCCGGCAGGCCGTAGAAGCGCGCCATCTGACCCTGGACGGCGCGCAGCAGCAGGGCCTCGGGCACGTTGGCAAAGTAGGCGCCGGTGCGCATGTAGAGCGCCGTGGGCCCGCCGGCGTGGATGAGCCGGGCGCCGGGGCAGGCGAGCTGGATGGCGGTGATGGCGGCGAGGATCTCGGCGTTGTTGACGACCGCCGTGCCGGCCGGTGTGACCGGCGCCGTGGCGCCGAGGATCGGCATGGGGTAGAGCATCATGGGGATGCCGGCGGGCGCCAGGGTGAAGGCGAGGTCCATGCCGAAGCGTTCCTGGTGCAGCGGGCTTACGGCGCAGAGGATGACCGAGAACGTCGGCCGTTCGTACAGCTCGCGGGCGCCGCCGGCCACGGCTTCGGCCATGCGGATCAGGTCGCGCGCCTCGGTCTCGTCTTTGACCGAGACGACGATGGCGTGCTTCTCGGAGGCTCGCATGCAGGCGTCGAACTCGTGCAGCACGCGCGTCTCGACAGGGCAGTCCTGGGCGGAGACGAGGGCCGAGGTGGCGGAGATGTTGTCGAGTCCCTGAACGACTTGCGCCGCCGCGCTCACGTCGGCCTTGGTCGACGGTCGCACCGTGCCGTCGTGCTCGCGCACGAAGGTGGCGCAGCCGTCCGAGGTGATATAGGCGTGCTCGCCGTCGAGCGGCAGATCGTAGGCGGGCGTGCGGCCGCCCAGAGTGAAGCTGTGGGGCAGGGTGGCCAGGGCGCGCTCGACCAGCTCGGGCGGCAGCTTGGCGACGGTCGTGTCGTAGTCGACCTCGGCGCCGGCCGCGGCCAGCACGTCGAGGGCCCGTCGCGAGTAGTAGACGCAGCCGACCTCGCTCAGGATGTCGAGCGAGGTCTCATGGATGCGGCGCACCTCGTCGGGCGAGACGATCTGCAGCGGCCGACGCGGGCCGACCCGGCGGGTCTCGGCGTGAGTCACGGAGCCTCCTTCAGGTTGGTGCGGGCGCTCGCCGGCTCGCCGGCGAGCGCCCGCGTGACGAAACGCTGAGAGACGTAGGGCGAGGTCACGGCGCGCACGAGCGCGTCGTAGCCCGCGGCAAAGGCGACGGTCTCGCCGGGCCGCAGCTCGCGCGGCGTGATGAGCACCCCGACGTCGCTGGTCATGCCGGCGATCCAGGCGCCGTCGAGCAGGGGGCGCAACCCCTGCGGTTCGCAGTCGCGGCGCCCCAGGGCGACCAGCACGTGCCAGGCGGGCTCGCCGGGCAGGGCGGTGTCGGGAACGTGCCCAAAGGCGTCGCAGCCGGCGGCGCCGGGCGGCGCCGGCGGCTTGAAGAACGACTCGAGGACGGTCGCGGTGAGCACGGGGTCGCAGCGCTGGAGACCCTCGAGCGCTGCGCCCGACACGAAGTCGTAGCCGTAGAGCGGGCCGCCGCCCGCGCGGATCTCGGTGCGAAAGCGGGGCACGAAGCCGGTAAGGTGCTGCAGGCAGCACGAACCGCCGAGCGACAGCAGCGGGGTGTCGAGCGCGGCCGCGTCGGCGACCGTGGCGAGCACGTCTTCGGCTTCGCGCAACAGCGCGACGCTGGGGAGTTGGCCCGACAGGCAGGCGAAGTTGACCGAGATGCCGGCGAGGGTGGCGCCGGGCAGGCCGGCGAGGCGGCGCGCCGCCTCGCCGGCCTGCCCGGGCAGCACGCCTTCGCGGCGGTCGCCCAGGTCGACCGTGAGCAGAAGCTCGACCGGCAGTCCCGGCGCATGCTCACCGAGCGCCGCGGCGGTCGCCGGGTCGCAGAGCAGGACGCGATCGGCGACCTGCGCCGCGGCGGCCACTTCGTGGGGCTGCGGCGCCCGCAGCAGAGTGAGCGGCGCCAGCGCATGCGCGGCCAGTCGCACCAGAGCGGGCAGGCGAGAGTCGGCCAGGCCGGCGCAGCCGGCCTCGAGCAGCGTCTGCCCGACGGCCGGCTCGCCGTCGACGGCCTTGGTCACACCCACGAGCTCGATGCCGCGCGCCAGCAGCCGCTCGGCGAGCGTCTTGGCCGCGTGGCCGATGGCATCGAGATCGAGGGTAAGCTGAGGGTACATGGCGACCTGTCGTGCCGGCGTGGGCCTGCCCGACGGGCAGGCGGGACACGAGCGCTTCTAGTAGTCGTGCAGCGTGTCGCCGAAGGTGGCGGCGAAACGTTGGGCAACGTGGGTGTCGGGTGCCGTACGCATCGTGTGAGCGCCGAGGCAGTCGGGCCGGGCGGAGACAGTATAATCGGACGGCGCGGTCCGGCCAACTCGAGCGGGTGAGGCGAGCACGATGGTTCTCGACGAAGACATCACGGTGGAGGGCGGCCACCTCGTGTTCGACGGGGTCGACGTCGTCGATCTCGCCCGGCGGGTCGCGACGCCGTTCTTTCTGTTCTCGTCGCGGCGCCTCCGGCGGAACGTGAGCGCCATGGTCGAGGCCTTCACCAGCCGGCACCCCGACACCGAGATCTTCTTTGCCAGCAAGGCCTGCTCGAACCTCTGGTTCCTAGACCAGGTGCGCCGCGCCGGCATCAACATCGAGGTCAATTCGGGGGGCGAGCTCTGGAAGGCTCAGCGGGTCGGCTTCGCGCCGTGGCAGATCGTCTTCAACGGCGTCGCCAAGACCCGCGACGAGATCGGCAGCGCCGTTCAGGCGGGCGTCAGGGCGCTCGTCGTCGACTCCGTCTATGAGCTGGAGCGCATCGCCGAGGTGGCGGGCGCGCTCGGCGTCTCGGCCGCGGTCGACCTGAGGGTCGACGTCAACGTGCCGACGTTCACTCACCCCGGCCTCGTGACGGCCCATGGCGGCAAGGCGGGCATCGACTTAGACGACGCTTTGGCGGCCTTCTCATTTGCCTTCGCTCACGAGGCGCTCGACCCGCGCGGCCTGCACCTGCACGTGGGCTCCCAGATCACCGGCATCGAGCCCTATGTCGCGGCGGTCGGCAAGGGCCTCGACCTGATCGAGGCGGTCGCCGCCGGCGGCTTGCGGCTCGATCATCTGAACGCCGGCGGCGGATTTGCCATTCCCTACCGCGAGGCGACCGTGTGCGACCCCGACGACTACTTCTGCGCGCCGCTTGCCATCAACGACTACGCCGTCGCCGTCTGTGGAGTGATCGCGCGGCGCCGGCCCGATCTCAAGCTCATGCTCGAGCCGGGCCGGTCTATCGCCGGCACCACGGCCCTGCTTGTGACGACGATCGAAAACACGAAGGTCAAGGGGTTACGCGACGCCGCGGGGCGGCGTGTCGGCGACGAGTGCTGGCTCACCGTCGACGCCGGTTCCAACACCCTGCTCGAGCACACCAACTATGGCTGGTACTTCCGCTCCGTCGCGGCGAGCCGGGCCGACGAGCCTGCCGACGCGCCGTTTCGTCTGGCCGGGCCGCTCTGTGACGGCGGCGACGTGTTCGCCGGCGACGACGACACGCCGTATCGCCGCTTCCCGGCCGCCACCGCGCCCGGCGACGTCGTCGTCTTCTTCGACGTCGGCGCCTACTCGCTCGAGATGATGAACCCCTACAACGCCCGGCCGAGAGCGGCCGCCTACGCGGTGCAGGACGGCCGAGTCGTGCCGATCCGCCTGGCCGACACCCTCGACGACATGGTCGCCGCGGACGTCGTGTCAGGCCGGCCCGTGCTACCCGCTGCGGAGCCGCCCGGCGAGGACTAGAGGATCTCCGCGAGCCGCCGGTCGAGCCCCGGCACGACGGCGAGCTTCAGGGCGAGGTCGCAGAAGGCGCGGGTGTTGGGCAGGGCGCGCCTGTGGAGCTGGGCCGGCTGGGCGAAGGCCGCGACCGGCATGAGCGCCTCTATGCCGGCCCGCCGGCAGGCCGAGACGATCTCGTCGCGTCGCTCGCGCGACGGCGTCAAGACGATCAGCCAGCGCCAACTTGGGCTTGCCCGGTCGTCGTCTGCGGCGGCGCCCAGCACCCGCAGCCCCGCCGCGCTCAGCCGCTCGCCCGCCGCCATCGCCAGGTCGTGCCGTCGAGTGACGGCTGCGGGGATCTCGGCCAGCGCCCGGACGCCCGCCGACGCGGCCGCTTCGTCGATTCGATAGCCGTTGGCCATGCCACTGGCGCAGTCGTGGGAGAAGCACTTGTCGTCGGTGGCGATGACCGTCGAGCGCAGTGTCGTGAGGTGCCGCTCGACGTTCTCGGAGGATGTTGCGACCAGTCCGCCGGCGGCCGGCGAGTCGCCGACGGCGAAGATCGCCAGGCGGCCGGCCGCGCCGACGGGCCGGCCATCGACCGTGGCGCCCAGCGCGGTGCGGCAATCTTCGAGGAGAGTGACGGTGCGGTCGTCGGCGACGCGCCGCAGGTCGTCGGTGAACGCCGGATAGCCGGCCTCGTGGACGGTGAGCACGGCGCGCGTGCGAGGCCCCACGAGCCGGTTGGCGTCGGCGGCTTCGAGGAAGGGCCGGTCGGGGGCTTCGATGTCGGCAAAGATCGGACGTCCGCCGGCCAGGATGATGAGATTGGCAGTCGACGACGACGACACGGCCGGCAGGATGACCTCGCCGCCGTCGCCGACATTGACTGCCAGCAGCGCCAGATGCAGGGCTGCGGAACCGCCTGCCACCGGCACGACGTGACGCTCCAGATACGTTTCGGCGGCTCGCTGGAGCTCGACCGCCGCCGTGCCCTGGGTGAGCCAGCCCGACTTGAGCGCTCCGGCGGTGAGGTCGGCACCTTCGCGCTCGCTGTCGCCCGAGCCCGCCCTTCCGTGCGGAAAACGGATCACCTTGTCGCCGTTCGATCCCACCTGGTCGCCCCTCGTCTCGTGCTGCGGTCGGCGCCACGGCGCCGCAACAAGGTCGTACCCGTTTTCGCTGGAAACAGTCATGGACAAACGCAGGCGAGCGGGGCAGGGCAGGGCGCTCGCCAGGCGTTTGCGGCAGACGGGCGGCGGGCGCGCGGCAGACGGGCGGCAGGCCGGCTTGCCGGCCTGCCGCCCGTCTGACCGAGGTCAGACGATGAAGGTGGCGCGGGTGCGGGCGAACAGGTAGCGGGTGGCGGCGGTGCCGAGCTTCCAGTAAACGTGATAGTGGTCGGTGGTGTGGGCGTCGACGATCTTCTGCCCGGCGCTGTTGGCGCCGACCAGCTCGGCCACGTGGTCCCACGTGCCGTCGCCCGTCCAGTCGTAGTAGATAAAGTCCCCCTTGCCGACGTCGGCGATGGATGAGACGACGTCGGTGTACCTGAGGTTCCAGGCCCCCCGCTGGTTGGCCACGGCGATCCAGGCATGGCTGAAAGTGTCGTCGCCCGGCGAGCTCGTGCCGTGCCTGTCGTACCACCAACCGGAACCATACGTGCTGCCGAACTGCGGGTAACCGCCGGCGGACATGACCTGGGATCCGAAGTCGGCGCAGTCGGCGCTGAAGCTGGTGCAGGTGGGGTTGTACGACAGAGCATAGCGGTCGGCGTACGCCTTGGCGGCGTCGCGGTCGAAGGTGAGCTTTGCCACGTAGCCGAGCCGCGTACCAGCCGTCGGTGGCCGGTCGGCCGGCGCTGCGGCGGCGAGAGCGGCGGCCGGTGTCGTGGCCGCGGGCAGTCGGCGAACGCGCGTCTCGAGGCGGTCCGCCGCCGCTCTGACAGCGCTCGCCGGCGCGCCCGCGGCCTCGAGAAGGCGCGGCGTGAGGTCGGATGTGTAGGCGTCGGCGGCGACGAGCCAGCGGCCGCCGCTGCGCATCAGGGTAAGGACGTGGTCGAGGCCTTCGCCCTCGGTATCGCTGCGGCCTTGGCGGTCGGTCCAGGTGTCGAGGCTGACCACGTGGGCGGTCACTGTGGCCGCGCCGGTCGCACGGGAGATGCGTACCTTGCCGATCGTGACACGGCAGGAGACACTGGTCGTGGTGTGCCCGAGGTCGTTGGCGAGGCGACGAGCGCCGACGGCGAGAATCGCCTCGCGGCGCGCCAGCGGCGAGCGCGTGGCGCACCGCGTGGACAGGGCGTTCGCCTGGGCTGCGCCGAGCACGCTCTTGGCGCGGACCTGAAGGTAGGCGACTGCGGCGGCGGCGGCGGCGCTGCGCGGCTGAATGCGGGCCGCGGCGCCGGCGCGGGGCAGCACGGGGGCGCCGGCGCCGTGAGCCGGCGGACCGGTCGGCGCCGCGAGGCCGCTTGCCGGCGCCAGGGCGACGGCGAACGGGACGACGAGCAGCGTGAGAACTGCCGCTCGCGGGTGCGGGAGGTGGTGCATGGCGACCTTCTTTCGGGTCGGTTTACGGGCTCGTGGCGACGGCTGTGACCAGCCAGTCCCCGGCGCTCCGGTCCCTCCCCAGGGTGAAGAACAACGTCGTCAGGCCACTCGGCAGTGAGCTGCCCCGGCGCGTCGTTAAGCGCACGGTGACGGCGAGCGTGACGGCGCCGGCGCGAGAGTCTCCCCAGACCCGCGCCGAGATGAAGTCGATGTGGCGGATGGCGGCGAGCTCGCGGCGCGGCCAGGCGCGCCGACCGGCCAGCAGCCGGCGAGCCGCCACGAGGCGCCGCTGGTCGACAAGCCGCGTAAGCTGCGCGACCGTGCACGCCGCTTCGAGGCCGGTGGTGCCGGCGAGCTCGCCGGAGGTGGTGCTGCGCGGGAGCGCCGCCGGGGCCGATGGCCCCGGCGGCGCTCCCGCCGTGGGGTCTGCGGGCGCCAGGGGGCCGATTGCCGTCCGCCCGCAGGCCGCCCAGACTCCGACGACCGCCAGCACCGCGGCGCCGGCCAGGAGCCAGCGAGCGGCGGCGACGAACAGCGGGTGGGAGCGCAGATCCATGCTGGCGATGCTGCGCGCTGCCGCTGCGGCCGGCAAGGATGACGAAGGCAGTCGGACGGTGACGTTGGGGACCGCTCGCGCGCGCCGCCGCGGCGGGCCGCGGCCCGATGCCACCGAGTGTGACTGAAGCGGGCCTCGCGCGGGTATTGTTGACAAGTCTTATCTAGTTCATGTACGAATGAGTCATGATGAACATCTCAGCCAAGAGCAAGTACGCCGTGAGGGCCCTGGTCGAGCTGGCCCAGCGCACCGAGGACCGGCCCGACCACCTCGTCAGGCTCACCGACGTCGCAGCGGCGCGAGGCATTCCCCTGCAGTTCCTCGAACAGCTTTTCGCGTCGCTGCGCCGGGCCGGCATAGTGCACAGCCGCCGCGGCGCGAGCGGCGGCTTTGTCCTTGCCCGTCCGCCGGCCGAGATCACCGTCCTCGAGGTCGTCGAGACGCTCGACGGGCTCGTGTCGCCGGCCGTCTGTACCCAGGGCGAGTGCGAGCGCATCGACGAATGCGGTCCCGCGGCCGTCTGGCTCGAGGCCAAGGAGGCTCTCGAGCAGGTGTTGCGCCAGACCACGATCGCCGATCTGGTCGAACGTGAACGAGCTCGCCTGCCCCACGAAGCCATGTACTACATCTAGCCGGAGGTCCGAGTGAACATCGCGGACGACATCACCGGGCTGATCGGCGGCACGCCGCTCGTCCGCCTGCGGGCGCTCTCGGAGCGCGGCGGCGCGACCATCGTCGGCAAGCTGGAGTCCCTCAACCCGGGCGGCAGCGTCAAGGATCGCATCGGCCTGGCCATGATCGAGGCCGCCGAACGTTCCGGGACGATCGCTCCGGGGCGCACGACCATCGTCGAGCCCACCAGCGGCAACACCGGCATCGCCCTCGCCATGGTGGCCGCGGCGCGCGGCTACCGGCTGGTTCTCACCATGCCCGAGACCTTCAGTGTCGAGCGTCGCAACCTGCTGCGCGCCTACGGCGCCGAGCTCGTGCTGACGCCCGGACCCGAGGGTATGCGCGGCGCGATCGCCCGGGCGGGCGAGCTCGTCGCCGAGAACCCCGACAGCTTCATGCCCCAGCAGTTCGAGAACGTCGCCAATCCCGCCGCCCACCGGGCTACGACGGCCGAGGAGATCTGGCGCGATACCGACGGCGCCGTCGATCTCTTCGTGGCCGGGGTGGGCACCGGCGGCACGGTCACCGGTGTGGGTCAGGTCCTGAAGGAGCGCAAGCCCGAGGTCAGGGTCTACGCGGTCGAGCCGGTCGAGTCGGCCGTCCTGTCCGGCGGCCGGCCGGGGCCGCACCGCATCCAGGGCATCGGCGCCGGCTTCGTGCCGGCTGTGCTCGACACGGGGGTCTACGACGAGATCATCCAGGTCTCGAGCGACAAGGCCTTTGCGACGGCCCGCGAGCTGGCCGCCGGCGAAGGTATTTTGGTGGGTATCTCGGCGGGCGCCAACGCCTGCGCCGCGGGCGAGCTCGGCGCCCGTCCCGAGAACCGCGGCAAGCTGATCGTCACCGTGCTGTGCGACACAGGTGAGCGGTACCTGTCGACGCCGCTGTTCGCCGGCCGGGGCAGCCCGGCCATGACCGGCGGCTGATGGACACGAGGTCGCACGACGGCGCCGCGAGCGCGGCCCTGATCGCCACGGTGGCGGCGCTGCTCGATCCGCTCGAGGCCGTGCTCAAGCCGCTGGGCCGTGTCTGTGTGGCGTTCTCGGGCGGCGTCGACTCGAGCGTCGTGCTGGCGGTGGCCGCCCGCGTGCTCGGCGCCGGCCGGGTGCTGGCCTTTACGGCCGTCTCCGAGACGTACCGCGACGACGAGCTGGCCGCGGCGCGCGCCTTCACGGCGTCGCTCGGCGTGCGCCACCTTACGTGGCAGACCCGCGAGCTCGACGACCAGCGCTTCGTGGCCAACACGCGCGAGCGCTGCTATTACTGCAAATCGACTCTGCTGGAGGCCATGGAGCGAGCGGCGGCCGAAGCCGGCGTCGAGGCGCTGATCGACGGCGCCAATCGCGACGATCTGGGCGACGAGCGGCCCGGTCTGCGCGCCTCGGCCGAACACGGCGTGCGTCACCCACTGGTCGAGGCCGGTCTCGGCAAGGCGGCCGTGCGAGCGCTCGCCCGGGCGCTCGACCTGCCCGTCTGGAGCAAACCAGCCGAGGCCTGTCTGGCGTCGCGCATCGCCTACGACCAACCGGTCACGGCCGACAAGCTGCGTCAGGTGGCCGCCGCCGAAGACGTGCTGCGCGATCTGGGCCTGGGGCCCGAGCTGCGGGTGCGACACCACGGCGACAGCGCCCGCCTCGAGCTGCCCGTCGAGGCGCTCGAACGGGCCGCCGGCGCCGAGCTGCGCGAGGCCCTGGTGCGCCGGCTGCGCGCCCTCGGCTTTACGTACGTCACGCTCGACCTTCAGGGGTTTCGCTCGGGGAGCATGAACGAAGCCCCGCGTTCCGCAAGGAGGCAGTAGGTGAATCGCGCCCTGGGAACCGTCGCCGACGTCGCCGAAGGCGCCTGGTGCGCCGCCCGCCGCAGCCGGCCGCGGCGGTTCGTCGAGCGCATGCGCCGCGACGTGCGGGCCGTGAAGGATCGCGACCCCGCGGCCACCAGCACCTTCGAGATCGTCACCTCGTATGCCGGTCTGCATGCGCTGTGGCTGCACCGCGTCGCCCACCCTCTGTATCGCTGCGGTATGCCGGTGGTGCCGCGCTGGATCAGCCAGTTCAACCGTTTCGTCACCGGCATCGAGATCCACCCGGGAGCCCGCATCGGCGAGGGTTTCTTCGTCGATCACGGCTCGGGCGTCGTGATCGGCGAAACCACCGAGATCGGCGACAACGTGACGCTCTATCAGGGCGTCACCCTCGGCGGCACGGGCAAGGAGCACGGCAAGCGTCACCCCACGCTGGGCGACAACATCGTGGTCGGCTCCGGCGCCAGCGTGCTCGGCTCCGTGCACATCGGCGACAACGCCAAGATCGGCTCCGGCAGCGTCGTCGTGCACGACGTGCCGGCCAACGCCACGGTGGTCGGCAACCCCGGGCATCCGGTGCTGGTCGACGGCCAGCGGGTGGGCATCCCCGACATCGACTACTCGCATCTGCCCGACCCCATGGCCGAAGCGCTCAAGTGCCTGGTCGAGCGCATCATCGCCCTCGAGCAGGAGCTCGACGAGATCAACCCCGAGCGCAAGGAGCGCCGTCGCGAAAGAATCACCCGCAGTCAGGAGACGCTCGACCGCCTGCTGCACTTCAGCGACGGCGCCGGCATCTGATCAACCCGGCAAGGCTGCCGCTTTGGCGGGTATGCTACTATCGCCGCATCAACCAGAGCACAGGGAGAGTGATCCCGCCGTGAGTCATGTCCGACGTCTCGTCCTGGACGTCCTCAAACCGCATATGCCGACCATGCTCAACCTGGCCGACAAGCTCGGCGACCTCGAGGGCGTGGCCGGCGTCGACATCACGCTCTTCGAGATCGACAACAAGGTCGAGAACATCAAGATCACGCTCGAGGGCAGCGACGTCGACTACCAGGAAGTCGCCGAGGTCATCCAGGACTCCGGGGGCAGCATCCACTCGATCGACAAGGTGTCGACCGGCCGTCAGCTCATCGACGAGGCCGAGACTCCCCAGGATGCCGGCGCCCGCTGGATGCGGTGACCCTCAGCCGCCGGGCTGACACTTGAGCGCCACGACGGCCTCCGGTCTCACCGGCTGGCTGCGCAGCACGTTCGTCACACTGCGCCATTACCACCGTCTCGCCGAGGTCGGCGCCATCGCCCGCCGGTATTTCGCCATGAATGCCTTCGACGGCGTGCTGACGACGCTCGGCGTGCTCGTGGGCAGTTACATCGGGCACGTCCACTCGGCCCACCAGGTCATCGCCGTCGGCCTCGGCGCCGCGGTGGCCATGGGCGTCTCGGGCTTCTACGGCTCCTACCTGATCGAACGCGCCGAGCGCGACCGCTCGCTGCGCGAGCTCGAAGAGGTCACCCTGTCGAGCCTCGAAGACTCCGACATCGCGGCGGCCTCGACCTACGCCACGATCGTCATCGCCCTCGTCGACGGTGTGTCGCCGTTCGTCGCGGCGATCCTCGTGCTGATCCCGTTCTTCGTCGGCCCGGCGAACATGCACGTGGCCTACATCGTCGGCGTCGCCATCGCCTTCATCGAGCTGTTCCTGCTGGGCCTGTTCCTGGGTCGCGTGTCGCGCCAGCGGCTCGTCTGGTCGGGGGTGAAGCTGGCGGTGGCCGGCGTACTCTGCCTGGCCCTGAGCGCCCTCCTCGACCTGGGCCTGCGGTGAGGCGTCGATGAGCGGGCACGCCGCCGACCCCGGCGGGCCGCGCGCAGGCGACGACCGGCCGGCCGTCGCCGCAGCGCTGCTGGCCGGCCTGAACGAGCCCCAGCGCGAGGCCGTCGAGCACTTCGAGGGCCCGCTGCTCATACTCGCCGGCGCCGGGTCGGGCAAGACGCGCGTGCTGGCCCATCGCGTGGCCTACCTCATCAAGGTGCGGCGCGTGCGTCCCGACGAAGTGCTGGCCATCACCTTCACCAACAAGGCCGCCGGCGAGATGCGCGACCGCATCGGCGCTCTGGTCGGGCCGGTAGCGCGCGTCATGTGGATCTCGACCTTTCACTCCATGTGCGCCCGCATCCTGCGCCGCGAGGCCGGGCGACTGGGCTACAAGTCGACCTTCTCGATCTACGACGCCGACGACGCCAAGCGCCTCGTCAAGCGCTGCCTCGCCGAGCTCGACTTAGACGACAAGCGCTTCACCCCCGACGCCGTGGCGCGCGCCATCTCCGATGCCAAGAACCGTCTGGCCGACCCGGCGGCCTTCCGCGAGCAGACCGGCGGCTTCTTTCAGCGCGCCGCCGCCGACGTCTACGACCTCTACGAGACGAAGCTCATGGAGATGAGCGCCATGGACTTCGACGACCTGCTGATGAAGACGGTGAACCTGCTCGAGATCTATCCGGACCGCCTCGACCACTACCGGCGCACGTTCCGTTTCATCCTGGTCGACGAGTACCAGGACACCAATCACGCCCAGTACCGCATCGCCAATCTGCTCGCCGGCGAGCGCGGCAACCTGGCAGTGGTCGGCGACGACGACCAGTCGATCTACTCGTGGCGCGGCGCCGACATTCGCAACATCCTGGAGTTCGAGCGCGACCATCCCGACGCCAGGGTCGTGCGTCTCGAACAGAACTACCGCTCGACGAGCCACATTCTCGACGTGGCCAACGCGGTGGTCGCCAACAACCGGCGGCGCAAGGGCAAGAACCTCTGGACGGCGCGCGGCGCCGGCCGGCCGGCGCACGTCGTCGAGGTCGCCGACGAGCACGCCGAGGCGCGCTTCATCGCCAGCGAGGTGCGCCGGCTGTTAGACGAGGGCGTGGTGAGCGAGGGCGCGGCGCAAGACGGCCCGCTGGCTCCCCACGACATCGCCGTGCTCTACCGCACGAACGCCCAGTCGCGGGTGCTCGAAGAGGAGTTCGGCCGCTACGCCATCGCCTACCAGGTGGTCGGCGGCACGCGCTTCTACGAGCGCGCCGAGGTCAAAGACGCGCTCGCCTATCTGGCGATCATCAACAACCCGGCCGACGAGCAGCGCCTGCTGCGCATCGTCAACATGCCCCGCCGGGGTCTGGGCCCGACCGCGATCGGGCGGCTGCAGACCGAGGCCCAGACGCTCGGCGAGACGTTGTGGAGCGTGATCGAGCGCGCCGCCGACGTGCCCGGGCTGACGGCCGCGGCGGTCTCGTCGCTGACCAGTTTCGCCGCCGTGGTAAACGCCTGGCGGGCCGCGGCGCCGGCGTCGTCGTCGGTCGCTGCGCTCGTGCGGCGGGTGCTCGACGAGAGCGGCTACTCGGCCATGCTCCAGGGCCAGGACACGCTCGAGGCCGAGGGTCGCATCGAGAACCTCGAGGAGCTCGTCGGCGTGGCCGCCGAGTACGACCAGCGCGCCGAGGAGCCGTCGCTGGACGGCTTTCTGCAGGAGATCTCGCTCTACTCCGACATCGACACCATGGCCGACACCAGCGAGCTCATCACCTTCATGACCCTGCACAACGCCAAGGGTCTGGAGTTTCCGGTCGTGTTCATCACCGGCCTCGAAGAGGGCGTGTTCCCTCACCAGCGCTCGCTGGACGACCAGAACCTCGAAGAGGAGCGCCGCCTGGCCTATGTCGGCATAACCCGGGCGATGGACCGCCTGTACCTGCTGCACGCCCGTGTGCGCAACCTGTGGGGCGGCAGCCTGTACGGCCTGCCCTCACGCTTTCTCACCGAGATCCCCGCCGAGCTGGTCGAGGTCACCCGCGTCGGCGGTCCGACCTACACCGCGGGCGGCTGGTCGGGCGCCGGCCCGGCGGCCCGCGACGGCCGCCGCGACCGCGGTCGCGGGAACTGGTCGGACGACTGGCGCGAGCGCGACGACGACGGTGTGGGCGGTTCGGGCCGACGCATCACCGGCCTCGAGAAGGAGCCGGCCGAAGCGATAGTCGAACAGTTCTTCGCGCCCGGCGACCACGTGTTGCATGCGACGCTCGGTGAGGGCACCGTGACGGCCGCCGAACAGAGCGGCATCATTGTCGTGCGCTTTGCAAACGACGGCTCGGAGCGGCGCCTGATGGCCACCATCGCCCCGCTGCGCAAGCTCAGGGCGTAGGCCCGGGCTCGGTGCGGCGCAAGACCGGGCGCCGCTTGCGAGGGCGAGTGCCGCGGGCGAGCGCCGAGCGAGAAGCGCCGCGGCCGGCGAGCCGCGGCAGCTTCAGGGGCCGCTACCGACTTCGTAGACCCGCCAGGCGTCGCCGACCCGGCGCAGGCTCATGAACACCAGCGTCCGGCCGCCGCCCCAGGACGACGTGCGGGTCGGCCTGATGACGACTGTCATGGCGAACTCGAGCGTGGCCCCGTGGGGCGGCAGCGGCGAGGCGGCGGCATCGACCGACACGACCCGGACGCGGGCGATGCCCCAGGACGCAGCGGCGTCGCCGGCCCGCACCGCGGCGGCGTTGTGCGAGTCGCGCGTGACGACGTTGAGAAGGGCGCGGTAGCGATGCGCGTCGACCAGCTGCCAGTAGCGTGCGGCGGTGTGAGCGGCGGCCGGCGGCACCGGGCCGGCGGTGATGGTGGCGCTGGGCGCCGGCATGGCGGGGCCGGTGGGCGCCGCGGACACTGCCGCTGCGCTCGCCGCCGGCCGGGGCGTCGTCGGCGCCGGCGCCGGCGAGGCTGAGCAACCACCGACGAGCGCGACGGCGGCTCCGGCAAACAGCGCCACCAGCCCCGGCGGCCTCCAGGCCCGGCGGCGCGCCACCACGGTGGACGGCATCGTAGGCATGCACTTTCTCCTTTGCTGGCCGCGACCACAGCGAAGCCCATCACACGTCGTCGCGCCTGTACAGGGTGACGATCTTGTCATCCGCGCCGGCGGCGACTCTGGCGCGGGGTGGAAAGGTCGAGATTTCGACCGCGTCGAGGCGAGACTGTGCGATTCTGTAAGGAAACCGTGAGGGTCACGTGAGCCGAATGTGTGCTCATGCCATCACCAAACGCTAAGAATCGCACGATTGACCACACTTCCGCGCAGTACTACAATGGGTCTCGTTCGAGCACGCTTGGTTGTCGCGTCCGTCGCGTAAGGCGCCGGGGCGACCGAAGCGCGCGGCGAGCGGACGCGAGCGGGATGTACTCGCGCGATGCGCAAGTTCGCAAGATGAGCGAGCAGGAAGCAGACGCGTCCGCCTACCGCGAACGTCGCCCGGCCTTGGTCGGGACCGCGGCGCGCCGACAAAAGAGTCCGCGGCAAGACTCGTTCTCCCCCCGGACGAGCCGAGCCCCCCTCGGGCCGCGGATGTCGCGAGGGCTGGGGCCGGCGGCACGACATGCCGCCGGCCCGCCCGCGACCTGTCGCCGACATCGCGTTCATGCCCGGGTCCGCCGCCCCGATGGGTCTCGCGACGGCCTGGGGCCTGGGGACGCCGCTCCTCCAGGGCCTCGCCGCTAAGCCGTGCTCGCGGCCGCCCGGCCGTGGGCGACGGCCCGAGCGGCGGGGGGTCTGGCCGCGTCTCGTGGGGTAGAGTTGCCTTGGGTCGATCGCGGCCCACCGACGCGAGAAGGAGGACCTGTCCCATGACAGTCGAGGTCAAGCGCGACGGCGCCGTGGCGGTTGTCACGGTCGCCCGTCCCGAGGTGTTGAACGCCCTGAATACGGCCACCAACCAGGAGCTGCTGGGCGTCGTGCGTGAGATCACTCGCGACGCCGCACTGCGCGCAGTCGTGCTGACCGGGGCCGGCGCGAAGGCCTTCGTGGCCGGCGCCGACATCGCCGAGTTTCGCGGCATGACCGCCGAGGACGCCCGCCAGGCGTCGTGGCTGGGCGGCAGGGTCGTGGCGGCGATCGAAGGGGCGCCGCAGCCCTGGATCGCCGCCGTCAACGGCTTCGCCCTGGGTGGCGGCTGCGAGCTCGCGCTGGCCTGCGACATCCGCTTTGCGGCAGACAACGCGCGCTTCGGCCAGCCCGAGGTCGGTCTGGGCATCACCCCCGGGTTCGGCGGCACCCAGCGCCTGCCCCGCGAGGTCGGCAACGGCTGGGCCAGCTACCTGTGCCTGAGCGGCCGCCTGATCGACGCCGCCGAGGCGGCTCGCATAGGGCTTGTGCAGGCCGTGTTCCCGGCGGAGCGGCTCATGGACGAAGCCCTCAAACTGGCCGGTGAGCTGGCCGCCAAGCCGCCGCTGGCCGTGCGCTACATCAAGTCGCAGATCCACCATGCGCTGAACGTCGACATCGCGGCCGGCCATGAGATCGAACGCGACCTGTTCGCCCTGACGTTCGCCAGCCAGGACCGGCTCGAAGGCATGGACGCCTTTCTCGAGAAGCGCCAGCCGCAAGGGTTCGAAGGCAGGTAGCCGGACGCCACGACGGGAAGGAGCGCCGGCCGGCAGACGAGCAGAAGGCCGCCGAGAGCTTGGTCTCTCGAGCGGCCTTCTGGTGGTGGGCGCACCACCGTGCGGGAGCTGTTGTTCCCGGGGCGGTACTGTCGGGACTTTCTCTCAGACAGACCGGGCGTCTTTCAGTAGCTCGGCGTGGCCACGTAGTTGATGGTGTCGGCGTAGGTGCCGGCCGGCACGGTGTAGTCGACGGTCACCTGGTTGGTGAGCACCAGGGTGTCGGCGGTGTTGCCGGTCGGCGCGGTCGCCGACAGGAAGGTGGCGCCCGCCGTCGGGTAGCCCACCCAGTTGCCGCCGGCCAGTCCGGCCGCCAGCGTGGCGCTGTCGGTGCCGCCGCCGGACACGGTGGCCGAGGCGCCGAAGCCCTTGGCGGGGAACGTCCCCAGGCCCGTGCCCGGTCCGGCGGTGATGGCCGGGATCGTGTAGACGCTGGCCTGGGTGAGGCCGGTGTCGTAGGCGGCCAGGGTGTAGCCGGCGTGGGCGTTGGTCTTGACCGTCAGAGTGACGGCCTGGCTC
>Ga0182014_10002900_pt1 | contig 21132 bp, 16 predicted proteins | sample 612S2DmetaG_FD_120489 | JGI IMG/M metagenome (GOLD analysis project Ga0182014, IMG submission 120489) | Permafrost microbial communities from Stordalen Mire, Sweden - 612S2D metaG | ecosystem: Environmental > Terrestrial > Soil > Wetlands > Permafrost | place: Sweden: Stordalen | collected...
CAGAAGTTTCTGACCGCGCCGGGAGGCTACCTGGTGTGGAGCATGGCGTGGCCGGTCGCGGATCGCAACGGGAATATCACGGACGCTCTGAATAGCTATCTTGCGAATGAGGCCGCGCTGAGCAGGTAAGAAAGACAGGGAACAGGGATTAGCCACCCCAGCGAGCAAAAATCGCTTGCCGGGGGCCCCGGCAGGGAACAGGGAATAGGAAAAGCAAGGGCAGGGGCTCGGGACTTCGGGCCTTCTTTCGATTCCCTGCCTCCTCTGTCGCAAAATTGAATTTCGCTGGGGCGGCTGACAGTCGTTGCTGGGGCGCCCGGCGTATCCTTCTATCTGTACGCGTCAATTCAAATTTCCCCTGGGGTGGTTTTCCCTTTATGGGCTGCCCTTTGGGTTGATGCGACCGCTAATGAACTGAAAATTGATTGCTGCGGCAGGAATGCCGCAAGCGGGAGACAAGACCATGGCAGAGATCGCCGTAGAGTCCACCGAAGTACCGGCACAGTTGCCCAACCTGCGCGTGGCTGTGCTGGGCGCAGGCAAGATGGGCGGCATCCTGCTGCAGGCGTTCCTGAAAGAGAACCTGTTTTCGCCGGACCGGATTCACGCAACGGTGAACCATGCCGAGCGAGCGCTGGCGCTGAGCACGCAGTGGGGCGTGGACGTGGGCACGGACAACCTCGCGGCAGTCCGCGAGGCGGATCTGATCCTGATCGGCGTGAAGCCGTTCCAGGTTCCCGACATTATTGCTGAGATCAAGCCTGCGCTGACGCCTGCCAAGACGCTGATTTCGTTTGCGGCGTCGGTGAAGACGAGTTCGATTGAAGAAGCGTCCGGGATCGAGATTCCAGTAGTGCGGGCGATGCCGAACACTCCCTCGGCGCTGGGCGCGGGCGCGGCGGCGCTCTGCCGCGGACGGTTTGTCAGCGACAAGACAATGGAACTGGCACAACGGATTTTTGAGACCGTGGGCCGCACGGTGATTGTGGACGAGAAGCATATGGACGCGGTGACGGGACTATCAGGATCGGGACCTGCGTACATCTACATCATCATTGAGGCGCTGGCCGAGGCGGGCGTAAAGGTGGGGCTGCCACGGGATACGGCCACGCAACTGGCAGCGCAGACCGCGTATGGCGCGGCGAAGATGGTGCTGGAGACTGGGTACCATCCGGCGCTGCTGAAAGACGCCGTGACGACGCCGGCAGGCTGCACGATTGATGGAATCCTTGAGCTGGAAGAGGGCGGTTTGAGGGTGACGCTGATCAAGGCCGTGATGCGGGCGACGGAACGGGCGCGGCAGCTGGCGGCGGGGTGAAAAAGACAGGGAACAGGGAATAGGGAACAAGTATTAGGAAAAGCAAAAGCCGAGGACCTGGGACTTGGTCGATTGACTTGTTTGGTTGGACGGAATCCCTGGTCTTCCGCCGCGGCGGACGAGACCTCCACGACCCAAACGGAGATCTAGTTGCGGGTACCCGGAGTTGAGGCGCCCGGGGAGTTTTCGGCATCTAACAGGCATAGGGGTTAACCTGTGACCGAAAAAATCAGAGCCGACAAAACTGAGCACCCTTTGGACGAAGGGCAAGTCAGCGAAGAGGTTGTGAACGATTCATTGGGGACTGTCGATCTCGCAGACTCTACCGGCACCGACTCGGATAAGAAGGCCGAGGCGGAAAAGGCTGAGCGCGTGATGGAAAAGGGGCATCGGTAGGCAGGGAGCAGGGGTGAGACTCACTCGCTGGTTTTTGAGGTGAGGCGGTTGTCTGCTAACCTGCTTTATTGTCTATCCAACGACCAAACTGGCTTCCGACTTACATGCCGGAACTCGACGGGCTGCGCGGCCTGGCGATTCTGTGGGTGGTTCTTTACCATTGCCAGCCACGGCTTTTGGGCGTGTGGCTTTACAACGTAGCGATCTGGGGTTGGGCGGGAGTGATCCTGTTCTTCCTGATGTCGGGATTCCTGATTACTTCGATCCTGCTGGCGACGCGGGACAAGCCTGACTACTTTCACACCTTTCATGCGCGGCGGGCGCTGCGGATCTGGCCCTTGTATGTGCTGCTGCTGGTGGTGGTCTATCTGAACGCGCCGTGGTTCATCGGGGCGCCGGTGTGGGAGGCAGTGAAGACGGCGCCGTGGCTGGCTTACATCTTTTTTGTGCAGAATCTTTTTCATCTGACGCTGCCGCCGGCGATTGGGCCGACGTGGGCGTTGGCGATTGAAGAGCAGTACTACTTTATGTGGGCTCCGGTGGTGCGCTGGCTGCGCAAGCCGTGGATGCTTGCGGCGCTGCTCATGGGAGCGATGGTGATTTCGCCCTGGCTGCGGCACGGACAACATGCGTGGCTGACGCCGACGCATACGCTGATTCATCTGGACGGGATTGCGCTTGGCAGCCTGATGGCGGTGGGAATGTACACACTGCGGATGAGCCGGCGGACATGGCTCTGGATCGGGCTGGCGGGGCTGGTGGCGGGGATCGCGGCGGCGGCCACCATCGCCGGGGGAACGGCGTATCTTGACTCCGCGCTGGCGGTGGGGTTTGGCGGCGGTGTGCTGGCGCTGATTGCGTCAACGGGTGCGCGGAACCCGGTGAATGCCGCGCTGCGTTCGGGGCCTCTGGCCTTTTACGGGCGCATCAGCTACGGGCTCTACATGTGCCACATTTCAGTGTTCATTTATTTTGGATGGTTCGATGCGCGGATGGATCACTCGGGCTATGGCGTTGCGGGCAACCTGGCCATTGTGGCGTTTCGGCTGGCAGCTTCGACCGCTGTTGCAGCGGCGCTGTGGTATGGGTTTGAGTCGCAAATTCTGAAGTTGAAGAAGCATTTCTAGAGATGGGCGGGCGGCGGCCAATGATGACGAGGAGCACCATGAGAAACACGGCGATGGTGGGCGCGGCCGACTGCTGACGACGCAGGCGAAAGATGATTGACGCGGCAGTGATCAGCGCGAGAAGGATTGCGGCAATGAGTGCGGGCGTGGCCGGCGTGACCGGTGCAGGCGCTGCCGCTACTTCAAAGACACCGAGCAGGAACACGCACCAGTAAGGGTACCGGGCTGGCTGGGCGATTTCGGCTGCGGCAATAGAGGCAGAGTTCAAGAAGCTTGGTTTTTACCTGTAACTGAAGATCTTGCTGACGCTGAAAAAGAGGAAGAAGACAGAAACCAACAAGCCCATGAAGCCATCCTGACTGGTCATCGTAGCCCCTCTTTCTTGCCTCATTGCTGAATGGGGGAAGGGGCAAAGAGGCGGAGTGCAGGTTGCGACAATCGAATGGAGCCCTTGCGGCGGACAGGGCGGCCTGCAAAAGCAATGCTGTCGTGAGGAAGGGGCACGCGGCTTTTCTTCTGTCCCACTCATCGCGAAAGCCGCGGTGGATGTGGCACAGGGCATTTTCGTCGGAAGTGCGCGTGGGTGGTTCTCTAGATCGTGTGACCGACGATGACGAAGAGGGCCATTAGAAAAAGGGCCAAGCTGGGCGCGGCGGACCGATGGCGGCGCACGTTAACAACGGCAGCCATGAGGGTTAGGAGCGCGAGTGCTGTGGCGGCGAAGAGCGCGAGCGAAGCTGGTTGGTTGGGGCCGAGAGGCGCAACGAGGGCGAGCGCCGCGACGATTTCAAAGATGCCGACGGCTACAACGGCTCCATAGGGAAGGCCGAGCGGGAGGCGCCGGTTGTCGGCTCCGAGGGCCTTGGGCCTGCGCCCGTAGCTGAGGATCTGCGCGAACCCGATCCATAGAAACACTGCAGCCAAGAGAAATTCCATTAACCGATCCAGATTTGTCATCGTCTTCCCTGCTTTTCTCTTTGAGCCGCGATCTGCGGACAAAAAGGTTGGATTAGGGCTGCGGCCGCAAATTGAGCCCTTGGACCTAACGAAACATAAAGTTTGCGTGAAGTCAACATGAAGATTGCATAAAGATGAAATGGTTGGCCGGAAATGCGGCGGGGCCGAGACCCAAGGCGCGGGAGCGAATGTTCTGATACGAAGACGCGCAACGAAACAAGGGGTTTCCGCGCTGACTGGGAGACGGACAGGCCGGCGGGGCCGCTAGCGCGGCCAGCGTTCGTAGACGACCAGGAGCGCCAGCAGAAAAACCGCGACGGAGGGCGCGGCGGACTCATTGCGGCGGAGATGGTAGATTCCGGCTCCGACCATGATGAGCCCCAGGCCTGTGGCGGCGAGGCGGATGAGCAAGTGGCCTTGAGCGAGTCCGGCGGGCGTGAGGGAAAGCGGGAGGACGACGCCGATGGCTCCCGCGATTTCAAAAATGCCGATGAGGGCGGCAACACTGGGCGAGATGCCCGGCGGGGCCTTGAGGCGGAGCTGGACCAGGCCAATGAGCCGATCGTAGGCAAACAGTTTTCCGAGGCCGGTGACCAGGAAGGTGACCGCGAGGATGAGTTGGGCAATCCAAAGCAGGGCGTTCATCGCTTTTGTTGCCTTTCGCGTGCGGCTGGTGATGCGAGGCCGCGCAATGCTGCGGAGATGATTGAAGCGCGAAATGGAGATGGGTGTCAAGGACGGGCCCACGGATTAGGGAAGAGGGATTAGGTAAGACACGATGCTCGCTTGCGGGGCGGAGGTCCGATTTATTACATGGTGCCGGTATTTCTGCATCAAAAGGGACAGGGATTCTTTTCATCGCGTTGTGACATCAGTCACCCGGTGGTGCTTGGAAGCACTGCTAGGCTTAAGGCAGCACGCGATCTTTCCCCAAGAGGTGCGCCATGATCAATACGACGGAGAACGAACGAGCAGGCCAGGTTCAATTGAGCCCGCAGATGCTGGCCACGATGAATGCCTATTGGCGGGCTGCGAATTATCTTTCTGTTGGACAGATCTACCTCAAAGACAACCCTCTGCTGGAGCGACCGCTGACGCTGGACGACGTGAAGCCGCGGCTGCTGGGGCACTGGGGTACGACGCCGGGACTGAACTTTCTTTACGTGCACTGGAACCGGCTGATCCGCGAACGCGGGCTGAACATGATGTATATCATCGGGCCGGGACACGGCGGGCCGGGACTGGTGGCGAACACTTATCTTGAGGGTTCGTACTCGGAGATTTATCCGCACATCGAGCAGAACAAGGACGGCATCAAGCGGCTGTTCAGGCAGTTCAGCTGGCCGTATGGCATTCCGAGCCACGTTGCGCCGGAGACGCCGGGGTCGATTCATGAAGGCGGCGAGCTGGGCTACTCGCTGGTGCATGCGTATGGCGCGGCGTTCGACAATCCCGACTTGATTGTTGCGTGCGTGGTGGGCGATGGCGAGGCGGAGACGGGGCCGCTGGCGACAAGCTGGCATGGAAACAAGTTTCTGAATCCGGCGACGGATGGCGCGGTACTGCCGATTCTGCATTTGAACGGGTACAAGATTGCGAACCCGACGATTCTGGCACGCATTCCTCATGCGGAGCTCGAAGACCTGATGCGCGGCTACGGATACGAACCGTACACGCTGGAGGGCGATGATCCGGAGACGATGCATCAGCAGGCTGCTGCGGTGTTCGACACAATGCTGGACCGGATTGCGGAGATTCAGAAGGCGGCGCGGGCAGAAGGAAGCGATCCGAATAAACTGGCGCGGCCGGCGTGGCCGATGCTGATTATGCGCACGCCGAAGGGATGGACAGGGCCGAAGTTTGTGGACGGCAAGCCGGTGGAGGGTACGTGGCGCGCGCACCAGGTGCCGCTTGCGGAGATTTATGAGAAGCCGGAACACCTGAAAATGCTGGACGAGTGGATGCGCAGCTACAAACCTGAGGAGCTTTTCGACGAGAAGGGACACTTCAAGGCCGAGCTGGCGGAAATTGCGCCCAAGGGCAAATTGCGCATGGGCATGAATGCACATGCCAATGGCGGCCTGCTGCTGCAGCCGCTGAAGGTACCGAACTTCCGCGACTTTGCGGTGAAGATTGAGAAGCGCGGCGCGAAGGATGTGGAGTCGACGCGGGTGCTGGGGCAGCTGCTGCACGCGGTGATGCAAGCCAACAAGGATACGAAGAATTTTCGCGTGTTTGGTCCGGACGAGACTGCGTCGAACCGCCTTCAGGATGTAATCACCGGGACCGGGAAAGCGTGGATGGCCGAGACGCTGCCGGTGGACGAGCAGCTGTCAGAGACCGGCCACGTAATGGAAGTGCTGAGCGAACACATGTGCCAGGGATGGCTTGAGGGCTATCTGCTGACCGGGAGGCACGGGTTCTTTTCGTGCTACGAGGCGTTCATCCACATCATCGACTCGATGGTGAATCAGCATGCCAAGTGGCTGAAGACGACGCGCGAGATTCCATGGCGCAAACCGATTGCGTCGTTGAATTATTTATTGAGTTCGCTGGTTTGGCGTCAGGATCACAACGGGTTTTCGCACCAGGATCCAGGATTCATCGATCACCTGTTGAACAAGAAGGCAGATGTGGTGCGGATTTATCTGCCGCCGGACGCGAACACTCTTCTCTCGGTCGCGGATCATTGCTTGCGCAGCCGGAACTACATCAATTTGATTGTTGCGGGCAAACAGCCGGCGCCGCAATGGCTGACGGCGGACGAAGCTGTTGCGCACTGCACGACGGGGATGGGAGTGTGGCCCTGGGCGTCGAATGATAAAGGCGATCCTGAAGTGGTGATGGCGTGCTGCGGGGATGTGCCGACGCTGGAGGCGCTGGCGGCGGTTTGCCTGCTGCGCGACAAGGTGCCCGATCTGCGCATCCGCATGGTGAACGTGGTGGACCTGATGACGCTGCAGCCGACTTCAGAGCATCCGCATGGATTGCCGGACGAGGAATACGATCAAATCTTTCCGCCGTCCACGCCGGTGGTGTTTGCGTTCCACGGGTATCCGTGGGGTATTCACCGGCTCACGTATCGAAGGCACAACCACGACAACATCCATGTGCGCGGATATAAGGAAGAAGGCACAACGACCACTCCGTTCGACATGTGCGTGTTGAACAACATCGACCGATTCCAGTTGACGCTGGACGCGATCAAGCGCGTGAAGCGGCTGGCGGGAAACGTGGGCGCGGCCGAGCAATGGTATTCGGAAGAGATTCAGCGGCACAAGTTGTATGTGGCCGAGAACGGGGACGATTTACCGGAGATCAAGAACTGGCGGTGGGCAAAGGAACTAAGTGGTTGCTAGCTCAGCCAACACAGTCCGTTTTTCATCCTTTCGCCTTTCTTCTGGCGAAAGGGCGGAAAACCCCACAGATCGTCATTTATGCGTTTTGAATTCGCGCGACTTTAGTCGTACCCAAAACGCGTGAGATCGGCTCGGAGGCTCGAAGATGCTGGTGAAGGATGCTCAGAGAGAGATGCGAGCTGTTTTTATTGGGGGCTTTTGGGGTCAGCTTGTTTGCTCGGTGCTCTGGTTGGCGTCGGCCGCACTTGGAACCTGGGTTACTTCCCGGGCCGCGATCACCGAACTGGTGATGGGTGGCTTCTTCATCTATCCGGCCGTTCAACTGCTGCTGCGTTTAAGCGGCAGGCCTTCATCTTTGAAGAGCGAGAATCCATTGGGACATCTTGCGATGCAGAACGCATTTACTTTACCGATCTGCATGCTGCTGCTTGTGCCTGTTACCGAGTTTCACCTAAATCTGTTTTATCCTGCGTTCATGATTATCCTGGGAGCGCATTACCTTCCATTTACTTTTATGTATGGCATGCGAATGTTTATTCCGTTGAGCGCGGTTCTTGTCGTGGGCGGCATTGCGATTGCACACTTCGTTCCGTGGTCATTCAGTTTGGGTGCTTGGATTGCGGGGGTGACGCTGTTTGTTTTCGCGTGGATTGGGCGCGGATTGGTGCAAGCTGAGATCCAGGGGTAAGGTGGCAATAGCAAATGCAGATCCTTGGATTCCTGCGGTGAGAGCGCACACTCCTTAGCGGGGTTCCCATGATCTCGCTTTTGAGACCAGGGAATCCATTACTTGATGACTCGCAATTGACTCACTTACTAACTCGTCCGCCGCGGCGGACACTAACTTCGAAAGGTACTTACCGATGCCGTCATTGCCTGTACTGGTTTTGAACAGCGGTTCTTCTTCAATCAAATTTTCAGTGTATGAGGCCGAAAACGGCGAACGGCGCAAGCTGCATGAAGGCGCGGTGGACGGGATCGGCACGGATCAAGGCAGTTTCTGGATCAAGGATGCTGATGGCAACAAGTTGGTGGATCAAACGCCGGCTCTGCCGAACCGGTCGGTTGCCTTCAGGCTGGTGGCCGACGCATTGCACTCCGGCGACTTCCCTGCCCCTGCTGCGATCGGGCATCGCGTGGTGTGCGGCGGGCCGACGGTGCAAGAGAACCAGATCATTACGCCCGCGCTGATCGACGAGATTGAGCGCTACACGGATTTTGCTCCGTTGCACACGCCGATTGCCGTCTATATTATGCGCGAGGCGCTGCGACTGTTTCCGGGCATCCCGAATTTTGCGATTCTCGATACGTACTTTCATCGCACCATGCCAGAGGTGGTGACGCACATGCCGATCCGCGAGGAGTACTCGGCGATGGGGGTGCGGCGCTACGGATATCACGGTATTTCGTACGAGTCGATTGTGTACCAGTTGGAGCCGAATGTTCCGGAGAAGTTGATTGTGGCGCACCTGGGCAATGGAGCTTCGATCTCGGCGATTCGCAACGGCAAATGTCTCGATACATCGATGGGATTGACGCCAACGGGCGGCATCATCAGCGGCACGCGCACGGGCGACATCGATCCGGGTGTGCTCTTGTTTATTCTGCGCAAGATTGCAGAGACGGAGCCCAGCGCGACGGCGGCTGCGGACAAGCTGGAGACGGCAGTGAGCAAGAAGGCCGGCCTTCTGGGGGTCAGCGGGCTTTCGAACGACATGCGTGATTTGCGCGAGGCGATCAAGGGCGGCAATGCGAAGGCGCGGCTCGCCGTAGACAAGTTTACATGGACCATTGCGAAGTGGATTGGCAGCTACGTGGCGGAGTTGGGCGGGCTGGACATGCTGGTGTTCACGGGAGGCATTGGCGAGAACGATATTGCTTCGCGCGCGGAGATTTGCGCGGGCCTGGGAACGCTGGGGATCTTGGTGGATGCGGCGCGGAACAACGTGCGCGGTGAAGCGACGATTTCAGCGGCGGGCTCGCCGGTGACGGTGCGCGTGATCCCCCCGGCGGAGGATTTGATGATTGTGAATCACGTGGTGCGGCTGCTGGGCTGATTTGAGCGGTGGAGCAGTTGTTCTACACTGGGAAGGTTCCTTCGGAGTAATTGTCGATGTCGGTTACTGCCTTGCCTGTTGGTCAAAAGCAACTTCCTTCACTGGCATTGCGCCGCTTCTCGTGGGGCGTGCTGGCTTATTTTGTTGCGGTGATTTTGTGGGGGACGCTGGTGCGCGCAACCGGGTCCGGCGCGGGCTGTGGCGACCATTGGCCGCTGTGCAATGGCACGGTGATGCAACACGCGCCGCGCGTGGATACCATCATTGAATTTACGCACAGGCTGACGAGCGGGCTGTCGCTGGTCTCGGTGCTCTGGTTGCTGGTGTGGACGTTCAGAACAACGGTGAAGGGTCACCTGGCACGGACGGCTGCAGCCGCCTCGGTCGGTTTTACGCTGGTTGAGGCGATCCTGGGCGCTCTGCTGGTGAAGCTGGGACTAACGGCACAGAGCCAGTCGCCGCTGCGCGCGCCCTACCTGGCGCTGCATTTGACGAATACTCTGCTGCTGCTGGCGGCGCTGACGATGACCGCGCACCTGCTGAGCCGGCGCGCGGGATACTTGCGCAACAGGATTCGCGTGGTTGCACCCTTCGGCGCGATTGCCGGCGTGGTAGTGGTGATGATTGTGGGCGTGACCGGATCGCTGGCGGCGCTGGGCGATACGCTGTTCCCGGCCAGTTCGCTGGGACAGGCGCTGGCGCAGGATTTTGCGGCGGGCAGCGGCTGGCTGGTGCGCTGGCGGTGGACGCACCCGACCATTGCGTTTTTGTCGAGCATTTTTCTGATCTGGATTTTGGTGCGTGCAGCGCAGCGCTCGGCGCATTGGGACAATCGCGGTCTTTCGGCGCTGGTGCTGGTGCTGCTGGCGGCGCAGTATGTGCTGGGTGTTCTGGATGTATTTCTGCTAGCGCCGTTGTGGCTGCAGATTGCTCATCTGCTGGGCGCCGATGTGCTATGGGTTGCGTTGGTGGTGCTAACGGCGCGGTTGACGCTGGTGCCGGAAGAACAGGGAATAGGGATTAGGGAATAGGGAACAGGTTTGGCGAACTGGGTTCGCTTGCGGGGTTAGCGAAGTTAGCGAAAAGGCCCCTTGTCGGGGCCTTTTCTGTTCGCTGTTCACTGTTCCCTGTTCCCTGCTTTGCTTAATCTTCGAGGGTGGGGTGGTAGTGGCTCTCCCAGCCCATGTAGCGGGCGGCTTCGTGGATGGACTTGGAGACGTCGCTGAAGTTGGCGGCTACGTGGTGCTCGAAGCCTTCGCGGCAGATGTAGTGGAGGAGTTTTTGCAGTTGCGGAATTTCGGCAACGCCCGCGCCACCGAAGGTCTCGAGTGGATCGTCGGTGAATTTGCCGGGGCCGGTGTAGCCGCGAATGACGCCACGGCGATCGTCAGTGGAGTAACGCGCATAGCACATGTCTCCGGACTTGACGCGGCCGACGCAGGTGCCGAAGGTGTTCTCCTTGCCGACGGTGCCGGCGATGATTTCCTGATAGTCCATGCGGACGCTCTTGAAGAAATGCTTGGGCAGGTTGGAGCAGTGGAAGCAGACGCACTTGTCGGGGTTGCTACCGTAGTTGTTATTCCAGTCGAGCAGAGCGGAAGGCGTGCCAGAGGCAAGAGCGAGCATGTACATGCTGAGGGTGCCGGGCACATCGACTTCGCAGGCCGAGGGAATGAGGTTGTCACTCATCATGCTCATGATGGTGCAGGGGACGACGCCGAAGAACTCTTCCATCGAGGTCCAGCACTGAACGGCGCTGATGGTGACGTGGGCCTGCTTCATCCAGCCGTCGATAACCGCGCCTAGCTTGGCCATCTTGAGAAGGGCCGCGTCGGCGATGCCAGCGGTGGTGACGTAGGACTTGATGGAAGCGAGTTTGGCTTGCGCGGCGTCGTCGTTGTCCTTCATGTTGTTGATGCGGCCGAAAATTTCAGAGAGGTCGATGGTCTCGACGGTGATGCCGTTGGTTTCAAGGATGCGCTCGGAGTAGCGGACGGTGTTGAAGGCGGTGGGACGCGCGCCGATGGAGCCGATGCGGAGATTCTTGAGGCCCTTGACGATGCGGCAGACCGCGGAGAACCATTCGAGGTCGGCCTTGAATTCGGGTGAATCGAGTGCTTCAGTGTGCAGCGTGGTTAACGAATAAGGAAGGCCGTATTGCATGAGGTTGTTGCAGGCGCTCATTTTGCCGCAGAAGCTGTCGCGGCGGGTGGCGATGGTCATGGCGTCAGACCGGTCGGGCGTGGCCTGAACGAGGATCGGGACCTTGAGGCCGGAGAGGCGAATGGCGTCGACGATGCCGCGCTCTTCACCGAAGTTCGGGAGGGTAATGATAATGCCGTCAATCTCGTCGGCGTGCTTTTTGAACAAGTCGGCGCAACGCTGCGATTCTACGTAGGTTTCGACGGCGCCATACGTCGAATCCTCGGGCCCGAGGACGATGGGGCGTGCGCCCGCGGCCTCAAGAACCTTGATGATTTCGTCGCGGCCTGTTTTTGCGAGGTGACTTGGGAAAAATCCGCGATTGCCCACCACGACACCAAATGTCATTGCACGTTCCGTAGCCATTTTCTTTACTCCCTTGTACGAAGCCGCATTTGCGGCGTTTTCTTGTTAATGTACGGCGCGGAGAACTCTACTTTGCTGCGCGCCCTGGACGAAACTTGACGACATAAAACAAACCGAGCAGTCCCAGCACGCCGCCCCACCACACGGGCGTGTGCAGCTCGGTCAACTGGACCAGCGGCGGATAGCTGGCGGTCTGCCATTCATAGATGCCGTAGCCGAAGATCATGCCGCCATAGATCAGCAGCAGCACTCCAATGAAGAACCAGATGGGAATTCCGGAACCATGCATGTTTACTCCTTATTCTCTTGCGCAGGGGCTAAAGCCCCTAGTTCTTTTCTTCGCTTTTCGGCACGACTAAAGTCGTGCCCTGACACTTAATCCTGCTCCGGTTGGTTCCTCTCGTTACCAGAAAATTACGTTCAATGCGACGAAGATGATTGCTACCAGGATCGCCCACGCGTATTCGTTGCGATAGAACGGCACCGGCTCTTCCTTGGGCAAAACTGTCGCGCCGTAGACCAGGCCTTCGAGTTCCGACACGGGCCTCGGCTTGGTGAACATGCTGACCACGACGATGACGATGGCAGCGAAGACGAATGCCCACAGCGCTCTGAACACGTTCTCGGCCATCGGCTTGGCGTCGGGCGAAAGGGCAACGTCAGCCAGCGCGGCAGGGACCAGCTTGACCCACATGAACAAGCCGGCTGAAAAGACGATGCCGAGCAGCAGGCCGAGGAAGCCGGCCAACTTGGTGGCGCGCTTCCAGAACATGCCGAAGAGGATGGTGGCGAGCAGCGGCGCAACAAAGATGCTGAACAACGCCTGCACGTAGTCCATGATGCCGTGCGCGTGCATCACCAGGTAGGCTGCGCCGATGGATACAGCTACGCCAATCAAGATGGAAAGGCGCCCCACCATCACGTAGTGGCTGTCAGAGCCTTTCTTGTTGATGAGCGGCTTGTAGATGTCGTAGGTCCAGACGGTGGAGAAGGCGCTGACGTTGCCGGCCATGCCGCTCATGAAGCCGGCGATGAGAGCGGTAATGCCGAGGCCGAGAAGTCCGGGGCCAAGATAGCGGACCATCATGAGCGGCAGAGCCTGGTTGTAGCTGTGCAGTTCCGCGCCGGGCGCTCCACTGAGGACCTTCTGCTGGTATTCGGCTGGCAGCGATGTTTTTGACATGGCCGCGGAGCAGGAGGCCGCGTCGTCGACCTGACCGGAGGAGGAGACAGAGCAGGCGGCCACCACATCTTCGCCGACTAACTGGCGGCGGCTGCCATCGGGATTCTGCAACAGCACCAGGCCGAGCAGGCCGGGCAGAATGACGATGAACGGAACAGCCATTTTGAAGAACGAGGCGATGATGGGGGCCATGCGCGCGGCGCGCAGGTTGTGGGCGGCGAGCACGCGCTGGACAACCAGGAAGTCAGTGGTCCAGTAGCCAAAGCTGATGACAAAGCCGAGACCAAAGACGATACCGGTCCAGTGCACGCCCATGGGATTGGCCGCGAAGGAGCCCGTGTCGCGCCACATGTGGAAGTAGCTGTCAGACTTCACGCCGGTCATCGACTGCATGTTGGTCATGATCTGCCGCTTGAGGCCGGCGACGCCGCCGGTCTGAATGAGGCCGAGGATGGGAACCAGCAGTGCGCCGCCCCAGATGAGGACGAATTGCAAAACCTCGTTGAAGATGGCGGAGCGCAGGCCGCCGAGTCCGACGTAGACGGCAACCGCAATGGACGAGACAAAGATGCTGAAGCTGATATCCCAACCGAGGACCACCTTCATGACGACTGCCATGGCGAACATGTTGACGCCGCTCATGAGGATCATTTCGATGGCGAAGGAGAAGGCGGCCACGCTGCGTGCCGCTCCGCCAAAGCGCAGGTCGAGATAGCCAGGGACCGAGTGCGTCTTGCACACGTAGTAGAAGGGCATCATGACCAGGCCGAGGAAGACCATGGCGGGGATGGCGCCGATCCAATACCAATGTGTGGCGAGGATGCCGTACTGGTAGGCGGAGCCGGCCCAACCCATGAGCTCAAGCGAACCAAGGTTTGCGGAGACGAAGCTCAGGCCGGCGATCCATGCGGTCATCTCGCGGCCCGCCATGAAGAACTCTTCGCTGGTGTTAGAGCGGCCCTTGAGGTAGAAGCCAATCCAGATGACCATGACGAAGTAAATGGCGATGACGAAGATATCGAGCAGGCGCAGATGCGCCAGCGGTTCCGTGCTGAAGGCCAGCAATGCCGGAAGCGAGCCGAAGGAGCCGGCGGAGAGTGGAGATGAGACGAAACCGAACATGCAAGTCACCTGAATCGGCCGAACACGTTCACATGAGCCGGTGAACGATCGCCCTTAAGTAAATGGTTTTACCCCGACATCTGTCAAGCGGGAAACCGAGCCCGCGTTGAACGACCCGGATCCTGGAAGGCCAACCGGAAGAAGTCCGGAAGAACGGGCGAAACAGGAGACGGGCGGCGTCGGGTAAGCGTTTACTCGACGAAGTGTAGCACAGGGCCCCTTGATTGCGACAGGGCCGGGAGTGGAAAGTGCGGCGGGGTCAATTGGAGCGGCTTTTCGCGCTGCGTGGGCAGAAAGGCGGCGCGCAGCCGGTCCGCACGCCCGAATCGCCGTACAGATCGCTGTACCTTGCCGATTCCCCAGCAGGCGCGCTGGCGCGACCAAGATAGCGTGAGTTCGTTGCGGAAATTGAATTATTCGTTGCCGGCCATGACTTCGTGGAGCCAGCCGGGGGCCTTGAGGAGTTCGCGGGGACGCGTACCTTCAGCAGGGCCGACGAGGCCGTCGCGCTCCATGAGGTCGATGAGGTGGGCTGCGCGGCCGTAGCCGATGCGCAGGCGACGCTGCAGCAGTGACGTGGAGGCCTTGCCGAATTCGAAGACTAGACGGACGGCGTCGTCGAACATGGTGTCGTTTTCGTCGGGGTCGGGATTGGAGCCGTCAACGCTGGGGCGCTCATCCCTGGGCGACTCGAGGAAGCCTTCGACGTATTCTGCCTGGCCCTGTTCCTTCCAGAAGGCGACGACGGCGGCGGTTTCCTTCTCGCTGACATAAGGCGCGTGGAGGCGCATGAGGCGGCTGGTTCCGGGAGGCAGGAAGAGCATGTCGCCGCGGCCGAGCAAAGCTTCAGCGCCGTTGGTGTCGAGGATGGTGCGGGAGTCGACCTTGGTGGCCAGGCGGAAGCTGATGCGCGTGGGCACGTTGGCCTTGATGAGGCCGGTGATGACGTCGACGCTGGGGCGCTGCGTGGCAAGGATGAGATGAATGCCGACGGCGCGGGCCATCTGCGCGAGGCGCGTGATGGATTCTTCAACGTTGGCCTTGTCGAGCATCATGAGGTCGGCGAGCTCGTCGATGATGATGACGATGTAGGGCAGCGGCTCCTCGTCTTCGCCTTCGTCGAAGAGCGAGGGCATGACGCCCTCAAAGAGCTTGTTGTACTGGTCGATGTTGCGGACGCTGCGCGAGGCGAGCAGCTTGAGACGACGCTCCATTTCGCGCACGGCGTTGCGTAGAGCGTTGGCAGCGAGCTTGGGCTCAGTGATGATGGGCGTGAAGAGATGCGGAATGCCCTCGTACATGCCGAGTTCCACGCGCTTGGGGTCGACGAGGATCAGGCGCACCTGCGACGGCGTGGTGCGGAAGAGCAGGCTCATGATCATGGCGTTGATGGCCACCGACTTACCTGAGCCCGTGGATCCGGCGATGAGCACATGGGGCATCGCGTTCAGGTCGGCTGTGACGATGCGGCCGTTGATGTCTTTGCCCATGGCCAGGGTGAGCCGCGATTTTGCCTTGGCGAAGGTTTCGCTCTCGAGCACGTCGCGCAGATGGATGGTTTCGCGCTCGTGATTGGGGACCTGGATGCCAACGGTATTTTTGCCGGCCATACGTTCGATCAAAATGCTCTCGGCGCGCATGGCGAGACAAAGGTCGTCGCCCAGACCGGTGACGCGGGAATACTTCACACCATTCTCGAGCTTAAACTCATAGGTCGTGACCATGGGGCCGGGATTGATCTGCACCACCTGGCCGCGCACACCGAATTCGGCGCACTTTTCGACGAGGACCTTGGCTTCTTCGCGGAGTTCGTCTTCGCGCACCTTCTGCGGGCCTTCGCCGGCAAGGAGCAACGTGCTGGGCGGCAGCTTGAATCCGCTGACGTTCTTGGGAGCAACGGTGGCCGAGCGCACTTCAGCATCGGCGCGGCCGTGAATGGCGATTTCGTCCGAGGCCCAGGGGGTGGGGGCGGCAGCTGCGGGAACGGGTTCGAGGCGTAGTGCGACGGGACGAACAGGCGCTTGCGGCGGGGCGACAGAGCGGTCGTCAGGAAAGCGCGCGGCTGCGGGCTGCTGCATGGGAACAACATTCTGCGCAGGAAGACTGGATGGCTGCGCGGGGCCGTGGCTTGCTGCTTCCGCTTCAGCGCGTTCCCAGATGCTGCGGCGCTGAGTGATGGGGATGATTTCTTCAGCGGGCCTGACAGCAGACTCGCCGCGGGACTGGGCCGATGCCGAGGCGGCCGAAGCTGGCTGATTCGGATCGGCTGCTTCGAGCGGCGCACGGCGGAAGGCCGGGACGTCGTCGAGTGGGTCAGGTTGGGCGAGTTGGGCGGCGCGCTTGCGGCGATTGAAGAAAGCAGCCAGAAGGCCGGGGCGGCGGACGGATTCTTCGTGGTCCGGCTCGGCGTCAGAGTTAGGGCCTGCGGCTGGGATGGGGCCGGCGGCTGGGCTGAACTCAAGAGTCGACGGCGGTGCGTAATCGCGATCGCGGTTGGATACGCCGACCATTCCCTGCTCGAATTCCTTTTCTTCGCGTTGTTCGGCACGCTGCTCGCGCCAGTTCTTCCAGCGGTCGAGCGCGCTTTGCAGATGGAGCCAGTAATTCTCCACGGCTTCTTTGATGACCCAGAAGCTGATGGCAGAGGCGAAGTAGAGGCCGGCAAGGGCAAACGCGGCGGCCACCAGCCAGGCGCCCTGGATGTTGAGGTAGCTGACCAGAAGCCCGGCCATGAGGCGGCCAAGTACGCCTTCCACGGGGACCATGTGCATCCAGCGCCAATGCCAGGGCGTGAGGCCAAAGGCTGCGGGCAGAAAGGTGAGGGCGAGCAGCGTTCCCATCCAGCGCAGCAGCGCCGAGCCGCTGGGGCGGGAGCGCATCCAGGAGTAGCCGATGCCGCCGAGCCACAAGGGCAAGAGGAAGGCAGTGAGGCCAAGCGTCTGGAGGAGGAGATCGCTGAGATACGAACCGAAGGGGCCAATCCAGTTGTGCACGGCATATGTGCCGGCGGAATCGCTGACGGTGGCCGTGTTCAGCGAGGGATCAGTGGCGTGGTAGGTGGCGAGCGCGAAAAAAACGAGGAGCGAGACCAGCAGCAGCACAAGCCCCAGGAACAGGTTCAAGGGGCGGCTTCGCGTTGGCGAGAGAACAATGCGAATGGGCTTCATGACGGGGCGCTTTATCCTCTGGGACCGCCGCACTAGCATCCGGGACGAACTCGGCCGGAAAGCCGGCAGTACGACGAGTAAAAATCCCAGAGCAAGTTTTATTATCCCCGGCTGCATTGTGGATTCCGTGGACGATAGAGGAGGGGGAACCTTGTTGTGGACCCCCGGCGAAACCTACGGCATGATGCCTTCGGCGCGCAGAAGTTGGATGCAGCGCTTGAGGCCTTGATCGTAGGTCAGGATGTCGTAGTGCAATCGGACGGCGACGGCGCAGATGTGGATGTCGATGGATCCGCATTCGACGCCGCGGCTGCGGCAGAGATTGAAGAGACGGGCGGCTTCGACGAAGTCCTCAGCCGCGATTGTTTCGTCGGGAAATGGATCGAGGAGATTCTTCAGCTTTGTGAACCGCGCTTTGTCCCTGACGCCGGAAAGTATCTCCTGCCGGATTGGGCCGAGCATGATGGCGCGGCCGTCGCGAATCGCCTCCTGTAATTGCGCGATCATTCGCAGTTCGTCTGGCGGCAGATTCGCTTGGTTCGGACGGCGGAGCGCAAGCGACCACGCGCAGGTGTCGACGATCGTCTTCATTCTTCATCAAGCTCGATGCGATCGAGCTTGCGCACCTTCTTGTAATCGTAGGTGGGGTCGTAGTCGATGGTGCCGAAGTGGTCGAGGATCTCGAGCTGCTTGCGGCGGCGGATGTACTCGTCGAGTGCGGCGGTGACGGCTTCCCTTTTGGTGGCGTGGTTGCCGATGCGACGGGCCTCGTTGATCAGGTTATCGTCCAGGGCCAGGTTGGTCGGCATGGCTACACCTCGCAATGTGTAGAATATCACACATTAGAATGTGTAGGCATAACATATTTAAATTGTTTAAGTTGCTGCGTATTAAGCCTTATGCTATCTAACCAATCGCAAAAAACGGGATGGATGGGAGGCGTGAGTTCGATCATTCCCTGGTCCCCAAATGCAAGGGACCAGGGGCACCCTCATTTTTCGTGAGATGGGCGAAAAGCAACCGCAGATCCTTCGGCTACGATTGGCGCAAAATGCGCGCCAATCTACGCTGGAGATGACAGTCAAGAATTTAAAGGCCGATCAGCTTTGCGCCCCAGATGAGTAAAGCGGTGCCGAGCAGGATGCGATAGAGAGCGAACATGGCGAAACCGTGCTTGCGCACCCAGAAAAGGAACCACTCGACCACGCCCAGGGCCACGATGAAGGAAACCGCCAAGCCGATGATCAGCACGATCCAGCGTTCCCCATTCATGACCACATGAGCAGCGGCCGCGGTGGCAGCATCAGCTGACTTGCTGACATGGATTTCCTTGAAGAGGTCCCAAAGCGTGGCGGCGACCATGGTGGGGATCGAGAGCAGGAAACTGAATTCGAGGGCAGCGGGGCGGCTGAGGCCAACCATTTGTCCGGCGGCGATGGTGGACATGGAACGCGAGGTGCCGGGAAAAATGGCCGAAAGCGACTGGCAGAGGCCGATCCAGATGGCCTGCATGAGAGTCATGTCTTCAACGTGGCCCGTAGCGGCTTCATAGCGGCTGGTGCGGGAGTCGATGATCCACATGATGAACCCGCCAATGATGAGCGCCAGCGCCATGGCGGTAAGACTGGCCAGATTCCGCTCGCTCCACTTCCGCAGCAGGAGAGCGGGCACAGACGTGACCATGAAGGCGATGAGGGTGAGCGAGATGGGATGCGTGAACCAGTTGCTGCGGCCGTCGTCGCCCTCGGGAAACGTGCGGAGGAAGTCGACGATGCGGGAAAGGAACAAGATGATGAGCGCGACGATGGCGCCGAGTTGGATGACGATGGTGTACATCTTCCAGTAGGCATCGTCGAGGGGAATCCTCATGAGCGCTTCGGTTATGCGCAGGTGCGCGGTAGAGCTAACCGGAAGAAACTCGGTCAGGCCTTCAACAATCCCCAGGATGATGGACTGGATGTACGGATTCAAGAAGCCTCCAGCGAACTATAGCGGGTTTGCCAGGAGCCAGGGGATTGGGGGGCCCGGCTCACTCCTGGTCAATCCCGTAGACAGGAATGCCTTCATCCAATTTGTACACCAGCGCTCCGGCCCGCCAAGCATAATCTGTGCCGCTAAAGTGATCTTTCAGCCTGTTGGCGAGTTCGTGGGCATGATTCAGCGCATTTTGACTCTTTTTGTCGTCTCCGTTGGCGCTAAACATGTCTTTCAGGACGGCCTGACGATAGACGGCCTCATAGAGTGCGCGGGCGGTGCGGGGCCCGTCGGGGTGCTCGTCGGCATACTTTTCGTAGATCTCTGATTCCTTCTCAGGACATTGCACCGCTCCCTGCCAGTCACCGCAGAGTCTGTTGTCAATCAGGTCAAAGGCGGCGAGGTCAGCCTGGCGGGTGTGCGGATAATACTTGATGACCTTCTTGAGGCCGTCATCGTCCATTTGCTCCCGCATATACGGGTCCTTCTCGTGGGAGGAACGCAGCGTGGAGGCATCGGCCTTTTCAATCTGCCACTGGATGTCGGCCGAGCGCCACGCGGCTTCAGGCACCAGGGGCGAGTTGGGGAACATCTCCGTAAGGCGGCGGTAGAGCAGACGTGCGCTCTGGGCCGCGTTGACAGGGCCGCGCGGGTCAGAGGCGAGGGATTCCTGGTTGGCGGCTGCGCCCATCAGGATCTGGTCGCCGTTGGGAGTGTTTTCAATCACGACACCCTTGGACTGCATCCAGCCGGAGATGGGCGGCGGGGTATCGTTGGCGTCTCCAATGAGCGGGGTGTCTTTGCTTTCCTTCACTTCCTCAATGTCGGTGTTGGCGTACACCCGGATCCATGGGCCGCTTTTCTCTGCCATCACCATTTCGCGGCCGATCTGCACGCGGTCAACCTTTTGCGAATTCTTGTCGGCGGCGACATAGAGCCAGGTGACCTGGAGGGCTGTGGCGCGCGGGCCGGCGAGGGGCTTTTCAAGCTGGGGCTGCTTCTTCTGGGCAAAGGCGGGCGCGGTAGCGCACAGCAGCGCGAGCGAGAGCGTGAGGGCGCGGGCGGCGAGGATGCGGGGATGAGTCACAACTGGAATCATAGGTGAAACGACGCTTTTACGCGCGTTCGGTAAGCACCTCGGCCAACAGGGCGGGGTCAACGTTGCCGCCGGAGACGACCGCTGCGGCCCTGCGGTACTCCGGCAACTCGGCGGCGTGAAACAGGAGCGCTGCCACGGGAACTGCGCCGCTGGGCTCGGGAACAAGGCGCGTGGCCGCCACAATGGCGCGCATGGCGGCGCGAATTTCAGCCTCGGTGACAGTGATGACGCCATCAACGAAGGCCTGGATGTGCGCGAAGTTGCGCTCGCCCACGCTCTGCGTGCGCAGACCGTCGGCAATGGTGCGGCTGGTGAGTTCCGCGCCCCAGGTGACGATTTTGCCGGTACGGAAGCTCTCCGCCGTGTCGCCTGCCAGTTCGGGCTCAATGCCGAAGACCTTTGCCTGGGGACGCAACTGCTTGACGGCGGCGGCAACACCGCTGAGCAGGCCTCCGCCGCTGACGGGCGTGAGCACCAGGTCAACGTCTGGCCATTCTTCGATGATTTCAAGGCCGCAGGTGGCCTGGCCGGCGATGATCTGGTCGTCGTCGTAGGGAGGAATGACTACGTAGCCGTGCTCGCGGACCAGCTTCTCGGCCATGGCGAGGCGCTCACTTGAAGCGTTGCCGACATCCACCACCTGCGCGCCGTAGGCGATGGTGGCCGCACGCTTGATGGCGGGAGCATTCGAGGGCATAACGATGACGGCCTTGGCGCCCACCTCGCGCGCCGCATAGGCTACGGCCTGCGCGTGATTCCCGCTCGAGTAGGTGATGACGCCGCGGGCGATTTCGCTCGCTGTGAG
>Ga0182014_10002901_pt1 | contig 21125 bp, 19 predicted proteins | sample 612S2DmetaG_FD_120489 | JGI IMG/M metagenome (GOLD analysis project Ga0182014, IMG submission 120489) | Permafrost microbial communities from Stordalen Mire, Sweden - 612S2D metaG | ecosystem: Environmental > Terrestrial > Soil > Wetlands > Permafrost | place: Sweden: Stordalen | collected...
ATCAGTTGGGCCAAGAACCACATGGTCGATCCGCAGGAGTATTATCTGGCGTCGAAAGATCCCAACAGCGAGCGCATCGCGCACATCTTCAAGGGCTACCAAGCCGAACTGCGCAAGAACAACGCTCTCGACTTCGACGATCTGCTGCTGGAGGCGGTGCGCCTGTTGAAGGTATCGAGCGAAGCTCGCGAACGCTACCAGCGCCGCTATCGCTACCTGCTGGTGGACGAGTACCAGGACACCAACCGCCCGCAGTACGAACTGATGAAGCTGCTGGCCGGCGAGCGTAAGAACGTCTGCGCCGTCGGCGACGAAGATCAGAGCATCTACTCCTGGCGCGGCGCCGATATCCGCAACATCCTTGAGTTTGAAAAAGACTTTCCCAACGCCCACATCGTTCGCCTGGAACAGAACTATCGTTCGACGCAGGTGATTCTGGAGGCGGCGGGCGCGGTGGTGGCCAACAATATCCGACGCAAGGGCAAGAAGCTGTGGACCGACCGGCAGGGCGGAAGCTTGATCGGCTACTACGAGGCTCCAGACGGCGAAAACGAAGCCCTGTTCATCGCCGACCGCATTCAGAAGTTTCTGCGTGAGTCCGGCGACACAGGGAGCGAGGCCCATTGCGCCGTCCTCTATCGCACCAACTCGCAGTCGCGCCTGGTGGAGGAGGCGCTGCGCCGCTACAACATCAGCTACACCATGGTGGGCGGGTTCAGCTTTTACGAGCGCGCCGAGATCAAGGACATGCTCGGCTACCTGCGGCTGGTGCGCAATCCCCACGACTCGATGGCGCTGCAACGGGTGATCAACACACCGGCCCGCGGTATTGGCAAGACGACGCTGGAGACGCTGGAGCGGCTGGCTCTGGAAACGGGCCAGTCGACCTGGGAAGCTCTCGGACCGGCTATCTCGAACCGGCTCATTCCTTCGCGGGCGCTGATGGCGATTGAATCGTTCCGGCAACTGATTCTCGACGCACAGGCCATGATGGATCCCGACTTCGCCGGCAAGCTCTCCAGTGACGTAGCGCCAGACGAAGACGCGGACACCGGTTTCGCGTATGGCGCCGCCTCGACCGAAGCCGTCAGCCCGGACGCGGCCAGCGCCGACTCGGCGACAAGCTTCGACTTCGGCGGCAACGAGAACCAGATTCCCTTGCTTGACGCTTCAACCTACTCTCCATTTGCCGTCCAGCCCAAGCGGCCGTTCCTCGTCATGCCAAAGAAGAAGGCGGATGCGGAATCTCAACTGGAAGCAAAGGAAGGTTCCGAAGAAACGCCGGCATTCAGGGCTCCGGGCGATGCCGCAACGCTTCCCGAGCTGATTCGCTTCCTCATCGACCGCACGGGCTACATCAAGGCGCTGGAGACCGAGGGTTCTCCAGAGGCCTTCAGCCGCATCGAGAATCTGAAGGAACTGGCCAATGCCGCTCACGATGCGGAGGTGCGCGGAGAAACACTGGCCGAGTTCCTCGACCACGCCGCCCTGGCTTCGGATACAGATCAGTACGATCCCAACTCCCGCGTTACGCTGATGACTCTTCATGCAGCCAAGGGGCTGGAGTTTCCGCTGGTGTTTCTGGCCGGACTGGAAGAGGGCCTGTTTCCCCATTCGCGCACCCTCTCGAATCCAGAGGAGCTTGAGGAAGAGCGCCGCCTGTGTTACGTGGGCATGACGCGAGCGATGAACACATTGATCCTGACGCGCGCGCACTATCGACGCCGTTATGGCAACGACGCGCCGGAGATGAGCGTTCCCTCGCGGTTCCTCGAAGAGGTTCCGAGCCAGTTGATCGAGAATCTGGGCGGACGCAGTCCGGCGTGGTCGACGCCTGCCTACGGCGGCGGTTACGGTGCAGGGCGACGCCGCGCGCCCTCCCACACGAGCGACTTCGACGGACAACACTACAACTACGAGGACGAGAGCCAGGAAGCTTTCAACCCATCCGCCGGCGGCAGGAAGGCTTCAGGATCGAAGCCTTTCGTGGCCTCGTGGATGAAGCCGAAGGTCGCTCCCATAGGGAACGAACCCGGACCAAAGAGTAAAAGCGCGGAAACGCCGGAGCCGCCGTTGCCGGGCAAGCCAGACTCGATCGACAACATTGCGCGCTTCTTCGGGGGCAAGACCGGCATTGGCAAGCCCGGCGCAATGCCGCGGCCGGCGATGGAGATTCCCGCGTCGCGTGGCGCCGCCGGACTCAAGAAAGGCCAGCGCGTGCGGCACGCGAAGTACGGCGAAGGCACAGTGCTGATGCGTGAAGGCGACGGCGACACTGCCAAGCTGACCGTGATGTTCACTCGGCATGGCTTGAAGAAGCTGATGGAGAGGTTCGCCAATCTCGAGAAGATTTAGCGTCGTGGACAACGGGTTCGTTGAGCTGGTGTTGCCGAGGTCTTTCGATGAAGTTGGCAAGTTGGCATCCGCTGCGCGGAGATGGCAGGTTGGCAAGTTCGCGGGCAGAGTTGGGTTGAGAGAGACTTCACTGTTTCGCAGTTTTACAGGTTCTGTGAAGGCGCGCGGTTTTCTGAATTAAACTACTGAATCCGATTGGTTTAAGTGGCCCCCCAGTTTCACGGCCCTCAAATGGGGAAAGGGGAGGGGGTCACGCTCGGGATCGCTGTTTTTGGGGCTGGCTGCGGGTGGAGCTAAGAGCGACTTGAGCCGCGTAGAGGAGCTTGCTGGCATCTTCGTTTCGAATTGCCTCTATGAGCATTCCGTAAGTGACGCAAGCAATGAAATCGCTGACGCCTTGATGGCCGGAAAGTGGAGGCATGGCTTTCCGGTAAGCAGTATTAGCCTCGCTGCGTGCCCCGTATTGATTTCCGCATTTCTTTGATTCAGCCTGAAAAGCGCTCTCCCAAGCATCGCAGCAACGGGCAACGGCAGGGTTCTTGAGGGCTGGACTTGGCAGGTCCTGCGCGCTTCCGGGAATCTTGGCTGTGCCGGGTCTCTTCATTGGATGTCTCCTTGTGCGGCGTATTGAATCTCGACCCTTTGATTGTGCGCCGGGGGAGGGCAATTATCCGCAAAGTGAAGAAAATGACATCCCGGCGGCGGTCCGGTTTGGACAAGGACAGCGAGTCAGCCGCCGCAGCGCGGCGTCGAGCAAGTCAGCGAGTCAGCGGGTGGAGTGGGAAGGCGAAGTTCTTTGCGCTCGCGGGCCGGTGAAACAGAAGAGGGCGGTTGCAAAGCCTGCCAGAACAGCCTCTGCCAATTCCTTGCAGAGGTTTCGTTCCGCCAGGACCGATGCAGCTTCGGAAGGATGATGGGCCTCTACAATAACTTCGGCTGCCATTCGTCTTCAGAAGTGGATGGATGGTTGAGCCAGTGAGCGTGCTTTCGATGGTCGATCAAGACCGGCGGATCTCCGAGACGATGGCGGCGGAACGCCCACGGCTGCGCAATTTCATCCGCAAACGGGTGGCCGATGAGGCCGATGTGGAAGATCTGCTTCAGGAGGTCTTCTTCGAACTGGTGGAAGCGAACCGCCTGCTGAAGCCGATCGACTACGTGACGAGCTGGCTCTATCAGGTTGCGCGCAACCGCATTACTGATCTATTTCGCAAGAAAAAGCCTGTGGCGTTTGCGGATGCCGCGGTGGAGAACGAGGAAGGCGAACTGCTGCGGATTGAAGATCTGCTGCCCTCGCCGGATGCCGGGCCGGAAGCGGTCTATTTCCGCCGAGTGCTCTTCGAGGAGTTGGAAGCCGCGCTTGGTGAGTTGCCGCGAGAGCAGCGCGAGGTCTTTCTTGCCCACGAGATGGAGGGGCGCAGCTTCAAGGAGTTAGCGGCGGAGAGCGGCGTGAACGTCAACACGCTTCTGGCGCGGAAGCGCTACGCGGTACTCCATCTGCGGGAGCGATTGCAGAATGTTTACGACGAGTTCATGAGGAAGTGAGGGAGAAGATGAAAAGGAAATGGATGTTTTTTCTGATTCCGCCGGCATTTGTTCTCTTTGTGACGATTTTCGGCGAAGTGGTAATGCACCTGTGGAACTGGCTGCTTCCGGCGCTGTTCGGATGGCACGCGATCAGCTTCTGGCAGGCTCTCGGACTGCTGGTCCTGTGCCGGATTCTCTTCGGAGGCTTCGGCGGCCATCATGGTGGGCGCTCCCACAAGATGCAGCGGCAGTGGGCCGAGCGCTGGGAGAAGATGACGCCGGAAGAGCGCGAGAGATTCCGGCATGGGATGCGCGGACGCTGCGGCTGGTCTGCACCGCCAAGCAGCGAAGCCGGGGAGCAGGCCTGACCGGGCCCGCGCCGGACGACAGCAGGGGAGTGAACAGGCCATGAGTGATGGGCACGAGGAGCGCGAAGAACAAGAGAAACGGCGCGAGCGGGAGGAGCGGGAAGACCGCGAGGACCGGCTCGAACGTTACCCGCGGGATGAGAGGGAACCGGAGCGGGGCGGTTCCTAACAGCCCGGTTAAGAATCATTCGTATCGTCGGGCAATTACGAGGGGATCAACGGAGGGGGCTGAAACCCACCGATTGGTCCCCTTTCAATTTGCAGCCATCCTTTCATTTTCGAGCTATCAGGCAGGTCAGAGACCGCTCTGCCTCTTTCGTCTTCTGAGGACCCAGGTGGTCATGCAGCGAAAGTCCTGGACGATGGTTGTTTTCAGCGGGTCGACAAGAACGGCGTCCAGCTCTTCAGTCAAATCGAGGAGCATGTCTTCATCGACGAGGAACCACTCGGAGCCATCTCCCACGCGAAAGATGTTGGCGCGCACCGGCTCAAAGTCCATGCCGATTCTCGAGCCGAGACGGCAGAAGAGCATACCGCCGGGACGCAAGACGCGCCACAGCTCCGCCAATTGGGAACGAAAATGATCCTCATCGCGCGCGAAGTGCAACACGGAGTTGCAGAGGACTACATCGGCAAGCTCATCGGGAAAGGGCATGTGCTCGATTTGGCCGACCTGAAAGTTGCCGGCGGGTAGTCCGGTACCGAGTGAGGCGGAGAGTTGGCGCACGTGATCCACGGCCTTGGGATCTGCGTCGAGGGCGAAGACTTCGCAGCCCTCGCGAAGCAGGTGGACTAGATTGCGCCCATAGCCGCATCCGGCGTCGAGGACGCGCATTCCGGCGACGATGTTTCCGCGCAAGATCTGGTCAAAGACGTAGATATCGATCTGGCCGAATTGTTCCTGAACGGTTAAGGGCATCTGGGCTCCGGGATTTGGATTGAGAGCTGCGCGGGTTGGGCTTGCGTGATGGTTCGTCAGAAATTGGCAAGTTAGCGCCGCTCACGCGGCATTGGCGAGTTAGCGAGTTGGCGGATCTTTGGGTTATCTACGCTTCACTGCTGTGGCTCATTTGATGGACCTGGGGACGGAGCGCTGTCTCCAGCGCCGTCCAGGTGCGTGACGTGAACGCTGGCCTGGGTTTCGGGGACCGTGCCGTCGTTCACTTGCACCTCAACCGGCTTGCCGAGGATGAGAATCCGCTGGATGGCCTTGCCATGGCCGGGTACGACGACGCGCTGGGTGACGGAGTTGGCACCGGACTTCACGGTGACGGGCACTTCGGCGGATGCGTAACCTGCGTTGGAGATGTTGACGGCGACCAGGTAATTGCCGGTCTGGGCGGGCGAGGGAAAGACACTGTCGATGGTCAGGTCGGGGAGTCCCTTGTCGGCATCGACCCAGTCGGCGAAGAACCAGGAGAGATCGCGGCGCACGCTGGCCTGTTCGAGAAGCTTCTCGAAGGAGCCGGGTCCGTGGTCGCGGAGATAGCCGAGGCTGTTATCGGCGGTGGGATCGTAGGCGCGCAGGGCGGCGGAGAGGGCAGCGTCGCCGGCCACATCGCGGAGCATCCAGAAGGCATAGGTGGCCTTGGTGCGGTAGTAGATGGGAGAGATGGCGAGCGCCAGGGGCTGCCCGGCACCGATGCCAGGGCTGGCCGGCTCGATGAGCGCCAACGAGAGGCGCGACGACTCGAGCTCTTCGAGGGCGCGAGTGCGTCCGCGCTGTTTCTCGACCCAGAGGGTGCCCATAAAGTGCGCAACGCCTTCCGAGAGCCATGCGCGGGGAGACTGCATCCATGCATGGGTGAGGGCGTGGGCGAGGATGTTCTGCAACTGCTCGGGCGAGGCCTCACGGATGGATGTGGCGAGGAGTGCGCCGGTTTCGAAGGGCGCGTCGTCGGGATCGGGCAGGTCGAGTACCGTGAGTTGCGAACGCGGGCGCTGACCGAGCCAGCCTTGGAGAAAAGGCGTGACCATGGCGGCGGCCGCGGTCCAGGACTCGACGGCGGGCTCGTTGGTGGGCAGGGTCCAAAGCGTCGTGTTGGCGGCGGCATGCGAGGCGCGGGAGGCGACAAAGAGACTGGGGGCCTCGAAACCGAGCGTCGAGCTTTCGAGCATGGCGGTGGCGACGCCGTCTATTTCCGCGCCCACGGTCGAGACATTGGTGACGGTGAGCGGAGCGGGATGGCCATTGATAAGCGCTACGGTGGGTGCCTGGCCGCGGGGAAACTCGTCGGTGAGGCGAAGGCGGAACTGCGCGCCGGCCATGCGCAGCTTATGGTCGCCCATCTCGTCGAAGAGGCGGGAGCCGTCGCCGAGGATGACGGGCACGCTGGAGACGGGATACCAAACCACGTTGCCGAAGCCGCGGAGTCCTGTGAATGGGACGCCGATTTCATCCCAGTCCGAATGGAGAGCGACATCGTTGGGGGTTCCAATGACCAGCAGGCGCTGCGCGGATTGAGCGATTGCGCCGGAGTAGGTGACGTCGATCTGGATGCTCTGGCCGGGGTCGAGCGGGGTGGGCAGGGGGACCGCGGCTTCGTGCAACTGGCCGGTGTGGTCGGCGTCGGAGTTGAGGGTGGCGACGGGGAACGTGACGTAGCGGTTCAGAACGCGGATGCGCTCCCAGTTGAGCGAAGAGGAGATCTGAAGCGGGATGTGGGCGAGGGGCGATTTGCCGTCGTTGCGGAGAGTGACGAGCGCGCGGACGGCAATCTGCTGGGCTGCGGTGTGGAGGTGCACATCCATGTCAAAGGCGACGGGGGTAACGGCTTGGCGCTCCGCGTCGGTGGCGATGGGGGCGGCGGTGGGTGCGCCGGCCAGTTGCGGGGCGGGAGGGGCGGCCTGGGTGGTGGTCTGGCCGTTCTCGTCTGTGGAGCGGGAGAAGATGACCTGGCCGCTGGGCGTTTGGTCCTGTTGAGGCGCGGTTTGGGGCGGCGGGGGCGGCAGATTAGGGCTCTGCGCCAGGGATGAAGTGGCCACGAGGGTCGCGGCTGTCACGGACAGAAACAGGGTCCGCGCTGGAGAAAAGTTCATGAGCCCAAGCCTTTCTGTTTGCGTGGTTTAGACGCGCCTGGAGCGGCGGGGAAAGCGGAGCGCGCGGCGTTACGGCGCTGGCGGAAGGCCTCGTAGAGCACCACCGCTCCGGCGGCGGAGACGTTGAGGGAGCTGACGCCACCGGCCATGGGAATGCGGAGCAGATGGTCGCAACCGCGACGGACCAGATCGTGGAGGCCAGCGCCTTCGCGGCCGAGAACGAGGACGCAGTTGCCGGTCAGGTCGAACTGGTCGTAGTCGGTTTCTCCACGTTCGTCGAGGCCTACGATCCAGAGGTTTTGGCGCTTAAGGTCTTCAAGGGCGCGGACGAGGTTGACGACGCGGGCGATGCGCAGGTGCTCGGCGGCGCCGGCGCTGGCCTTGACGGCTACCGGGCTGAGTGGAGCGGAACGGCGCTCGGTGAGCACGACGCCATCGACGCCAGCGCCATCGGCAACCCGGAGGAGTGCTCCGAGGTTTTGGGGGTCTTCGACGCCGTCGAGAGCGAGGAGCAGGCGCGCCGTACCGGCCTTGGCCGCCGGGTCAGGCTCGAACAGGTCTTCGATTGAATGAAACTCCCGCGGCCGGACAAAGGCGACAACGCCCTGGTGAGCGGGAGTTTGGGCTGCCAGGGTCAATTGTTCGCGCGACTCCTGGCGGACGCGCACACCGGATTCGCGGCACTGGGCCAACAGTTTCTCGAGGCGGAGGTCGTGGCGCTCCTGGGCTACAAGCACATGGTCAAAACGGCGGCGTCCGGCCCTGAGCGCCTCTTCCACCGGATGCAGACCGTACAGGACTTCCATGAGGGATAGTGTAGAAGATCGAAGCAGACAAAGAAGGAACGGATCGGACAAAGGCAGCAGGTTGGCGTCCGCTCGTGCGGGCGTGGCGAGTTGGCGGGTGATGCTGGAGGGCGAGACGCCACTCATTTGTTGCGAATCGATGTCCGCACGAATTGTCAAACAGCGTTCACTTTCTTGTAATGTTCACCTCCTATTGTTCAACCGGATAGAGGATTCCCCAAGAACGTATTCCCCGTTGATCGACTCGATTCTCTGTCCACCAGCCAGCCAACAAGGGACAACCTGAGATAGGTCGCCCACGGGGTTTCCCCAATGCCCGCGGTGTCCCCCAATCCAAAAACCGGATCTTGCCAACAGATCTTGCCAACCAGGAGGTTGAAGAAAATGAAGCTCAAGAACATTGCAGTTGCTGTGTGTCTCACAGCGTTCGCTGCCGGCGCCGCGCTGGCACAAGAGGACGACCGCAAGGTCCCGCATCTGGATCACGTCTTTGTGATCATGATGGAAAACCACTACATCAGCCAGGTCCTCGGCAACGCCAACGCGCCCTTCATCACCAGCTATGCGGCGAGCGCCAACCTGGCCAAGAATTACTTTGCGGTTGGGCACCCCAGTCTGACCAACTACCTGGAGATCACCGGCGGCTCGAACTTCGGGATCATCAACGACGATTCGCCGGACTGGCACAACAAGACGTGCGTATCGAACATCGATTTGAGCTTGCCGGCGCTTGAGTCCGCGCCCACCAATACCTGCCCGATTGCCGGGCATGGCCTGGACGGCGCGACTCCGGCCGTGGACACGACCAACGAAGGCACGCCCGCCGAGCCGATCTACAACACCCCCATTGCTCCGGCGGAGACGGTCGGGATGAGCATCGGGGACCAGTTGGTTGAAGCGCACCTGAGCTGGAAGAGCTATCAGGAGAGCCTGCCCCCCTATGGCGCGGACGGCGTGGACAACAGCGACGGGCTTCTCTCCAACCTGACAGAAGTTGCGCCGGGCGTGCCGAACCTCTACGCGGTGAAGCACAATCCGTTCGTCTACTTTGCCAGCGTACAATCGGGCAGCAACCCGGAGAACAGCCTGAACAATGTTGTGGGCCTGAATCAGCTTTATGACGACCTGGCCAGCGGGAATGTTCCGAACCTCGCATTTATCGCGCCCAACCAGTGCCACGACATGCATGGCCGCTTCAGCACCGAGGTTGGCCCCGGATGCTCGATCGATGCGAACAATATTGCGCAGGGCGATGCTGCGGTGAAGGCTTTGATCACCGGTATCAAGTCCTCGAAGATGTGGAAAGAGGGCAACAACGTGATTGTCACGGTTTGGGACGAGAACGATTACAGCAGCCTGCCCAACCAGGTTCTCACCATTGTGGACACCAGCTACGCTCCGACCGGCATCTCCAGCAACAAGGCGTACAACCACTTTTCGCTGCTGAAGACGTTGGAAGCGGGCTTCGGCCTCCACTACCTGAACCACGCGGCGGATAAGGGCGTGAAGACGATGTCCGATCTGTTCGGCGGGAACTAACTCCCTCTGCCAGCAATAAGGGCCGGCCGCGCTTTGGTGCGCGGCCGATGTTGGCAGGGAAGCCGAAGGGAGCATTGGGACTTGAAGTGCTTGCCGGCAGGCGGCATACTGGCATTTCTGGAGAGGACATGAAATCTTCCGCGAAGACCTTTACCGCTTTGCTGGAGCCGCTTCGGAACGGGCTGGGATGGGTGATTGCGCGGGTTCCGTTCGACGTTCAAGAAGCGTGGCCGGTGCGCAATAGACTGCGCGTTCGGGGCGAGATCGGAGTCGAGAAAGGTAATCGAGAGGGATTTCCGTTTCGGACATCGTTGTTTGCCGAGTCGAGCGGCGGAGGACACTTTCTGCTGGTGAATAAGAAGATGCAGGCGGGGGCGAAGGCCAGGTCCGGGGAAAAAGTGCGGATCAGGCTGGAACCGGACCTGGAAGAGCGGCCAACGTCGATTCCGGCGGAGCTGGAGAAGGCGCTGAAGGGCGACCGGAAGCTGCGCAAGTGGTTCGACGCGATGAGCCCATGGCATCGGAGAGAGATTAGCAAGTGGGTAGACGAGCCGAAGGGCGCGGAGACCCGGCTGAAGCGAGCGGAGAAGATGGCGGAACGGTTGATGCAGGCGATGGAAGGAGAGGACGAACCGCCGCCGGTGCTGAGGGCGGCTTTCCAGCGCCAGCCGCTTGCGCTCGCAGGCTGGAATAAGCTGACTCCGACTCAAAGGCGCAACCATCTGCTGGGAATCTTCTATTACGAGACCGTTGAGGGGCGGGAGCGGCGTGCGGCCAAGGCGGTGGAGGAAGCCTTGCGGGCGGCGGCGAGAGGGACCCTTACGCAAACGTAAGGTTTCCGGAGCGTATTTTTGGTGGTAACGCGGCGGATTCTGTCGTCTAATCAAAGGAGATGAGCAGCAAATCTATATCGGCATTATCGTCATTATTCGTTTCGAGCTCCGCTGTGGCGGCCGATGAGCAGATTCGCCAGGAAAATCTTGCAATATCGGCGGGGCTCAAACGGCAGGACGCCGGGCTATTGGATGAGTTGATTGTCCGCTACCAGCACCGGCTGCTGCGCTACCTGCTCTATTTGTCGGGAAACCGCGAGCAGGCTGAGGATCTGTTCCAGGAGGTCTGGATGCGGGTTCTGGTCCGGGGCGGACAGTACAACGGCCAGGCGCGGTTTGAGACCTGGCTCTTTACGATCGCGCGCAACCTGCTGATCGATCAACGCCGGAAGCGGACGATGAGCAGCCTGGACGAGCTTATCGAAGGCAAAGGCGACGATGACCGAGCCATGGCCTTTGAGGTCGCCGACGGCGAACCGACGCCTTTTGACTGTTTTGCAAACCTTGAAGACCGGGAACGAATTGCGGGCGCGCTTCTGGAGTTGGACGCTCTGCATCGCGAGGTGCTGGTGCTGCGATTCCACGAGGAGTTGTCGCTGGAAGAGATCGCCAAGGTGACGCGGGCGCCGCTTTCTACCGTTAAATCAAGGCTTTATCGTGGTATGGCGATGGTCCGGCCGAAGCTCGAACGCACTGGCGCGCGCCTCCTGGAGGCAGTGTGAAAATCGTCGAGCTCGATGCCCGCGATGCGGCGGTTCCCTCGGAAAAGGGTGCAAGCGAGGGGGCCGAACGCGACCTGCTTTCGGCTCTGGCCGGAAATCAGGCTGGGCGGGAGCGTGCCGTTGCCCACAAGACCCGCCGCGTGGTGCAGGCCTCGCTGGGCGTGATGCAGGACCAGAAGGCGGGGAGCAGGCGGGGCCGGGCCGTGGCTATGGCTTCGATTCTGCTGGTGGTTCTTGCGCTGGGCCCCTTCGTCTGGAGGGTGGCCGACGACCTGATCGGCGGCGAGCATTTCAGCGACATCGCAACGCAATTCAGCTTGTGGGTCTGCATCCTGTGCCCGGCGCTGGTGGCGGCGGCGCTAGTGGCCGGCTGGTCGCGCGACAAGCGCTAAGTCCAGAAGAACTGACCAAACTTCAACCTGCGGCGCTCTGAACGCAACTTCCGCCTTCCCTTTCCCGTCCATTCAAATAGGCGTTAAACTGATTTTGAAATCTGGAAAGGCCCTCCTTCGGAGGGATTGCTTATGCGCGATCCACAATCCATCACTGTAAACGAAGACGAACGCATGATTCCGGTCTGGTCGATCATTGTCGCCAGCCTGGCGTTTGTGCTGGTGGAGTACTACTTTTGGGTTATTGCGCCGGATCAGCGGCACCACGCGCCGCCGCCGCTCGGTTTCCGCATCTACTTCAATCTCTCCTGGGGCATCGTGGCCGCGCTTTACTTCCTGATGGTGGGCTACATCAGCAAGGACGCACCGCGGCGGGGAATGAGCACGCGGTTCTGGATGCTGGTGTGTTTTGTCATGCCTGGCGGCATTGGAGCGGTCCTCTACTTTCTGCTGCGCCAGCCCGAGGTCACCAGTTGTCCTGCCTGCGGCACGCACGTACAGAACGACTTCCACTTTTGCCCGCAGTGCAACTATCAACTGACGGCAAACTGCGGCACCTGCTTCCGCACCGTGCGGGCCACCGACCAGTACTGCACGTGCTGCGGCCATGAGCTGGCCAAGGACCATCTGCCCACGCGACTGCACGTGCTGGGAGAATGATACTTTGCGGCTGCGGGCATTGAATGCGGCCTGTTAGTTCGAGGTATCCCACCCATTCGCCAGAAAAGAGGCGAATGGATGGGGCACGGGAGCTTTATCGATCGTCCGCCCGGCATTGACCCTGGCCGGATCGCCTTCCTACAATCGAAGTCCTGCATGTCTATCTCGGCGCTGATCATCGACGATGAACAACTGGCCCGCGAGGAGCTGAAGTATCTTCTCGACTCCGTTGGCGGCGTGGAGGTTGTGGGCCAGGGCGCCAACGGGATCGAGGCGGTGGCGCTGATCGAGGAACACCATCCCGACCTGGTGTTTCTGGATGTGCAGATGCCCGGACTCGACGGGTTTGCCGTGATTCGGAAGCTGATGGAGCGCACCGGAACGAATGGCGCCGCCGGCATGGGAAACGATCCGGAGCCGCTGCCGCATTTTGTTTTTGCGACCGCCTACGATCAGTACGCCGTACGCGCCTTCGACGTAAACGCCGTGGATTACCTTCTGAAGCCCTTCGACCGCGGCCGCGTGGTTGAGGCAGTGGAGCGAGTGAGAGGACGTTTGGGCGGAGCGGCCGCGGGGGGCGCCGCTGGCACGCAGGCGGATTCGCCCATTGAGTCTCAGCTTGAGGCGCTGCTGCGGCTGCTCAAGCGTCCACAAGGCGCCGATCGCACACCCCAGCCGGCCAAGCTGATCGTGCAGGCACAGAACAGACTTTTGCTGGTGAGCCAGGCGGAGATCTGCTTCGCGGCCATCGACGAAGGCGTGATTCGCATCGTCACGCGGGCCTTTGAGGGCCAGTCGAAATGCCGTACGCTCGAGGAGTTGCTGGAGCAGCTCGATCCGGCGCACTTCTGGCGCGCCCATCGCGGCTTTGTGGTGAACATCGACCACATTCGCGAAGTGGTGCCGTGGTTCAAATCCAGCTACCAGTTGCGCATGAACGACAAGGCGCAGACGGAGATTCCGGTGAGCCGCACGCAGACGAAGCGGCTTAGGGAGCTGTTCAATCTGTAGTAGCACCGGAGATTGGACGCGGAGCCGACTCAGTCGTACCGCTCAAAGACGATTTGCTTGCGATGCCAGCCGTAGCCGGTCAGCAGCTCACGCACGCCGGAGACCATGAAGTTGAGGCCGCAGATGTAGGCGTAGATGTCGAAGCGGAGGTCTCTTGGCGAAATTGTCGGGTCCGCCGCAGGCACGGGCAGGGGCAGGCCCAACTGCGCGGCGCGCTCTTCAACGATCTTGGCCACGTGCACCTGGACATGGCCGCGCAGGCCGTTCCAAGTTTCGAGTGCACGGCTGAGGGTAGGCAGATAGTGGAAGTTGGGCACGCGAGCAGCAAGCGCTTCGAACTCCTTTTGATAGTAGATGTCGGTTTCGTGGCGGGTGCCGTAGACCAGCCAGATCTGCTTTCCGTTGCTGCGGTCGGGTCCGCCATCGGGAAAGAGCCACTGTGTATAACCGCGCATTGGAGCGATTCCCGTGCCTGTGGCGACCAGAATGGAGTCGGTAATGGGCTCCTGGAGAATGAAGTGCCCGTGGGGGCCGTGAATCTGGATGGTGGCGCCAACGGGCAGATCGGGCAGATCGGCGAGGTGATTGGAGAAGAAGCCTGCTTCGACCCGGTTGACGCAGAGCTCGAAGCGGTTGCCCCTGGCAGCCGAGGCAATGGAGTAGGCACGGGTCTGCATTTTGCCATTCTGGTCCTCCGCCACGGCGGAGACGAACTGGCCGGGAGAGTAAGGAAAGCTCTCCATGGCGTCGATGACGAATTCGAATTGGTAGCACTGGGCTACTTCAGAGATGCACTCTTTGCGTGCAAGACGGGCGGTCGAAAGCTCTCGTGCCAAGGTGTTTCTCTCTTTGCAGGGAAGATCGGGCCGGTGTTGCCGGCCTCAGGAAGATTATAAGTTGCAAGGGGATGGAACTGTCACGCGGCGGCTTCTGCGGAACAGTAATTCGAAATGCGAGTGGATTCAATGGTGGGCCTGCAGGGATTCGAACCCCGAACCAAGGGATTATGAGTCCCCTGCTCTAACCGTTGAGCTACAGGCCCTTCAATGAGCATTGTAGGGTGCGACCTGCGTTGGACGGAAATCGAGAGGGCTTCCGGGGATGGGAGCGGCTCTCGATCAAAGGCTGCATTCTGTCGCGAGAGCTGGTCGCTTAAATTGCTTGATGTGATGAAAAAGAAACCCTCAGGGGCTAAAGCCCGCTGTTTACGCACCATTTACGGCACGGCTGAAGCCGTGCCCTTTCAAAACCCGATCCTCAAGACCCGATCTAAGCAACCATATCTAGTCTTTCAGGGTTACGAGCTTGGCTTTGTTCTGCGCCTCGATCACCAACTGCGCGGCCAGCAGGCACTCCTCCTGATCCTGGGCGGTGTGCGTGCGGTTCACGATGTCGGCCACAAATTGCGGACCGAAGGGGAGCGGCATCCGATTGCAGTCGATATAGCGGGCTTGCTTGCCGTCGACGATGAAGAGGTTGTTGCCCGGGCGCTTGACGGCCACATCGGTGTACTTGCGGATCTCGATGTAGCCGTCTGTGCCGAGGATGAAGAGCCGGCCATCACCCCAGGTTCCCAGGCCGTCGGGCGTGAACCAATCGAGGCGCACGTAGCCGAAGCCGCGGTCGCCGCGCAGCACCATGTCGCCGAAGTCCTGGAAGCGGGGGCGATTGGGATGGCGCAGGTTGGCAATCTGCGCCTCGACGACCTCCGCCTGCTTGGAGCCCGTGTAGTAAAGGAATTGCTCGACCTGGTGCGAGCCGATGTCGCAGAGAATGCCGCCGTATTGTTCCGGATTCCAGAACCACTCGGGGCGCTGTGCTCCGCCGCCGGCGTCGCCGCCGCCCTGGAAGATCTGATGGGGCGCGATGTTGATGGTCTGAATTACCTTGCCGATGGCGCCCTGGCGGACGAGTTCCCCGGCGTAGACGGCTGCCTTTACCTCCAGCAGTTCGCTGTAGAGGATGGCGTAGATCCGCCTGGTCTCGGCGATGGTCTTGCGCACCTGAACCAGTTGCTCAAGGGTTGTGATGCCCGGTTTGTCCGACAGAAAATCCTTGCCGAGTTTCATGGCGCGAACGCCCAGAGGGGCGCGCTCGTTGGCAATCTGCGAACTGAGCACCAGTTGTACCGAGGGATCGTTGAGGATCTCGTCCTGCTTCGCGACCATCTTCACGTTGGGGAAGCGCTTCTTGAAGACGGCGATCTTGTCTTCCTCGCCGCCCCAGGCGGCCACCATCTCGCCCCCGCCGCGCTGGACGGCGCCGATCATGGCGTAGATATGGTCGTGGCTGATGCCGCAGACGGCAAACTTGATGTGGTATTTGGGCGCCTCTTCGGCCTGGGCGGGAATCACGGCGTCTTCAACGATTGCGCGATGCGCCCCGGCCAGGGCCATCGCATTCTCTGGCATCCCGGCCATCATGGCGACCGAGCCCATCAATCCCGCTTGCCCGGCTTGCTTCAGGAAGTCACGCCGGTCCGTAGCGATTCTGTTCATCTCTCCTCCGTATCTCGAAAGGCATGGTTCCATCGGGCAACATGCGTGGTGGTCAGGACGTGGCTCGTTCCGTCACACCAAGTCTTCAAAGCAGAGCGCTTCCCGATTTTGGTCCGCATCGATGATAAGCGCGAATGCCGGGGATAGAGAACTGCCGGGCGCGGGACGGTGGTTAAATAGGTGGAAGCGGTTCGGAGACCCGATCTCCGGCTTGCGCTTAAAGCTGGACCCGCAGTTTTCTCAAAGGAGACAGTATGACTCGTTACGGTATGGTCATTGGCCTCAAACCTGAGACCGAGGAAAAGTACAAGGAATACCACGCGGCGGTGTGGCCGGGCGTGCTGGAGATTATTCGCAAGTGCAATATTCGCAATTATTCGATCTATCTGAAGGACCACACGCTCTACGCCTACTTCGAGTACCACGGAACGGATTATGCCGCGGATATGGCGAGGATGGCGGCCGATAAGACGACGCAGGAGTGGTGGGCGATCATGGAGCCGATGCAGAGCCCGGTGCCGACGCGTAAAGAGGGCGAGTGGTGGGCGAATATGGAAGAGGTGTTTCACCTGGAGTAGTGCGCCTCGACCAACGGCTACGCACATTTTCGGCGTCGGGCGGCCTCTCTGCGAAAATAGAGTCCGATGCTTTCACTGCAAAATGCGGGCAAGCGGTTTGGGCCGCGGGTGCTGTTCCTTGAGGCCAACTGGCTGATCCGGGCGCGGGAAAAGACTGCGCTGGTGGGCGCCAACGGCACCGGCAAATCGACGCTGATGAAGGTGCTGGCCGGGCTGGAGACGCTGGACTACGGCGGCGTGCAGCAGACCCGGGGGATGAGCATCGGCTACCTGCCGCAGGAGGGTCTGCGGCTGACCGGACGCACTGTCTTTGAAGAATGCCTCTCGGTTTTTGACGATCTGCACGAGATGGAGCGGGAGATCGAACGGCTGGGCGGGCAGCTCTCGGAGCTGGATCACGAGGGGACGGAATACGAGACGGCGGCGGAACGCTACTCGATGCTGCAGGAGCGCTTTCACGCGCTGGATGGGTACGCGCTGGACGCGCAGGTAGGCGGCGTGCTGACCGGGCTCGGATTCAGCAAGGAAGACTGGGGACGCCAGACGGACGAGTTCAGCGGCGGCTGGCAGATGAGGATTGCCCTGGCCAAGCTGCTGCTGGCCAAACCTAACTTGCTGTTACTCGACGAGCCGACCAATCATCTTGACTTAGAAACTCGTAACTGGCTTGAGGACTATCTGCACAGTTATCCCTTCGGTTACATACTTATCTCGCACGACCGGTATTTTCTCGACGTGACGATCGACCGCACGGTGGAGATATGGAACAAGCGGCTGACTATCTATCAAGGGAATTACAGCAAGTATCTTACGCAGAAAGACGAGCGGCGGGCGCAGTTGCAGGCGGCCTACCGCAACCAGCGCGAACAGATCGAACACCTGGAGGCGTTTATCAATCGCTTTCGCGCCCAGGCTACGAAGGCCAAGCAGGTGCAGTCGCGCATCAAGGAACTGGAGAAGATCGAGCGCATCGAGATACCGGAAGAAGAGCCGGTGATTCACTTCAAGTTTCCGCAGCCGCCGCCTTCCGGACGCATGGTCGTGGAAGCTGAGGGGCTGGCCAAGAGTTATGGGCCAAAGAAGGTGCTTGAGGGGGTGCGCTTCGGCATTGAGCGCGGCGACCGCATCGCGCTGGTCGGGGTGAACGGGGCCGGCAAGTCGACGCTGATCAAGCTGCTCACCGGCCTGGAGGCGCCGACTGCGGGCTCGATCAAGCTGGGGCACAACGTCATCAGCGAGTACTTTGCGCAGGACCAATACAAGGTGCTGGACGGCGAGGCGCGCATGCTGGACGACATCAGCCGCGCCGCGCTGAAGGTGCCGGAGGTGGAGTTGCGCTCGCTGCTGGGCTGCTTTCTGTTTCGAGGCGACGACGTCTTCAAGCCGCTGGGCGTGCTGTCGGGCGGCGAGCGGAACCGGTTTGCGCTGGCGCGGATTCTGGTGTCGCCGTCGAACTTTCTGCTGCTCGACGAGCCGACAAACCATCTGGACATGCGGGCAAAGGATGTTTTGCTGGAAGCGATCGCGGCGTTCAGCGGTACGGTGGTTTTTGTGTCGCACGACCGGTACTTTATCGACCGTCTGGCGACGCGGGTGCTGGAAGTGGAAGGCGGCACGGTGACCAGCCATGAAGGCAACTACGAGGACTATCTGCGCTGGAAAGAGGCGCAGGCGGCAGGTGTGCCGGATGCTGTGCCCAATCATCCCCCCGCAGAAAAGGCTACGCCTGCCGGAACAATCATCATCGAGGGAGGGTTCGAGGGGGCGAACGGCGATGGATCGTCGTCGGCGACGCGCACACGCCGCCTGAATCCGATCAAGCAGAAGCAGATGGAGGAGCGGTGCGCGTTTCTGGAAGAGGAAGTCCCGCGCATCGAGGCGGCGATTGCGCATACCGAGGAGGAGTTGGGCGTTTACGTCTCCGCGGCCGAAACGCAGCGGCTCACCACTCTTGCCGGGGAGCTGCGCGATCAGTTGGACGAGCTGACCGCGGAGTGGGAAGAGCTGATGGTGCAACTGGATGGACAAGACGCCTTGTCGAACAAGTGACCGTGGATTGGCGTTAGGGTTTTGTCATAGACGGACAGTCCGGTATAGTAACCTCAGACCTGCGGTCTCTACCTCGCTTGCAAGTGCAGATGTTGGAGGCCAATAATGCTACCAATGTCATCCAACCCGAAAGGGTGCTTATGGTGACCGTTCGACCACGAAATTTGCCAGACTTCACTGACCCACCTGTGGCGGAAACTGTTCTTTCTGTGCAGTTTGATAGGCTATCGGCACTTCGAACTGCCCACTTCGGCATCTATTGGAGCGAGGTGCAAGATCGATTTCCAACAACTGAAGAACATGGCGAACTTCCTTCGATGATCGAATTACCTCCGGACCAGCCTCAGCCTGCGGTCGGCATCCAGTTTCAGGCGCTTGAGGCTCCTCCGACACCAAGATTCTGGTTCGTCAATGAGGGGGGCACAGAACTTATCCAGGTCCAGAGAGACCGTTTCATTAAGAACTGGCGCAAAACAGGGGAGGGTGATCAATATCCTCATTATGAGCGGGTGCGCGAAGGCTTTGACCACGATTTTTCCGGCTTTGCACAATTTGTGACCCGAAATCAGTTGGGAACAATCCGTGTAAGCCAGTGCGAAGTGACTTACATCAACCACATTGTGGCGGGAGAAGGTTGGGAGACGCATGCTGACATAAGCAAGGTTTTCTCGATATGGCGACAGCCTGTGTCGAACTACCCTGGTCATGCGCAAGACTTAACATTCCGTGCCAGATTCCCGATATTTGACAAGGGCGGAGGTTTTTCGGGGCGCCTATACGTGACTCTTCAGCCGGTATCGCGTCTCTCTGACGGCGCACCGATGTTTCTCCTTGATCTGACGGCACGTGGACAGGTCGGCGAAGGCACGGACTTTTTTGATCTTGGACGCGAATGGATTGTTCGTTCATTTACTGCGTTAACTACGCCCACGATGCATAAGATTTGGGGCCGGAGGAAATAGGCATGGCTGCACTTGCGCTACCTCTATCAGTGAATTGGCCTACGAAAGCACTGACCGAGAGCCAGTACGACACGCGACGGGACTACACGATCGCGACATCTGCTGCGTTTACCAACCGGAGGGAAAAGGCATTCGTGTTTCCGTCTGGAGAGAGTGCATATCAGTTTGTCGTTACGGCGAGTCGACTGCCGTCGTGGATCGAAAAGACTATCTCCGCATACTCCGGAATTCAAAATCTCAACGAGAACTGGGATTCCTACGGTGGAAAGAAGATCAATCACGACCTCATCAGGTCTTCGCTGTCGATACTGGCTCAAGTGATGGAAGACAGCTCGCCTGCTCCAGCGGTAGTTCCATTGGGGGATGGTGGTCTTCAGCTCGAATGGCACAGGAAGCAGCAGGATCTGGAGGTCGTGTTTCCCGCAGACGACACACCGCAGTTCTTTTATCAGAACAGGTCAACTGGGGTGGAACAAGAGGGGTTCGCCTGCGACGTTTTGAATTTGGCCCAACTTTTACGCAAGATCGCCTAGCGCATGTCGCCACCCGTTTTTCAAGACAACGCGTCAATCTCCGATGAGGAGAGGTTATTCAGACGGGTACATCTCTTACTGCTCGTTAGAGATGACGACACCGAATCGGTTCGCGTGTCTTCTGGCGCGTTCAAGGACAAGGAACTCTCAGTGAACATAGAGTCGACCTTAGCTGCTGCCGGGGGGTCTGCCGAAACCTGTCTGAGGAACTACAAAACACATGTGCTTATATCAATTACCGCCGGAAATGCGAGACAACTTGATCAAGCGGTCTGCCGAGATCCCCTCCCTGAAGATCATTCGCACGGCTTAGTTTACGGCTCGAAAAGCAAGAGCGGCGTTAGCGAGCGACTTCGGACCGCCGCAGCTTGGGTGATCCCGCCGATAGCACCTTCCTTTGAGGTGATTGACTCGGAGAGGCGCAAACTGGGTATTAAGTCCTAGCGATAGACCTTGCTACAACAAATTGGACTGGTATCTCCACTCGTGCATAATCAGAAGACGATGGCCCTTTTGTGGAATCCCGAGAGCTGGCCGCAGCGGCTGGCGGAGTTGGAAGCGCAATCCGGCGAGTTGAAGGAAGCGCCGCTGCGGCGCGATGTGCGTTCGCTGGGCACGCTGCTGGGCGCGGTGCTGCGCGAGCAGGCCGGCGACGAGCTTTTTGCCGAGGTGGAGGCGCTGCGGCAGGGCACCATCCGGCGCCGGGACGCAGAGGCGCGCGGGCAGGGCGAAGAAGCCGCTCGCAATGCGGCGGGAGCACTGCAACGGGTGCACAAACTGCCGCCGGAACGGGCCATCCTGCTGACCCGGGCGTTTGCGTTTTACTTCGAACTCATCAACCTGGCGGAGACCAACCATCGCAAGCGGCGGCGCATTGCGCTGCGGTTGAGCGGTGGGGCCGGACGGCAGCGCGGGTCGCTTGCCGGCACGCTGGCGGAGATGCGGCGGGTAGGCATCAGTGTGGACGAAGCGCTGGACTGGCTGAAGCGGGTGCTGATTATTCCCGTGTTTACCGCACACCCAACCGAAGTGGCGCGGCGCACGGTGATGTTCAAGCGGCGGCGCATTGGGGAGTTTTTGGAATCGCTGGATCGCATTCCGATTCCTGAGCAGGACCTGGCGCGGCTGGAACAGCAGGTGCTGGCCGAGATTACCAGCCTGTGGCAGACCGACGAGGTGCGCTCGCGGCGGCCCACGGTTTACGACGAGATCAAGATGGGGCTCGACTACTACGACGTCTCCATCTTCGAGAC
>Ga0182014_10002903_pt1 | contig 21118 bp, 21 predicted proteins | sample 612S2DmetaG_FD_120489 | JGI IMG/M metagenome (GOLD analysis project Ga0182014, IMG submission 120489) | Permafrost microbial communities from Stordalen Mire, Sweden - 612S2D metaG | ecosystem: Environmental > Terrestrial > Soil > Wetlands > Permafrost | place: Sweden: Stordalen | collected...
CTGCTGTTGTTGAGGCTGCTGGGCGGCCCGCTGCTGTTGGGCGGGTTGCGCGTGCTGCTGTTGCTGAGGCTGTTGGGCGCGCTGCTGCTGTTGGGCGGGTTGCGCGTGCTGCTGTTGCTGAGGCTGTTGGGCGCGCTGCTGCTGTTGGGCGGGTTGCGCGTGTTGCTGTTGTTGAGGCTGCTGGGCCCGCTGCTGCTGCGGTTGTGGAGCGGGTTGGGCGCGCTGCGGTTGCGGCTGCTGGTGTTCTTCCTGTCCGCGTGCCGGTTGCGCATACGCAGGGACAATCGTCCCGAAGAGCAAAAACAGGGCGGCGGTGCCGATAGCTCGAACGAATTGCATATTAGTGATGTTCCTCCCTTATAAGGCCGCTACCTGAACGTGCGCGCAGGCTAACAGTTGGGTCTAAATTACTGAACCTAAAGCTTAATGACGCCGACCAGAACCAGAATTGCGCCCCAGAGTCCCGTACCGAGCAATACGCCGGCAATCGCCCCCCGCGCAGGACGATTACACCTCCCAGGCGCTGCTACGAACTCCGCCCGCTCATCGCCTGGCGAAGGAACAGCGTGCACTTCAGTACGGATACGGCTGCGCAGCATGGACGTGGTTTGACTTCTTCACCTGTCCGCGTTAACTGTGCGGTACCGCCTCGGCTGCCTCCGCCTCGGCCTTGGTCTTCTGCACCGTGCCATCCGGGTGGTTGGGCGGAGAATAGAGCGTAGACAGCTTTAACTGCTGCGTGTTCGACCTGTTGATTACGTTATGGTACGTGCCTGCCGGAACTATCACCACATCTCCGTCCCGCACTACGTGCTCTTGCCCCTCGTTGAAGACAAATGTGGCCTCGCCCCGTTCGATGCGGAAGAACTGGTCGACGTCCTGGTGTACCTCGTCACCGATTTCTTCCCCCTCTCCCAGGCACATCACCACAAGCTGGGTGTGCTTTCCGGTGAATAGCACCCGGCGAAAACAGGTGTTCTCCAGAGTCTGTTTCTCCATGTGTCCAACATAAGCGATCATTGCAGTAACCTCCTATTTCTTGATTTCGTGACTAACGTATTCCGATGTTTGCCGGGCAGGCGGTTCATCAGCGTTCGGTGCAGCTCCCGGTACCCTCTCCGTCGGTTTGTCCGTCGTACCGTAGTCGGCTGCCGCCTCCGTGGCGGAGGAGATATTCCGGGCGCCGGTGTCTTCCAGGGTTTTGGCCGCCCGGGCACACCACTCCGGGCTGTCGCAGTGAACGGATAGCAGAATGCCAGCACTTCTGATTCTGCCCGCGTATCGCCTGGCGACGTATTCGGACAGGCGCAGGCCCGCCAGCAAGCCCACCATCCAACCCAGCGCCCCGCCTGCGCCGGCTCCAGCCGCGGCAGCCACCACCGGTCCAGCCGCGGCCAGCGCCGCCAGACCCGCGATGGTGAAAGTTTGAGTGGAAACGAACCAGCCCAATGCGGCGCCAATCACCGCGCCCGCCGCGGCTCCGATCGCCGCGCCCTGCGGCGCCTTGCTGTGTTTCTCGTGCGCGAAGTCCTTTGAGCCTTGGTTGTCGGACGCCAGGACCGAGATGTCCGCCGTGCGATACCCCGCCTTGTGCAGGGCGTTGATGGCATCCGAAACGGTTGTGCGATCCGGATAGATTCCCATCACCGATGTGTGCCTTGCCATTTGCCGTTCCTCCTTTTGAAATGTCGCGCTTTGGTATGTGCACGAACTGGGCCAAGCGCTGGAGGCTGCCGCGTTGCGGAAGTGCAGGGTTGGAGAGGACGCGTTTGTGCAGGATCTGCCTTTGGCAATGCACATTCTGCCGCGCCCCCAGGCCGCATGGGCGGCCTGCGGTGACCTCTCCCCCACAGGTCCCTTTCAATTCAAACGGCGGCAAACGTGCCGCGGATGAATTACGCCGGGATAACCGGGAGGAGCAGGGTCGCGAAAACGGAGGCCGAAAAACAGGCCGACGAATACGCGCGGACGGCGGCACCCGGTGTGCTAGGAAAAACATTCGCCGGCCACCCTGCCCGTGATGGCGCTGCCACGCGAAACGCGGGGACAAAGCGCCTTGTAACGGCAACCGATCAGAGCGACTCATGCTCGTAACAAAGGCCGCGGAGGTGTTGTGTGCTGAAAGACGTCCGTCGAGTCCCTCCACCAACAACCAACTCCCCGTTACCCGGCCCCTGTCTTGGATTTAAATCCAGAGATCAATACAATGCAACTTGATAAAGATGCCAGCATAGCGGTTGTAGTCAAACGAACGTGGGCAAATCTGCATGGCGTAAAGATGTTTCTTCGTCAGCAGGACAGCCCGCAAACCGAGATTCGTGGGGTTGACGAAAGTCACATAATATTCGCCACGGTTCTCGATTCCGACGACGCCAGAGGAGTATGGATCGAATTGGCCGCGAGCGGGCAAAAGCGGGATCCTGCCGTGGAGCGGTTCAGTATCCTGATTCCGTGGAGCCAGGTTTTGACCATCGTGGTTGCCGAGCACTTCTCCCCGGCGATCCGTCAGGAGGCCCGAAAGATCGGATTCACCGGCGAAACGGATCGGGAATGAGTCGGGCGAAAGGCCGCCCGCCAGAAGCACTCGCGCCGAGTGGCGCTGTGGTCATTGGGTTGCTAACCGTTAGTTGAATTGGCGAAGTAAACTTTCAAGCCTGCCCTCTGCTGCAACCGGAAGGCGGAAGAAGAGTAGGCTGTGGCAACAGCGTGCTTGCGGGAGCCGGTGTTCGATTTACTGCCGCTCACTTAACTTTCGCTTTGTGCTTGCCGCAGAGGGTTTTTTGTGGAATGTTGTCATGATGGTCTCCCCGGGGATCGCGATTGCGGTAGCCGTCTGGCATTCCTGGCGAAGGAATCACAGGACGCGGATTTCCTCCAGGCTGCTCCAAACGGTCCGACGCCGGATCCCAGCCCAAACCTGGGCGAGCCGCATCGGCGGCAGCTCTTGCCGGCCTATGAGCTGCTCCGATGCGGTTCTTCTTTGGAGCGATCGTTTCCCCAAGTTAGTGGCAGGGCCCCTGTAGTGTTATTCCCAGCAATTCCTGCATTGCATCCGGCAATAACTGCATGAGCGGGCAGCGCAGCCGGCAAGACGCGCTTTGAGAGATTCCCGCCGTTCGCGCCGCGCCGCCTGTTCCTCAAGGTGAAGCAAGTAAGGCCCTGAAACGAGAGGACAGCCGCGTGGTTTGCGCAGGGAGTGCACCGATGGACCTTGGAGTGCTTCTTCTTTAGATCGTGTACGACCGGACAGCCGAGGTCTTGCGGCATGGCGCCCGACAGAGCGAAGAGCCGGCAGCACGGGTTCGAGAACAAAGGAGAAAAAGCAGATGAGTGTCCTGAGAACAGTAACAACAACGGCGTTTTGCCTGACGCTAATGGGCGCGGTATTCGCGCCACGCGCTAAGGCGGACGACTGGAACCGGAAAACCGTAATGACTTTCAGTGCGCCTGTGGAAATACCCGGAGTCCATCTAAAGGGGTGGGCGGTGTTGCCAGCCGGCACCTATGTGTTCAAAATCCTGGACTCGGCGTCCGACCGCCATATCGTCCAGATCTTCAATGCGGATGAAACGCAGTGCTACGCTACCATCCTGGCCATCCCTAACTATCGCTTCAGGGCGACCGGCAAGACGGTAGTTACTTTCCGGGAGCGTCCGGCAGGTGAGCCGGAGGCGCTCCGGGCGTGGTTCTATCCCGGCAGAAACTGGGGCGAGGAATTCGTTTATCCGAAAGCCAGAGCAGTACAACTAGCAAAAGAAACCAACACCCCCGTTCTCTTCCTGGCGGCTGAGGTTCCGGTGGAAGTCGCCGAGCCGATTCAGTCGGCGAGCCACCCTGTGGTGCTGCAACTGAAGCAGGCGCCTGTCATGGCCATCAAGCCTACCGGCGAAGAGGTACAACTTGCCGAGGTCGTTACTCCGCCACCAACGGTGGCTGAAGTAGCGCCCGCAGCAGTACCGGAGCAGACGGCTCCAGCCACGGTCAGCACTCTTCCAGCCACGGCCAGCACGCTGCCGCTGATGGCGTTGTTCGGATTGCTTGCATTGGGTGCGGCCTGGACCCTCCGGCTGGCGCAAAAGCGCGTTCGGTAAGGGCCTTGACCGGCGATTCGGCGCGTCTTTGTTCCGGCGCGCCGGCGGTCGTTAGGCATGTGGCCGAGGGACTCCCTGGCCGGAACCCGGCAAACTCGAGCGGAGAGCACATGAATGTTATGAGTGTGGGGCAGTCGCGGGCGGGAGAGCGTGGCGCAGCGAAAGCCGTCGCTCTCCCCGTCTTTCTTCTGTTTGTCCTGGCGGGCTGCGCCGAAGCTCAGGCTCCACGGACAGGACAAGATCGCGACTCGGGATCTTTTTCGATCTCAGTGGACGTTGCCCTGGTGGTGTTGCACGCTACGGTCACCGACCGGCAAGGTGGCTTTGTCTCCGATCTGGGCCAGCGGAATTTTGAGGTTTATGAGAACGGCGTACCGCAACACATCCGGGTTTTCACAAATGAAGATATTCCGGTTACCGTGGGACTGGTTATCGACCACAGCACATCCATGCGGCCGAAACTTGCCGAGGTGACCGCCGCCGCCCGAACCTTCGTGGGCTCCAGCAATCGGGAAGACGAAATGTTCGTCGTCAACTTCAACGAGCGCGTGTGGCTGGGCCTGCCTCCCACGACCGGATTCACGGATAGCACCGCCGCGCTCGAAAGAGCGATTTCGACGCCCACCGGCGGTCAGACGGCGCTCTACGACGCGATCGTCAAGGCGTTAGATCAGTTGCAGGCAGGCACGCGGGATAAGAAAGTGCTGATCGTGGTCAGCGACGGTGGTGACAACGTCAGCGCGCGCAGTCTGGCGCAGGTCATGAAACTGGCCGAGCAATCCAGTGCCGTCATTTATACTCTGGGCCTGTTCGACGAAGAGGATAAGGAGCAGAACCCGGGTGCGCTCAAGCGCCTGGCGCAGGCGACCGGCGGCGAAGCCTTTCTTCCCGGCCGACTCAGCGACGTGGTGGCCATCTGCGAGCGCATCGCCCGGGACATTCGCCATCAATACACCATCGGATACGTTCCCCTCAGCCCGAGCCGTGACGGTGCTTATCGTTCCATTCGGGTCGTTGCCACGGGGAAGGGCCACGACAAAATGTCCGTCCGCACCCGCACCGGCTACATAGCCGGCGGCGAGCCGCAGCTTGACGAGAAGGGCGCCAAATGAGGCTGGTACTCGCGAAGGAGCCGCTCCGGCGGATTCTGAAGTGGGCCCAGCGTGCGCTCTTGGCCTGCGCCATCCTGCTGCTGGGCTATTGCGGATTCGTTCTGTTGGATACCTGGATTTTCCAGCGGCGCGAGACGATGGATCTGGACCGCCTGCTGAGTGAACGGCGCGCCGCCACCGGGAGCACGGCTCATCCGGAGATCCGCACTTCCCCGAAGGGCGTACCCGCCGCCGCGATGGACGCTCCGATCGGCCGCATCGAGATCCCGCGTCTTCTCCTTTCCGCGATCGTCGCCGAAGGGATCGACAAAGCCACTCTCCGGCGCGCGGTCGGACATATTCCCGGCACGGCGCTGCCGGGCCAGCCCGGTAACGTGGGCCTCGCCGGGCACCGGGACACATTCTTTCGCGCCCTGAAGGATTTGAGAACCGGGGACGAAATTCAATTCTCCGCGCCGGGCGGCGACTTCAAATACGTAGTCGAATCGCTCCTCATTGTCGAGCCGGAGAATGTTTCGGTACTCGCCCCCTCGTCTGAAAACGTGCTGACACTGGTGACTTGCTATCCCTTTTTCTATATCGGAGCCGCGCCTAAGCGCTGGATCGTAAGGGCCCGGCAGGTGTCACCGCAAACCGCGCCGCCATCAAGTGTGGAATGATGAAAACGGTGGGCGAAGATAGATCGCTGGGGGTAAGCTTGAAACACGCTACGGTTGTTCCCGCGGCCCGAATCCTTGTCATTGAAGACAACGGTTCGGACGTCTTCCTGCTAGAGCGGGCGCTGAACAAGCAGGATCTCCGATTTGAACTGATTCACCTGCTGGACGGCGGCCAAGCCCTCGCCTTTATTCGCCGGCAGGGGGCCTATGCGGATGCGGCCATTCCAAACCTGATCCTGGTGGACTTGAACCTGTCCAAGTATACCGGCGAAGACATCTTGCGCGAGATCCGAAACGCCGGACATCTCGGCGGCGTTCCAGTCTGTGTGTGGAGTTCTTCCCGGTCCCGGCGAGACGAGGCACTGCTAAAGCAGCTCGGAGTTTCCCAATTCATCACCAAGCCGTCCGGGCTGGATCAATTCATGGACATCGGCAGAATCCTCAAGGATGCCTTGGCTCAGTGTAATCAGTAAGTTACCGAGCTGCGACCGGCTTCGAGGCGCCCGGTCACCGCTCATCGCAACCATTTTTCATTGGAAATAAACAACTTACCGAGATCCGCTCGTAACGCCGGCGCAAATAATGCTACCAGGGACGTCCGGCGTAAGTAGGGCTACGAGAGTGGCACGACGCGTGCATGGTGATGGCGCCCGCTCAGTTGCAGTCCAGAAAGGTCAAGGATGCGTGTGGCGAAGAATACCGGCCGTCATTTGCCAGGCAAGACTTCGCGTTCTTCACGTGCGCCTTACTCGCCCCGTTTAGAGCGGCGAACGTCCCCGGGCCGGAACCCCTCCCCAACGGCCGTAAGGCCCGTTTCCGCGGCGGCTGTCGCCGGTTCGGCCGACGAACGCACCCCAGGGATTTCCCCCGCCGTTGTTGGCGTAGGCGCCTCCGCCGGCGGCCTGGAGGCATTCACGGAGCTGCTCAGCCATCTGCCGGACGATACCGGCATGGCTTTCGTGCTGATTCAGCACCTCGATCCGAAACACGAGAGCCACCTGGCCGAGTTGCTTTCCAAAGCCAGCAAAATGCCTGTCTCTGAAGTGAAAGGCCAAACTCGCGCTGAGGCCAATCATGTTTACGTGATCCCGCCACAATGCAATTTGGGCATCTCCGATGGAGTTCTCGATACCTCGTCCCGGCCGGACAGTGGCCGCAACATGCCGGTCGACTCGTTTCTCCGCGCCCTGGCGGCAGACCGCGGCAGCCGGGCCATTGGCGTCATTCTATCGGGGACCGCATCGGATGGCACCTTGGGCCTCCAGGCGATCAAGGCTGCCAGAGGTATCACCTTCGCTCAGGAAACCGAAACCGCGAAGTACGACGGCATGCCGAAAAGCGCTATCGCCGCCGGTGTGGTGGACTTTGTTCTGCCGCCGGCCGCAATCGCGCGGCAATTGGTGGCCATCGCCCGCAATTCCCATGTCCCGGTCGAGTCTCGCGAGCCGATGGAGCCGTCCCTCGATCCGAAACTGGCCAGGATACTGCGGCTGGTGCGGAGCGCCACCGGAGTGGACTTCACCCACTACAAGCAAAGCACCCTCACGCGACGCATCAAGCGCCGCATGGTCCTCCGCGGCTTCGACACCCTGGAAGCCTACAGCCGCGATCTGGAGCGCAGTAGCGGGGAAGCCAGAGCCCTGTGCGAAACGTGTCTGATCACCGTCACTCAATTCTTTCGGGAACCGGGCATCTTCGAGGAACTGGAAAAGAAGGTGTTCCCCGCCCTGGTTGAGAATAGAGGGCCCGAGGATCCAATCCGGATCTGGGTGGCCGGCTGCGCCACCGGTGAGGAGGCTTATTCGATCGCCATTTGCCTGATGGAATTCCTGGACGACGCGAAACTGCAGGTTCCATTCGAGATTTTCGCCACCGACATCAGCGAAACGGCAATCGAAAAAGCCCGCGCCGGCACATACACGGGCGCCACCTTGGCCCACGTCTCCGCGCCGCAATTGGCACGCTTCTTCACCCGATCGGAACACGGGTACCAGATCGCTAAAAGCATCCGTGACGTATGCGTTTTCGCCAGGCACAACCTGGCCGAGGACCCGCCGTTCTCCCGGCTGGACCTCATCAGTTGCTGCAATGTGCTGATCTACCTTGGCCCCGTATTGCAACGAAAGGTGTGGTCGACGCTGCATTACGCCCTCAAGCCAACCGGCTTCCTGGCGCTCGGTCCGTCGGAAAGCGTCGGCACCCTTACAGAGCTGTTTCATCAAGTCGGAAAGAGGCACAAGATCTATTCCATACGGCCGGCCGCGAGTAAGCCGTTGACACCCCTGAGCGAAGAACGCCGGGCCGAGGGCCGGGTGGATCTCCGGGAGAGAATTGCCGAGGGCCGTGCCGGGCTGGACGTGCTCAGAGAAGCCGACCGGCTGGTGCTGGCCGAACATGGCCCCCCGGGCGCCGTCATCGACGAGAAGATGAACATCGTTCAGGTCCGCGGCCGCACCGCTCCGTACCTGGAGATCTCGCCCGGCGAGCCGACCCATAAGCTCCTGAAACTGGCGCGCGAAGGCTTGATTGCGGGCCTCGGTAAGGCGATCCGGATTGCCAGGCAAAGCAATGCCGTAGCCAAGGAAAACGGCTTCGTCACCGAAGACGGCGGCCGGCTGAGAGACGTTGCCATCAAGGTAATCCCGTTGAAGCGCTCGTCATCGTCCAAGGAGCGCTATTTCCTGGTCCTGTTCGAGGACGCCGCTGCGAACGGTAGTGGCAGCCCGGCGCTCAAGTCCGCGACCGGGGATAACGCAGGGAGCGGCCGGCTCCGGCGCGAGCTCGTAGCCGCCAAGGAGTATCTGCAATCCATCGTCGAGGATAACGCAACCACCCTGGAAGAGCTGAGGGCGGCGAATGAAGAGGCGCAGGCGGGCAACGAGGAACTGGAAACCGCGCAAGAAGAGCTGGAATCCGCCAACGAGGAACTAAACACGCTGAACGAAGAGCTGAAGATCAGCAACGTGGAGTTCAGCAAAGTCAACCGCGATCTTACCAATCTTCTAGAGAGCATCAGCATACCGCTTGTCATGGTTGGGCGCGATCTGCGCATTCGCCGTTTTACCCGCGCCATCGAACCGATGTTGAATCTGATTGCCTCCGATGTCGGACGGTCCATCACCGATCTTCAGCCTCAAATGGAACTACCCGACCTGCGCCGGTTGCTTTTGGATGCGATGGAGAGCGGCAATCGGAAACCGCGCGATATCCGCGACTCGCACGGCCGCTGGTATTCGCTTCGCATCCTCCCGTCCGTGGGACCCGATGGCAAAATCGACGGCGCCGTGCTGATGTTGATCGACATCGATGCCGCCAAGCGCGGCCTGGACTTCGCCGAAGCGATTGTGGAAACGGTCCGCGAGCCTCTCGTGATCCTGAACCAGAACCTTCAGGTCATGAAAGCCAACAAGACGTTCTACGAAAGTTTCCAGGCCACAAGGGTAGAGACGGAGGGCCACCTTATCTACGACTTGGGGAACCGACAATGGAATATCCCGAAGCTGCGCGAGCTGCTGGAGAACATTCTCCCCGCGCACGCAACCTTCCGCGACTTTGAGGTGATCCACGAGTTTGAGCATGTCGGACGCAAAGTGATGCTGCTCAACGGCAGCGAGATTTTCAATCCGAATGCGCAAGCGCGCACGATCCTGCTGGCGATTGAGGACGCTACCGACCGCAAACAGGCTGAGGAAGCGCTTCGCGCAACCAATGCCGAGCTGCAGGATTTCGCCTATGCGCTCACTCACGACTTGCAGGAACCGCTACGCATGGTCGTGAACTTTACCGAGCTTCTGGGGCGGGAATATCGAGGAAAGCTGGGCCAGGAAGCGGACACATTCATTTCCTATTCCGTGGAGGGGGCCTTGCGGATAGAGGCTCTGCTGAAGGCCCTGCTTGCCTATTGGGAAGTTAACGGGCGGGAACTGGACAGCTTCGCCTCCATCGATTGCGGCGCGGTTCTCGCCAAAGCGCTGCTGAACCTTCAGGCAGCCATCGCGCAAAGTGGCGCCATCGTGACCTCCGATCCCCTGCCAACGCTGGTGGCCGAAGAGGTCATGCTGACGCAGGTTTTCCAGAACCTCATTTCCAATTCGATCAAGTACCGAGGCGAGGAGACACCGCGAATCCACGTCTCGGCGGAGAGAAACCCGGAAGGGTGGCTGTTTGCGGTGCGGGACAATGGAATCGGTATCGATCCGCAAGACGCCGGCCGGGTGTTCGGCATCTTCAAACGCCTGCATGGACGAGAAATTTCGGGCACTGGCATCGGTCTTGCGCTTTGTAAGAAAATTGTCGAGCGCAAGGGCGGACGAATCTGGGTGGAATCGGAAGCGGGGCGGGGCGCTACGTTCAAGTTCACAATCCCCCTCCGCGAATCTGAACCCCGGCGCGCGGACTGAAAATGGGCAACTTGGAACAAAACTGCACCGAAGGCGAAATCGAGCGCTTACGCAGGACGCTCGATGCGGAAACTTGCGCCTGTCTCGAGGTCCAGAAGCAGTTGGACCGGGCCAACGCGGATTTCGAAGAGTTTGTCTCGATGGCTGCTCACAACCTGCGCGAGTCTCTTCGGGACGTCGCCTCGTCCAGTCAACTGGTGACCGAGACCTGTGCCGGCCGCCTCGATTCCGATGCCGGCGCGCTCCTCAAGCACATCCAGGAAGGGGCGGCAAGAATGCAGTCGCTGCTCGCCGACATGGTGGACTACTGGGCCACCGGCGCTGGCGACCGGCAGCCCTCCCGCACGGACATGGAAGCGGTCCTTCGCCAGGCGCTCCTCTCGACCGACGGGCTCGTAAAGGAACGGGGCGCAATCGTTACCCATGACCCTTTGCCGTGGGTCTGGGGAGACTTCGATATACTTGCCAAAGTACTGCACCACCTGATGAGAAACGCCATCGAATACTGCGGCACGCCGCCTCCGCGCCTTCACATTTCATCCAGACGGGTGGAAACCCAATGGGTATTTTCGGTGGCAGACAATGGTCCTGGCATAGATCCCGCATTTAAGAGCCGTATTTTTGGAGTCTTTAAGCGTCTGCACGGGAAAGAACACCCTGGCAGTGGACTTGGACTCGCATTCTGCAAGAGGGCCATTGAGTGGGATGGCGGTCGAATGTGGGTCGAGTCGGCGCCTGGGGCGGGATCGACGTTCTGTTTCACCGTGCCGCCGGCCGATTAACGGCCGCAATGCCGAATCCCACCACTGGCAGTCCCCTACATACAGCCGGCAAGCGAGTGTTGCCATGGCTGGTCGCCGTTGCGTTCTTCATGGAATCGTTGGACACGACCATCCTGAACACGGCGGCGCCTGTCATCGCGGCGGCTCTTAAGGTGGCTCCCCTGAGCATGAAATCGGTCCTGTCAAGCTACACCTTGAGCCTTGCCGTGTTTATTCCCATCAGCGGCTGGATGGCGGATCGGTTCGGAACGCGCCGTGTCTTCGCGTCCGCCATCAGCCTGTTCACCCTTGGGTCGTTGCTCTGCGGCATGTCGAACGACATCCATATTCTTGTCGCCTGCCGCATCCTAGAGCAAAGACGGGGACAGCGTGAGCCAGCACCAGGTCCTTTTCGCACGGGTGACGATGATCCAACTTGCGGCCGCGGCGGCGCGAAGGGCACGTTTCGCACCTGGAGTGCATACTTTGCACTTCGGCCGCGAAACATTTGGGCGAACCCACGCGGCCTCCCTTTTGGCCCCTCTCGTGCTTGCAGCAAAGAAACGCACGGAGATTAGCATGGATTTGAAAGACGTACTGGCTCAATTGCGCGAAGAACGTGACAAACTCGACGTTGCCATCACTACCCTGGAGCGTCTGGATTATGGACACCACCGCGGCCCGGGCCGCCCACCCGGTTTGGTGACGAAGAGCCCAACCAACGGCATACAGCGCGGTTATAGGCTTCCGGATCCGGAGCCCGGCGAAGGATCGCTACGCTGATTGGCCTCAGCCTTCAAACAGCGGGGCCGGCCCGATCCTGGACCCTCTCGTGCTAAGAAACCGTAGGCAGCCCGTACGGGCGGAGGGAATGGCATGAAGACAGCAACTACCGAGATGGGCAGGTTTCAAGAGATCCTGGAACGAAAAGCGGCTGAACTGACTCGGGTCTTGCAAAGGCGGGACGGCATCGCCATCGAGAAGAGCGCGGATCAGATGGATGAGATACAGTACGCGTCGGAACGAGATCTGGCGATTCGAAACGTGGACCGCGAATCCGTCATGCTCCGTCACGTGAAAGCTGCATTGAAAAGGATTCACGACGGAAGCTTTGGAACTTGCACCGACTGTGAATCGCCGATCAGCCCAAAACGCCTCATGGCCGTGCCATGGGCGCCGCGTTGTATCCAGTGCCAGGAGGACGCCGATAGCGGGCGGGAGGCAACGGAACCTCTCGGCGACGCTTTCGTCAGTGCCGCGTAAACGAGGCTCTTCCACCGTGACAAGCAAAACCTGCATATTCCGTGACAGAACCTGCATTTGATCCGGCGCAAACCGCGTCGGCGGATCCGGCGCGTCGCCAAGGCCGCCTCTACAACACCCTTTGCCTGCATGGTTGCGGCGTCGCCGCTGGCCGGGCAGCCGAAGATGGTGCCAACCGTGCACTGTTAAAGCGGTCGAAAGAGAATAGAGAGGTCAAAGCATGAAGTTCGTTGGAGCGTTCCTGACGGTATGTGGACTTGTGGCGGCCCAGTCGCCGCAAGCTCCAAACCCGGTTCAGCAGTCAACCGAAAATACGGCCAGGATGGCCGCTGGCGCGATGCCCATCTATCGCATCACCGTGGTCGAGCGGACCACCAAAGCAATCAACTACAATCACCGCAGCGGATCGACGATGATCGGTTTTCGCGGAACGGCGCTCTTAGCAGAGGCTCGCGGCCAAGCCAGTGTCGAGAGTAAGCAAGGCGTCACCAAGATCGACGCGCGCATGGAGAAACTGCAGCCGGCTACCATGTTCGGCCCCGAGTACCTGACCTATGTGATGTGGGCCGTCACTCCCGAGGGCCGCGCCACCAACGTCGGCGAAGTGATCTTGAACGGAGAAAAAAGCAAGCTGGATGCCACCACGGAGCTGCAGTCGTTCGGCTTGATTGTCACCGCGGAACCCTATTTCGCCGTAACTCGACCCAGTGACGTCGTGGTTATGGAGAACTTCGTCCGGCCGGATACCACCGGAACGATCGAGCAGGTCGACGCCAAGTACGAGCTCTTACAGCGGGGCCAGTACACCTTGAACGTGAACCCAGCCGAGATCAGCCCCGTGGCGCTGAACTCGAAGGTGCCGCTCGATCTGTACGAGGCGCGAAACGCCGTCCGGATTGCGCGCTGGACCGGCGCCGACAAGTACGCCCCCGAGACCTACCAAAAGGCGGTCCAGGGCCTGGAGAACGCCGAAGGCTACCTGACGGGCAAGGCAGGAGTGAAGCCTATCGACACGGTGGCTCGTGAAGCCGTCCAAATGGCCGAAGACGCCCGCATCATTACGGTAAAGAAGATCGATGAGGAGACGCTGGCCAATGAGCGCCAGGCAGGGGCGGATCGTGAGTCGCGCGCCGAAAACGAACGGGTTGCGGCACAAGCCGACGCCGCGCGCGTTACCCGGGACGCGGACGCGGCGCAGGTTGCCGCCCAGTCTGAAGCCGACCGCTTGAAGCGCGAAAACGACGCCAAAGCGGAAGCCGCCCAGAATGAAGCCGATCGTGCCAGGCAAGACAACGCAGCCCAGGTGGCCGCTTCGCAGGACGAAGCCGACCGCCTCAAGCGCGAAAACGACGCTAAGATGGAGACCGCTCGGAACGAAATGGATCGTGCCAGGCAAGACAACGCAGCCCAGATGGCTGCCGCGCAGAACGAAGCCGATCGGCTGAAACTTGCGAACGACGCTACGGCCGCCGCCGCCCTGGCCGAAGCGGACCGGTTGAAACGGGAGAACGACGCGCAGCGGGCCAGTGCCCAGGCCGACCTCGATCGCGCGGCGAAGGAGAAGGCGCAGGCGGAGACGGAGAGGGTGGGGCTGCGGGCTCAGCTACTGAGCCAGTTCAATGCGATCCTACAAACTCGCGACACCGCGCGCGGCTTGATCGTGAACATGTCGGATGTTCTTTTCGACACGGGTAAGTATTCGTTGCGGCCCCTGGCGCGCGAAAAGCTGGCGAAGGTGGCTGGCATCGTCTCAGGGCACCCCGGCCTGAGCCTGGAGGTCGACGGCTACACGGACAGCGTCGGCGGCGATGAGTACAACCAGCGGCTGTCTGAGCAGCGCGGCGGGTCCGTTCGCGACTACCTGACGCAGGAAGGAATGGACGCAGGTTCCGTCACGGCGAAGGGCTTCGGAAAAACTCAGCCGGTGGCTTCCAATGCGACCGCGGCGGGACGGCAGCAGAATCGGCGGGTGGAAATTGTAATCTCCGGCGAGGTAATTGGCACGGAGATGGGCACGCCGATCGGCAACCGGTAATCGGAGGATAACGCTCCGCGGGGGCCGGCGCGCGACCGGCCGGCCCCCGCGGGCTAATCTCTGTCCAGGTATTCGGAAGGCACATCGTCCTCCGGAACTTGTCTCGTGTGAACTTCAGCTACGTCCGGGTCGGGTGCATTTTCGACGCCGCCGACCGCTTCGGCCTCGAAGGATTGACCCTCCTCAAGCAGTTCTTCGACGCTCTCCGAGCCTGCCTCGGCGACGTCCGACAATCCCTGAGTGTCTCCGGACTGGCCACCGGACCCCTGACCCACCCTCCTCTCTCCACTCAAAACGGTACTGTATGTTCGGTTTTCTTCATCGCCTTGTTTCTTCATGCGTATCCTTTTGCACGTGACTTGCCAATGCTCTCGCTCGGCGGGGAAAACCAAACGGCCCCGGGCGTGCTTCTAGGTAGAGCGATTATGAAACCCAATCTTTCTAAGACTGAAATCCAAGAATATGGAACAGTGGTAAACCGGCCGCTATCGCTCGATCACAAGGTTCGCCTGGCCAGCGCCGACGGTCTCAATCAACTCCTCGCCGACACGATGACCTTACGCGATATGTACAAAAAGCACCATTGGCAGGTCTCGGGCCCCACGTTCTACCAACTCCATCTCCTCTATGACAAACACTTCGGCGAACAGGCCGGGATTGTCGATGCGCTGGCGGAGCGCATTCAGACCCTGGGCGGAGTGGCCATCGCCATGGCTCACGATGTTGCCGAGACAACGCGTATTGCCCGCCCACCGCGGGGCCGTGAAGACGTTACCGTGCAGTTGTTTCGTTTGGTGCAGGCTCACGAACTGATCATCGGTGCAACCCGTGAGGCGGCTCGTGCCGCGGCGGCGAGCGGCGACGATGGGACCAATGACTTGCTGGTCAGCGACGTTCTTCGTGTCAATGAACTTCAAGTCTGGTTTGTATCCGAACACCTCGTGGGTGCAGGTATCGCCGACAAAGACGAAGAACCTGCACGTTCGGCCGCCAAAGCTCACGCCTAAGGCCACCGAATAGAGTCCACGTATTGCCGCGCGCGCCACGGCAGATCGACGCGCATTGCTGTCGAGGAGAATCTCAATGCCATATATTACCGTCGGGAAGGAAAACTCCGGAAACATCGATCTCTACTATGAGGACCATGGCTCGGGTGAGCCGGTTGTCCTTATCCACGGATATCCGCTGAGCGGGGCATCCTGGGAGAAACAGATGCCGGTGCTTCTGGCTGGGGGCCACCGTGTCATCATCTATGACCGCAGAGGATTCGGCAAATCCAGCCAGCCAGCCACCGGCTACAACTACGACACCTTCGCCGAGGATCTACACCAGCTCGTGGCGCGCCTCGAACTTCGTGATTTCGCGCTGGCCGGTTTCTCCATGGGAGGCGGCGAAGTGGCGCGCTACTTTGGGAAATACGGCTCGAAGGGCGTCAGCAAGGCAGTATTCATTTCGGGGGTCCCACCCTTCCTACTGAAGACGCCGGAGAATCCGGAGGGCGTGGACGGCAGTGTCTTCGAGGGAATCGAGAAGGCCGTGGCCGCGGACCGTTGCGCTTTCTTCACGGACTTTTTCAAGAATTTCTACAACACGGACCTCCTGCTGGGCAAGCGAGTGAGCGAACAGGCCATTCAGGCTAGCTGGAACGTCGCGGCCGGCGCTTCCGCGATAGCCTGTCTGGCTTGCGTGCCGACGTGGCATGAGGACTTCCGCAAGGACCTGAGCCGCGTCGACGTGCCCACCCTGGTCATTCAGGGGGACGCGGACCGAATTCTACCTATCGGCGCCACGGGACTTCGGACCGCCAAGCTGATCAAGGGAGCCCGCCTATCGGTGGTGAAAGATGGGCCGCACTGCATCACCTGGACCCACGCGGAGGAAGTGAACCGCGAGTTGGTGAACTTCCTTGGGGAAGGGGCCGGGAAACGCGCAGGTTCAGCGTCCCGGAACGAAACAGCCGCCTGACGAACTTTTTTCCAGTTCCACTTCATGGGGTGCCGTGTCAGACGGCACCCCAAACTTAATTCGCGCCCGGCCAGAATGGCGGACCGGCGCTTGTTCACACGACCAAGGGAGCCGGTTCCGGCTTGAGACGAACGAGTTCCTGGACATGCTCGACGGCCTCGGCGAGGCTGGTGCACAGGCAATCGGGTGGAGTTCGGTCGAAACGTGCCCTGGCTTTGCATGCATCTCCGCTAAATCCCCAGACGCAGACCACCACCTTGACTTTTGGGAACCGTTCCCGGATCTGCTTGCACATGGCCCGCGCCGGCGCGAACGCGTAAGGAGGCAACGCCGAGATGCAGACTACGTCGCTTCGTCTGGCGTCAATCAATGCGAGCCATTCCAGCCATTCATTGGGAGCAGGCCCGACGATGGGAAAGGACAGAGCCGCCAGCCCCTTTTGCTCCAGGAGCTGAGCCAGCATGGCGGCCGTGACCTCATCGGCCCGATCATGGGCCGGAAGACAGAGTATCCTGGCGTCAAGGTGTTCCGCGGCGTCCGGTACCGGAGCGGAGTCTTCCCCGGTCAGTTGATACTCGGAAAGCTCGGCGATCATTTCGTTGATGCTGAGAAAGAGGAACTCTTCCCTGGCTGCGTCAATCGCTCCTTTGTGCCGGTCTTGTTCGGCCATGCTCAAAGCCGGGACGAGCACCGAGTCGTATAACTCGACCAGGGGCCTTCCCTTAAGAAACTGGCCGACAATGGTCTGCGCCTCCAGTTGGTCCATCGCGAGTAACCGCTGGTAGATCTGGGCTTCGGGGGCGAGAACAGGTTGATCGCCCAGCAGGATAAGAAGAAAAGAAAGTTGGGGGACGTAGCGCCCCAAAACCACGACGCAGACCGTTAGAGGCGTAGACAGGATCAGGCCCGCGGGTCCCCACAGTACGGCCCAAAAGACGGAGGTCACCAGCAGCGCCAAGGAAGAGATTCCCACGTGGGTACCGTAGAGCCAAGGTTCGATGACATTGGCGACGATCAGCTCCAGGCCCGCAACCAGCAGGAACACGAGCAGTGGCCTGAGCCATCCATCAAAAACGGCCAACGAGAGCGCTATCGGCAGCGTCGCAGCAACGAGCGTTCCCACATACGGCACAAGCCGCAGGATGCCGGCGACCACTCCCCAGAGCAGTGCATTGGGAACCCCAATACGGTAAAGACCAAGACCAAACAAAGTTCCAAAGCTCGCATTGACCAGGAATTGCATTAGCAGGTATCGGCTGACGCGGCCTGACGCGTCGTCGAGCGCTTGCGTCATGACGTTCAACTGACCAAGCCCGGCCAGCCGCAGAAGGCGGTTTCTCAGGTCTTCTCTCTTCAACAGCATGAAGATCGTAAAGATGACGACCATTCCGGCCCGTCCCAGAGGCGCTAGAACAGGCCCGCCCAGGTCGCGAAACTCCGTCCATCCGCTTGCCGGGGGTGGGACTATCCGGACGGAAGCGGGAGACGCGGGCGCCGGCGGCGCATTCGGAAGCTGCTGATTCTGCCCCTGCGCGGGCGAGGCCGGGGGTGGGACGCTCGGGCTGGTCAGTTCCCGCACGACCTCCTGCACGCTTTCGGCGGCGTGGCCAAGTTGCCCCGTCACCGGGATGTGAAACGCCTCAATCTTGGCGTGAATGTTCTGGCGGTAAAGAGGGAGCCGGTTGGCGACGTCAACCAACTGGCTCACGATGATCCAGCCGATGCCGCCAGCAACCGCGATCGAAACCAGGGCAGTCGTGAGAACGGACACGACGCGGCCGATGTGCAGCCTCTCAAAAAAACCCACGACCGGAGTCAGTAAAAACGTCAGCGTGAGAGCAAATGCCAAGGGAATCAAAATCTCGCGCGCAAAAAACAGCGTCGCGACCGTTCCGACCAGAACGATGGCCCCGGCGTCAGAGCGAAAGCTGGGCCGGGTAGCGAGACTTTCCAGAGGCGGGTCGTGTTTCATGGGTGTTTGTCTGCGCAGATGCAACCAGAAGGCATAGCACGCCAGGCACCACGACCTCGCAGTTCGCCAAACGACGCGACGGGCGGGCAGTCAGCTTCGCTGTTGTCGGAAGGCAGGGGAAAGTGCGCCACCATACGCCACCGGCTTCGCCCATTGCCAGGATTGGTGTATTCGATCCCGAGCCCCCAAAGCCAGGCATGCCCGAAAACCCGAAACCAACTCCACGGAAGCGTTCACGACCTGTCTTATCATTCGACTAGATCGCCTTCCTCATTGCGACGGATCTTTTCCCCGCGTGGCTTGGACGCCCTTCAGAATCGCAAGGCCGAAGAGTACAATCGCACCCACGACGATCCAATGCGCGGCAATATGCAGGATCACGGCTCCGTAAATTAACCCGCCGATTAATATCAAGAACCCAAGAATATAAATCCCGAATGACATGGCAGTTCCTTTTCACGCCTTGCGCAGGAACGCTCACGGAACGGCGTGTTGCTCTCACCGATCGAAGGGCGTGTTCAAAGATTAGGAGCGACAATTAGGCTTAACCGCTTGTTGCTCCAGTTTCGTCGGTCGCCGGACCGTCCCGTGCCACGCCTGACGCTGCTCTTCTTCAGCGCGGCCAAGGATGTCCCAGAAGCAGCAAAAATGGTCACCGCCGGGGACAGCCTGACTACATCTTAAACATGCAAGCCAACGGCCAAACGTGGCCCTGCGTTCAAGCCATGCTCCGGCCCCTGAAAAGATGCACCACCAAAGCAATCACCGCTACGATCAGCAAAAGGTGAATCAGCCCACCGGCAACGTGGAACGCGAAAAACCCCAGCATCCACAGTACAAGCAAAACAAAGAACAGCGTCAGAAACATTTGAAATCTCCTTCCCCGGACATTCTTAGAGCACGATACACGCCAATGTCACCTTCGATTCCGGACAGCCGCCGCCCGCCAAGGTGGTCAGTGGGTACAGCATTGTTCCGGCCTTTTGTGCCTGGTGCCCGGCTGCGTTGGCGCCATCCGTTCCTGGAGTCAAAACCGGACATCTTACACATTCCTGAATTACACATGCAGAAATTCACCTGGAAGATGCAAATGTTGCCAGCCGATCGGATCGGAAACCACGCAAAAACGAAGATCCGAGGCGCTCGGTTAACCCCGAAACACGCCGATTACAGATGGATCGTCAAAGAAGCCCATCCCGCTGGGGTTTGGGTGCTGAATTGCCTAACTCACAGGCGCAAGAGGTCGTCGACAACCCCGGTTGTCGCGGCTGATGGACGGACACGCCCTCGAGTGGGTAGGTGACTTGTAGTTAAGAGTTCAATGGAGAAAACAGATGGCACCGAGCACGAAGGATCAAATCAAAGGCAAGGTTCATGAAGTAAAAGGTAGCATCAAAGAGAAGGCGGGGCAGGTCACGAATAACCCGAACCTGGTGGCCGAAGGCCAAGATGAAGCGCTCGCCGGCACAATCCAAAAGAAAGTCGGCCAGGTTGAAAAGGTGTTCGAGAAGTGAAGTAGATGGAGCGCTTTGGCGCGGGTGCATGTCCGGACACACACGTGCCGCCGCTGCCTCCCATCGCAGGCGCAGTGCCGCTCCCCGGCGGCATTGCGCGTGAGGTTTCGGCTACGTTCCGCCGAGGCTGCGCGAGCTAACGTTTAGAAAAAAAGGAAAGTGCTATGTTGATACTACTTATCGTCTTGTTGCTGATTCTAGGCGGCAGCGGGGGCTATTACGGCCACCGCCGCTGGGGTTATGGCGGCAGCGCCGGCATCGGGTTAGGCACCATACTACTGATTGTCCTCATAGCCTACTTGCTGGGCGCCTTCTGAGCGTCGCGGCCGCCGGCTCCGAAAACGGGCGCTGTCTGTAACGTCATGCCAAGAATGCTGTCACAAACATAATGACAGTCGCAAGGAGCATGACGACCGCGCACGCCCACCCCAGCCCGCGAAGCAGGGTCCCGTTGCGGTGCTCACCCATGACGTCGGCCCTGCTGGTGAGCAGCACTACAAGAACCAGCAGAGGCGGCGCCAGCGCTCCATTGAGCACCGCCGACCAGAAGAGCATCTTGACGGCGTCCAGCCTTGCGTAATCCAAACCCAAGCCGAGCGCCATGGCAACGGCGATGACGGCATAGAAGCCGTGAGCGAGGGGAGGGTGTACCTCCAGCGAGCCAACCCAGTCGGCCGCCTCCGCGATGGCGTAGGCGCAAGACCCGGCCAATACCGGGACTCCCAGCATGCCGGCTCCGACTAAACCCAGGCTGAAAAGCAAGTACGCGCCATCACCAGCCAAAGGACGGAGCGCTTCGGCGGCGTCGCGCGCGGTGGAAATGGTGGTTTTGCCGTGCGCGTGCAGCGTGGCGGCCGCGGTGAGAATGATGAAATACATCACCAGGTTCGAGAAGAACATACCGGTGATGACATCGTTCCGGGAGCGCCGCAATTCCCGATTGGAGGCGCCTTCACGCTGTTCGACGGTCGACTTGCCCAGAGCGATATCCTCCTCCACTTCCTGCGCGGCCTGCCAGAAAAAGAGGTATGGGGAGATGGTGGTTCCCAGGATACCGACCAGCGTGGCCCAATAAGCGGCGGACCACTCTACGCGGGGAATCAAAGTCGCCCACATAACGGCGGTCCAGTTCGGATGGGCAAGAAATGCGGCGGCGATATAGGCAAACAGGACAAGAGTAAGCCACTTGAAAATCCGAGCGATGAGGCGATAACTCGTCCAGAACAGCAGGCTTACAAGGAGGAGCGCATACGCGGGAGTCCAATAGATCGCCCTGACGCCCGTCAGAAGCTCGGTGACGTCCGCCATGCCACCGAGATCCGCGGCGATGTTGACGATATTGGCGA
>Ga0182014_10002906_pt1 | contig 21107 bp, 18 predicted proteins | sample 612S2DmetaG_FD_120489 | JGI IMG/M metagenome (GOLD analysis project Ga0182014, IMG submission 120489) | Permafrost microbial communities from Stordalen Mire, Sweden - 612S2D metaG | ecosystem: Environmental > Terrestrial > Soil > Wetlands > Permafrost | place: Sweden: Stordalen | collected...
CCTGCGCAAGCGCTGGGCCTGGCTGGGGCGGCAGGGGAGTTCGCGGCACTGGATGGACAACCACGTGCTTTTGGGACTTGCGGCGCCCTTCGTCATTGCCTTGCACGCGGCGTTCAAGTTCCGCGGGTTTGCCGGCATCGCGTTTTGGATCATGCTCGCCGTTTCCCTCAGCGGAGTCGTCGGACGCTATCTCTACGGGCAAATTCCAAGAAGCCTGAATGCAGCCGAGCTTTCGCTGAAAGAGGTGCAGGACATCCAGGCCAAGCTGGGGGACCAACTGGCGAAACAGAAGATTCTTCCTCAATCCGATTTGAGAGCATTGCTCAGCCTGCCTTCCGCGGAGCGCGTACAGAAATTGCCGACCGTCGTAGCGTTGGTCTACATGATGCTGCTCGATCTAAGCCGCATCTTCAAGATTGCCACCTTGAGAAGAAAGCACCTCGGCTTCGCCGAACAGCTTTTCACGCTGGGCGGTTTGCGAAAGACAAGTCATCCCGATCTGGAGCGGGCGGTTGCGGTTGCGCGCGAAGAGGCGGCCCTCGCTAAGCGCGTGCTGTTTCTTTCCTGCTCTCAGAAGGTGTTCCATCTCTGGCACGTCGTACACAGGCCGTTCAGCTATACATTTGCGCTACTCGCGATCGTCCACATCGTGCTGGTTGTGATGATGGGATATTTCTGATGCGCCACCTTGGCATGGAGCGCTTTTAATGGATACGCTCGTCGCATTAGCAATCGCCGCCATCGTAGGAATCTTTTTCGTGCGCGGCTATTTAAAGAGTCTCAAGAAACAAGAGGAACAGGCGCGTGCCTCGGCCGCCAAGGGGACCCTATTTTCCGACGGGCCCAAATCGCAACATCCTCATATTGATACCGCATGGTGCCTGGGTTGCGGCGGATGCACCTCCGTCTGCCCGGAGGGCGACGTGCTTGCCATGATTGGAGGCAAGGCGGCGATCGTAAACGGTCACAAATGCATTGGCCATGCGCTCTGCGCCGACGCTTGTCCCGTAGGTGCGATCACGATGGTGCTTGCCAGCCCGGCCATGGCCGCGGATATGCCGCGCTTAACGCCGGAGTATGAGACGAGCCTCGAAAATCTTTTTATTGTTGGCGAACTGGGCGGTCTGGCTCTGATCAAGAACGCCGTCAACCAGGGCCGCGATTGCGTGGATACGATCGCCGCTCGGATTACCGCCCACGGAACGGCCCAAACCGCGTCCGATGTATTCGATGTGTTGATCGTCGGGGCCGGACCGGCGGGGATCAGCGCCTCGCTCCGGGCCATCGAGCACAAACTCAACTATGTCACGTTGGAGCGAGACGAGGTTGGTGGCACGGTTGCGAAGTATCCGCGGCAGAAGCTGGTGATGACAAGTCCCGTGGAATTTCCGATGTACGGGAAGTTCAAGAAGACTGAACTCTCCAAGGAGGCTCTGCTTGCTTTCTGGGATGTGGTTCTGAACCGCGCGGATTTTAACGTGCGCACCGGCGAAAAAGTCGAGGACATCAAGAAAGGCGCGGACGGCGTGTTTACAGTCGTGACCGTGAACAACCAATACCGTGCCCGCGCCGTGGTTCTAGCGCTGGGACGCACAGGCACTCCGCGAAAACTGGGGGTGAAAGGCGAAGAACTGCCCAAAGTGATGTACCGCTTGATCGAAGCGGATCATTACGCCAATAAGCAAATCTTGGTAATCGGAGGCGGCGACAGCGCGGTTGAGGCGGCCATGGGACTGGCCTTTCAGGCCGGAAATAAAGTGACACTCTCCTACCGCCAAGCCGCTTTCGCCCGCATCAAGGAACGCAATTCTCAACGGATCGAAGACTCCATACGCAAAGGGAAAGTGAACGTACTGTTCAACTCAAAACCGGTGGAATTCACGCAAACTTCCGTGGTGTTGGATGTGGACGGTATGCGGCGGGAAATTGAAAACGACTTTGTCTGGATTTTTGCCGGCGGCACCCCTCCGAACGATTTTCTGAAGAAGATCGGCGTTGGATTTGGAGCACGGGACCTGAGTCTGGATACGAGCCAGGAAGTGAAACACACTGCGGATTCCGGAAAACAACTCGCTGAGGCTGCGGCGACAGCACGTTAGGGTTCGCGCATTCTCCGAAATGCTGCACGAGAAAACGAAACCCACATCTCGGAGGCCCAACTTTGAAAGGTCGTTACCCGAAAGTTCCAGCGATTCTGACGATTCTTCTGCTCTCCTCATTCGCCGGAGCCCAAACACTCACCGGCACCGTCACGAACGGCAAGACTGGGAAACCCGCACGCTATATTGCTTCCCTTTCGCCTGTCACCCATCCAATGGCACTAGTTCCGCAATCTGCACTAAACCGGCTTCAGTGATCAAGCTGCCGGATCGATCAAGTTCTCCGCCGATTGAGGGTCCTCTGACAAGACTCGCACTCGACGACGTTTCGTCAGGAAATCAAGGCCCCACTGCAGCAGCACAAATAGACGATTGGCAAATCCAATCAGAAAATAAATATGGACGCCCGCCCATAGTAACCATCCAGCGAAACCGGCAAACCGGCCGAAGCGCAGGTCGGCGACGGCGTAGGTTCGACCGACGATCGCGAGATCACCCTTGTCCCAATACCAGAAGGGTTTCGGTTGTGCACGCTCGGTCACACGGCGTCGGATAACGTCCGCGACGTACTTGCCTTCCTGTATAGCGGGCTGAGCTACTCCAGGCATGAGCATCGGCGTTCGTGATTTGATGCCAAATAAATTTCGAACCGGAGCAACGAGGTGAGCGGTGTCGCCGATTACAAAAATCTCCGGATGATCGGGTACGGACAAATCCGGTTCCACCATGACCTTCCCGGACTTGTCGGTCTCCGCGCTTAGCCAATGCGCCGCCGGAGACGCAACGACACCGGCTCCCCAGAGTACAGTCCCCGCCGGAACTCTCTGTCCGCTGACGACAATCCCATCCGAATCGACGCTTGTAACACGAGCATTGGCGAACACCTCAACACCTAAGCTCTCCAAGTGTCGTTGCGCCTTGAGCGAAAGAATCTCAGGATATGTCGGCAGAATGCGAGGCGCAGCCTCATAGAGAAGAATACGAGCTGTTCTGGGATCTATGTGCCGAAAGTCATGCGCCAAAGCCATGCGTGACATTTCGGCGAGCGTGCCCGCCATCTCGACCCCAACCGTCCCGGCGCAACGAGTGCAAACGTCAGGAGGCGACGAATTTCCTCAGACGGGACCTCTTCGAGTGCATTGGGTGTCGAACCCAATGCTTCCGCCCGCTCAAAAGCAAGCAGAATCTTGCTTCGAATCACGTCGGCGTCATCGAGTGATTCGAGGCCGGGTGCGAACCGACGCCATTCGTCGTGCCCGAAATAGTTGTACTGGATGCCAGTCGCCAGGATGAGAAAATCGTATGCTAAGTCTCTGTGTTTGAGATGAATGATCCGTTGCTTTGGACTGATGCCGGTGACTTCATCCAGCAAGACGTCAACATTTTCCTGACGACTGAGGATTGAACGCAACGGCCCCGAAATCTCATCTGCCGAAAGAAGCCCCGTAGCAACTTGGTAGAGCATGGGGCGAAAGAGATGATAATTTCGTTTATCAATCAGCGTTACGCGGACCGCGGCACCATGTAAAACACGAGCGGCAGAGAGTCCTCCGAAGCCACCGCCGACGATGATCACACGCGGCTCTATCACTCGGCCCCCACCAATCCGACCACTCCTAATCAAGATGAGACACGACACCGCTCGGATTCCCTAACTCAACGATTATTTCTAGGCGTACTGCGAAGCCGCACACCGTCATCCATGTTGATCGCCATCGTTAATCCCCCCTCGCAATGATCCATCGCGCCGATGTCCCGAGCGCCGAAGGCAGTGTCGACCGCACATCACCCGCTCCACATCTTTTCGCGCATGTGACCAGTAGGGCACGCTTGAGGAGCGGAGCGCTGTCAGAATCTTCAGTGAACCACGACAACAGGTCTTAGCGATGGAGTGCGGATTGCCTGAACTCGGACGGAGAGCGCCCATAAGCCTCACGGAACGCAGCGCTGAAATGGCTGTGACTGGAAAAGCCCAGCTCCAGGCTTAGGTCCGTTAGGTCGTCATTGTGGGCTAGAAGGTCCAGCGCCCGCGCCAGCCTTAAGTTCAATTGATAGCGGTAGAGAGGGACCCCTTCCACTTGCTGGAAGACTTGCGTGAGATAGACTGGTGAGCCACGTACCTCAGCAGCAATTTCGGCCAACGTCCAGCGTCGCGCCAGATCGCTCGCCAAAACAAGCTTGACTCGATCTACCAGTCGCTGCCGTCCGAAAGTGGCGCCCGCGGCGTGCGTGGTCCGTGCCCCCAGCGCCCGTCGTACCAGGGTCAAGGCCAAGGTCTCGGCTTCCAACGGTTCCGCGATCTTCTGGCGTAGACTGTGCCGTAACAACGCCACCAGCGCCTGGGTTCGTGCGTCAATTCGCAAGCGCTGTTGCCGAAATGAGAGCGTCCCGCCGTCGCACAGAAAGGCAGTCGGTGCTAGTTCACGCAGCATCGGTTCGCTGATGACAAGCGTCAGACTGGCATCACCACCCGGCACAGGGTGACTGATTTGATAGCCTTCGAAAGCATTGAAGAACAGCACTTGGTTCGCTTCGGCTACGGCTTGGTTATGTCCAACGTGCCGCAGGTAGACACCGCGATACGGAAATACCAATTGCGTCGTAGTCGTGCACTCTTCGGCGCTCCGATGCCGACACGTCCCCCTGCAGTACGTGTCCCGAATCGTGACGGTTGGAGACTTCAACAACGAGTCAACGACAAATTCGGAGACGGGTTTGGCTTCGTTTCTTAGCGCCATACTCTTTGCAAAGCGGTGAGCGACTTTTCTTGGGTCAAAGTGGCGAGCTATATCTAAGGTATCACGCCTCTTTAGCGTCGGTTATGTATTCGGAACCGTGTCTGCGAACGCCTGTTACATTACCGGATCTCAACCGAGAGATGTGTCCGGCAAAGCGCTTTCAAAAGGTCTCGAGCATCAAATATCTCTCCGGCTGCGAAGACGCCACTCTTCGTGGGGCGCATTGTGATTACCCGTTCCGCCGCTTCCACTACGAGGGGTGCGGTGATCGCGTAGATGTCTCGGCCCCTCGCTACGACTCGACGTTTCTGGCTTCCCAATCGCACCACCACCTCAACGCAGAAAGTCTGCGCCGAGCGCCCGCTCTCGTCGATCGCTGGCGGCGGCGATAGGTCCGGGTCGTCCAAATCCTTGAGCGGCGCGAGAGTCATGTAGGTGCGAATCTCAGCTGTCCTCAAATGACGCGGAATCGTGACGCTGTCTGCCGTTGTGAATTCCGCTACGACCTTCTGTGTGCCGATCGGTGCGGGAAAAGTCCAATCGACGATCGGCGCATCGTCCGTGCGGAGCTGCATTTGATGGTTTGAGTAGACAATTCGCCGCCCGCCTCTTCGCTGCCTCGAAACTTGGGTCGTGGCCCTCGTCCCAAGAGTCGGCTTCCAACTGCTGAGCGCATACGCGATGGAAATCTCGTCCGCGGCCGTCCAGTCTCCCATAGCCGCCGTCGCGAGCAAATCACCAAGTCCACCGTAGAAAGCAACTGCCGGCACAATCGCGACGCCAGCCTCGCGCGCTCGATCCGCATATTGCTCGAACGTGTCCGCGTTGGCTTCTATCTCTGCGGCTACGTCCAAGTACGGAATGTGCGCACGCAACGCGGCTTCGATCACTGGCGCGGAAGTTCTGGCGAAAGGCCCAGCGCAGTTGATGACAGCTGTTGATCCGGCAAGTGCGCGATCGAGTGACGCCGCATCGTCGACATTGGCAATCCGCAGGTCCAATCCCGGGTGGACATCTCTAACGGCGTTCAGCTTATCGGGATCGCGCCCGGAGAGGATCGGCGTCCATCCGCGTCGGCATAGCTCGGAAGTAACAAAGCGTCCGGTGTGGCCGTAAGCGCCAAAAACAGTAACGGATTGCTTCGATCTCTTCGAAGAATCTTCTGACCTGCCCGCTGCCAATGGTGTCGCTTTCAAAGACTCCATAACCAGTTTGCCTCTTCGACAATCAACTCTGGCATCTCTTCAGGGAAAAAGAGCTTCGCTCCGGCTACGCGCCGCACACCTAAAGAGTTGCCAACGGTGTGATCGAGGTAGTCGGGGCTGGCTTGAGAAAAGATCCTATCGGCAGTTCCCCATACGACCCGAGTGGGAACATGACCACCCTTGAGCGCAGGTTCGATCCCCGCCAGCGGATTTGGATCGAGGGCCATAGCGTAAGCATTCGTTAGTGCCTTCCGATGCGGCGAACTCACGAGCGGCCCCAAGTAAGTTTCAATCGCTTCATCGGTCGGATGCGTCGGATTTGCATAGCATTGTCCTCCGAGGCCCCTTTCCGATCGCGCAAGCGCCTTATCCGCAAGCCATGGAACAAGCCACTCGTCGGCGAACTTTCCACCGCGCGCCAGTTCGATCACCGGCAGAACCGCCAGAGGCGGACTCTCCGGTTCCGTGTCGCAGTTCGTGAGAAGCAACGAACGTGCGCGCTCGGGATACCGCGTGACAAAGAGCTGTGCGATTGCTCCACCGCTATCATTCGCGACAATGTCCACCGAAGGGATAGAAAGCTTATTCAAGAACTGCGCAAGCATGTCCACCTGCGCGCGAGGTGCCACGCTCTGGCCAGCGGCGACTTCGCTGTAGCCGAGAGCTAATAAGTCAGGAGCGACGCACCTGCGGGTTGCCGAAAGTTGCGGAATCGCACCGCGCCACTGGAAGCTGTTCAGCGGGAAACCGTGCAAAAACAGCGCTGCGAGCCCCTCACCCCTCTCCACATAAGCGATGCGACCTTGGTCCGTGTTGATGAACTTTCGGGTCGAACGAAATTCCAGAGCTGTCATTTCCCTCTGCGTCGTCTTTGATGGCGATCCATAAGCATAGAGGGAGCGCCTGCTCGCACTCAGGGAAGCCATGGCGACTGCCCCGCCACCTAGGTAGATAAATTGTCTGCGGTTCATCAGCTCTTAATCCTTTCCGCGACCCGAGCCCCGACACTGGTGTGCTCGCCCAAACTTCAGGCTCATTGCGTTATTGTTTCGGCTTCGATTCTGGTGGAACCATTCCGTTGACTCGGTAATAAACCACCAGCTGACCGCAATGCTTCCTGCTCCGCCGCTTGCCAGTGTGCGCGCAGTTCTTTGTCAAATTCCTGCCAGCGTTCCTCGGGGAAGAATATTCTCGCGTTCTTCAACTCAATCCGTCGCCGGGTGCCTGGGATGTTGTCTGCCAGCCCGCGCGACCATTTCACATCGAAATACACATCATCTGTCCCCAACGCGATCAGCGTCGGTTCTTTCAGGGCCTTCAGTTGTCGATCAATGGCAAGTGTGTGCTTATTGTCGAACTTCGCGAGGAAGCGTTGGAGATCACGTATGCGCTGCTCGCTTTCAACCAGTGGACACAGATACTTGTCGATGGTGTCGTCGCTAACCTGCTCCGGGTGTTCATAGGCCGGCCCCAAAGCTGGTGGTGATCGATAGACATTCTCGCGCCTGCAACAACGTGCACAGGCAAAACCACATTCCCAGCACGCCGATCACTATCAACTGTTTGTCAGCCATGAAATCGCTCTCCGAAGTCTGAGTGAGCCAAGTAGGCCATAGAGGTACGGAAGGCCGCTGTCGGAATCTTTAGCGATTTGGAGCGGAAGGACGACCATCGGCGCGGTCAGAGCGTACAGCATGTTTTCGGCTATTTGGTGACTTGGGACACCAGATCGAGGCCGCCGCGGTGGAAGTAAATCGCGTTGACGAAGGAAACTTGGGCGTCATGCGACAACCCCGTGAACCACTGACTAACTAAAGGACGTATATTCCCAGTGCGATGAACGCGAACTGTACGGCCCAGGGGCGCCAGCGATCACCTGAGCACAGAATAAGGTAGTGGGCTACTTTGAAAGCTTCCGGGTCATCCACCATTTTCTGGCAGCGACAATTGACCAAACGCCTTCGACTAGGCCAAAGGGCCATGCGCCCTGAAGAAATCCATAAACGGAGCCAAGCACGCAGGCAAAAGCGAAGCCGAGAATGCACCAATGGTGCCGTTCCTCCAGCGCATACAGTACCAGCATCGCAGTTACTGCAAAAAGTCCGAATGCAGTGAGACTATTCACGCGCTCTTTCCGCCCTCCGCTGCTCGTAGGCTTCCCAGAGGGCAACCAAATCCTCTACGCTCCACAGCCGATCTGAAACGCCGGCGGCCATGGCTGGGGACACGCGAAGTGTCGCCAGCCGTCTCAAAATGAAAGTAGCCCACTACCCAGAATAAGCGAATGGTTCCCGAACTCTCTGCCGGCTCTGTGAACCTCGCGAACAGAACGAAAGCCCACGACCGCAGGGCCGCTTCCGGCAGAATAATCCTAGCTGCCAGGTCAGTCCCCGCGAGCGCTGCTGACCGCGTTCTTAAACCGGCGCGCCAGTTCGGCGATTCGATCCGGTTGCCGGCGTCGAATCGCTTCCCTGGGGATCAACTCCCCGCCAATTCCAAGGGCAACCGCGCCCGCCAAGAGGAAACCGAGCGCAGTCCGCTGATTCACGCCTCCAGCAGCGATCAACGGAACATCTGGGAACATGGCCTTCAGAGAACGAATGTAGCTGTCGTTGCCGAGGTGCGCGCAGGGAACAATTTTGACAAAATCAGGACCCAGTTTCCATGCCGCGATGATGTCCGTAGGAGTCAGGGCCCCAGGAATGATGACGATATCTTCTTTCACGGCAAACTTCACGGTTTCGGGATCAAGGCCGTCACTGGTCAGGAATTTCGCGCCGGCATCCAAGCAACGGCGCGCTGTTTCCGCGTCCAAGACACTGCCCGCACCGACAATCATTTCCGGAACGCGTTGCACTACATGCGAGATCACTTTGATGGCTTCAGGCACGGTCAAGGTAACTTCTACGATCGGGATGCCCCCGCGCGAAACCGCCTCGGCGGCGAACAGCGCATCATCAGTAGAAGACACCCGAATGGACGGAATGATGGCGACTTCCTCGATCCGGCGCCGCGCCTCTTGCTTGTTCACTGACCGGGCTCCTTCGGCGATCGTTACCTGACTCGCCGCCTGGTTTCCAAGTTAAATCCGACCGCAGACGACAAGTTATGGCAGAGCTCTTACACCGACCGCTTCTCTAAGCTGCTCCAGCGCGAGCAAGTATGAAGCCAGCGCTTGCCGGTAGGCAAGCTGGGTGGCTCGATAACTGCGTTCCACGTCCAGAAAATTCAGCAGGCTGGCGCCGCCGTGCCGGTAAGCGTATTCGCTGATATCGCGCGACCGCGTGGCCACGTCCAGATACGTGGAAATATACAGCAGCACCACCTTGTCATTGCTTCGCAGATCCTGATAGGCATCGTACACATCGGTGAGAGCCTGACCTTTCGTCGCTTTCTCCTGTTCCTGCGCCTGGGTAATGACGAAGCGCGCCCGAGCGATTTCGCCCTGGTTGCGATTAAAGATCGGCAGCGGAATGCTCCCGTACAATGTGGCGGCATTGATTCCGTTGACGTGCGAGTAGTTGGCTTGGACGGTGACGTCTTGATGGCCAATCGCCTTTTGTAGCTCCAGTTGGCTGTTCGCAGCGGTCACACCTTGTTGCGCTGCGCGCAGGTCCGGGCGATTCTGCAAGGCGTTCAGCTGCAAGTCGTCGAGATTGGCCTTCACCGGCTGATATTCGAAAGAGCTGACAACGTCGTAATCCGCAGACACGGATTCGTACCCCAGGAGCTGTCGCAGGTCCGAGAGCGACTGGACCCTGGCCAATTGCGCCTGTTCGACGTCGCTTTCGAATTGCAGCAACTGCAGCTTAATCATCAGGAAATCGTTCTCGCTGAGACCACCAGCCTTGTATTGATGCTCGCTGATGTCCACGGTCTGCTGAAAGCTCGCGACGTCCTTCTCAGCGAGTTCGAGTGTCGATTCGGCAAGCTGGGCGTTGTAAAACAAGGTGGCAACCTGAAACGTAAGACCGCGCCCGTTGTCCGCAGCCAGCGAGCGCGTCTGGGCCGTTATATCTTTCTGCGCCTGAAGGCGGTCATGGCGTTTTCCGCCACGTTCAATCAGGTAGCTGACGCCGATATCGCCTTCCGTGTTGTCGTGCAGATATTGGCCGGTGGACTCGCCTCCATAGAGGTTCGGGTTTTGATGCGAAGGCGAGCCCAGAGGCAAATACTCCCAATCCGCAAAGAGCGTGGGATTGGGACGCAGATTTTGCGTGATCTCCTCGGATTGGCTCTGCTGAATCGTGGTCGTCATTGCCAACAGGTTGTGGTTGTGCTGCAGGGCCATCTGAATGGCCTCGTCCAGCGTGATCCTCACGGGCCCGTTGGTGGCTTGGCCAAGTGCCAGAGGCGCGGCCAAAATGCAGCTAAGCACCGTGCCAGAGACCATGCTGCCGCAGGTTTTCCAAAGGGTTGGAGTCGTTCGATTAGCCTTCAAGGGCCGCCTCCTGCTCTGGAAGCTTGTCGCCATCGCGAGCAATCCAGACATATAACGTCGGCATCAAGACGATGCTCATGACGAGATCGGAAATCAGTCCGCCCACGATCACAATCGCGAACGGCCTTTGCGAGTCGGACCCGATGGCGTGTGAGAGCGCAGCGGGCAGCAACCCGAGAGTTGCCACCAGCATGGTCATCATGATGGGACGAAGCCTGAGGACAGCACCTTCGACTGCCGCGTCCGGAATGGTGTAGCCACGTGTACGGAGTTGATTGATGTATTCGAGCATGATGACCCCGGTTTGCACCGATACGCCGAACAACGCCAGGAAGCCCACGCCTGAAGACACGCTGAAGTGCGTGCCGGTTACCAAAAGAGCCACCAGCCCACCGATCCGCGCCATGGCCACGTTGGTGAGGATGAGAAGCGCCCACTTCGCCGACTTGAACATGGTGTAAAGGATGATGTAGATCACGAGAATGGTCAGGGGCACGATTAACAGCAAACGGGCTTCCGCGCGCTTCTCGCTCTCATACTCGCCCGAAGAGCCGACGGTATAACCCGGCGGTAACTTCACTTTTTCACCAATCTGTTTAATCGCCTGCTCGACCGTGGTACCGAGATCACGGCCTCTCACGTTGAAAGTGATGGCCAGGTAACGGCCGTTGCCTTCGCGGTAGATGTCGTACGCGCCATCCTTGACTTCAACTTTTGCCAACTGCGCCAGAGAGACCCGCTCTCCACTGGGGGAAAGCAGCCGAACCCTCGCGATTGCGTTCTGGGTTTTACGGTAGGGCTCTTGATAGCGCACTACGACGTCGTAGCGCGCCTCACCCTGAAGCACTTGGCTCACGGCGTTCCCGCCCACGGCCGTCTGGACGGCGTCTTGGATATCGGCAACATTGATTCCAAAACGCGCCGCCTGCTTGCGGTCGATGGTGATGTCAAGGCTGGGCTGGCCGAAATCGCGTAAGAGCTTCACGTCGTGCATGCCGGGGATGTGCGACATGACCTCGGTGACTTCTTCGCCCTTCTCCTCGAGCGTCTTTAGGTCGTCCCCGAAAATCTTGAAGGCCAGCGAACCCTTGGTGCCCGTGAGAGTTTCTCCGACGTTGTCTTCGATCGGCTGCGAGAAATTCCAGATAGCCCCCGGGCATCTTTTTTCCAGCTCGCGGTTCATGGCCGCGATCAACTCTTCCTTGTTCGCACGAAATACCGGCCGCCATTGGTCATGTGGTTTCAGGTCGACGAAATATTCCGTGTTGCCGAATCCTCCGGTGTCGGTTCCGTCATCGGGCCGGCCAACCTGCGATACCACGGTCTTCACCTCGGGAAACGACGCGAACACATAGCGCGCGCTGTTGGTGAACCTCTCGCCTTCCGTAAGACTTGTGCTGTTCGCGAGTGTGCCCCGCGCCCAGATGGCGCCTTCATCCAGATGAGGCAAGAACTCCGAGCCAATCACCCCGCTGAACCACAGAAATAGGCTTATCCCCAGCGCGGCTAGACCAATGCCGACCGTAAATACGCGATGCTCGAGGCACCAGCGCACGCGCCGCCGATAGCGCTCGGTGACATAAGCCATGACCGGGTTATGCCACTCCCGAACTCCGCCGCGAAACAACACGCTGGCCAAGACCGGTGCGATCAAGATGGAAAAAGTCAGGGCGCCCAGCAGGGCGAATGCGACGGTCAAGGCCATGGGTCGAAACAGGCGGCCCTCGACTCGTTGCAGCGTGAAGATCGGCATGTATGCCGTGATGATGATGGCGATGGCGTAGAAAACCGGCCGCTGCACCTCATGGCAAGCCTCGCGGATCGACTGGGCGACTGTCCTAGTGGGTGCGGCAACATACCCGGAGTCGGTCGCGTTAGTCCCAGATCCGGAACCATTTTGCCGGCGGCTCAAATGCCGAACGATGTTTTCGACCATGACTACCGCGCCGTCCACGACCATGCCGAAATCGAGTGCGCCGAGCGAGAGAAGATTAGCGGGAATCTTGCTCAGGTCGAGCCATATCGACGCAAAGAGCAAGGAGAATGGAATGGTGAGCGCGACGATAAAGGCCGCCCGCGCATTGCCCAGAAAGAGGAAAAGAACGATCGTTACGAGAATCATCCCTTCCGCCAGGTTGTGCATTACCGTGTGCGTCGTAAAGTGAAGCAGATCGCTGCGATCCAGCATGGGAACGACCTTTACGCCGGGAGGCAGAATGCCGTTATTGAGTTGGTCCACTTTCTGGTGGATAGCGTCGAGCGTGGGCTGCTCTTCCGCGCCTTTGCGCATCACCACCGCGCCCTGAATCACATCGGGCTCATCGATAATGCGCCCGTCCTCCATGTGGTTGGCTCGGGCCATGTGCCCCAACCGGATTTTTGGGCCTTGGACCACGTCCGCGATGTCCTTCACCCGAAGTGCGGTGCCGTTCTGGGTTTTTAATACGGTCTGCTCGATATCTTGCACGTTGCTGAAGAGCCCGAGCGCGCGAACATTCATCTGCTGCAGGCCCTCTTCAACAAAGCTGCCGCCGGCATTGATGTTGTTGTTGGCCAGTTGCTGCTCGACCTGCCCGATGCTCAATCCGTAGGCAACGAGTTTGATCGGGTCAACCCGCACCTGGTACTCCCGCACCGTACCCCCGAAGTCGGAAACGTCCACCACGTTGGGAACGGACTTGAATTGCTTGAGCAGAACCCAATCTTCGATCGACCTCAACTCCATCAGGTCGTAGCGCGGATTCGTGCTTCGTAGTGTGTACCAGTAGATCTGGCCCGTCGTGCTCCAGTCGGTGCCGATTTGAGGTTGCAGGTTCTGTCCAGGGGGAAGATTGACCTGGGTCAGCCTTTCCAGCACCTTCTGGCGGTTCCAGTCGTTCACGGAACTGTCGTCAAAGATCATGATCACGAACGACAGCCCAAAAATAGACTCGGAACGCAGAAAGGTCATGTGCGGCATCCCGGACATTTGTATCTCGATGGGAATGGTGACTTGTTGCTCCACCTCCTCCGCGGAACGCCCCGGCCATTGTGTAATGACCGTCACGTAGTTGTCGGCGATGTCGGGATAGGCTTCTACCGGCAGGTTGTGAAACGAGATGACGCCCCAAGCGAGCAGCAAGGACCCAATGGCCAACACGACAAACTTGTTGTTCAGGGCGAAATCTACGAGGGCGCGGATCATTTCCGGCTTCCGATTTTCCTTTCCACTTCTGTTTCTCTAATCACTGCGCAAGCACGTGGTCCAAGACCAGGGCGTTCGTAACTACTTGTTGCCCCGGCTTGAGTCCGGATTTGATCTCCTGCAGGTTCGAGTTGTCCGGCAAGACATCTCCACTGACCACGCCCACGCGACGAAACTTCTTGTCGGGCGCGGGAACAAAGACAAAATCGCGATCATGCATGTGCAGCACCGCAGATGCCGGGACCACCGTATGCATCTCGGTGGTTTGGCCGCGGAAGGTGGCCTTCGCGAACATGCCCAGCCGCATGTTTCCCGGATTCTGAACTTCTATGCGAACCTTGGCCGTGCGAATATTCGGATCGAGGATCATGCCAATGTTGCTGACCCTTCCTTTGAAGGGGCGATCGGGATACGAATTCAGCGTGATCTCCGCTGTGTCCCCAAGCCGAACATTGGCCATGTCATTCTCGTAAACGTCGCAGACAATCCAGACTGACGAGACATCTGAAATTGTGAACGGGCTGGGCGATGAGTAGGCCTGCACGGTCGCTGCGTTCGTGACTTCCTGATCGGTGATCACGCCCGTAGTGGGCGCAACGATGTCCACGATGCCCATGGGCTTGTCGGGATCGTTGCCCAGGAGCCGAAGATGCTCGGTCGCGGTCTCGAGGGTGACCTTGGCGTCCGATGCGGTGTCTTGCGCGACCTCGAGGTCTTGCTCTGCAATGGCGCCGTGTGCATACAGGTCGACGGCTCGATTCAACTGCTTGCGCGCGAGAAGCTCGTCGGCGACGGCCTTGCGATAGGCGTCGAAGCCACCAGCGACATCGTCACTGCGAATAGTTAATAACAACTGGCCTTTTTTCACGGTGTCGCCCAACCGCGCGTGAATAGCCACGACGCGTCCCGAGGCGAGCGAAACGACCGGGACATTGCGAGAGACATCGGGGGCAACTATCCCCGTGACCACTAACTCGGAGGTCGTGGGATGCCCGGTGGCTTCAACCAGCGGGAAATGCTCCGGGTGGTCAACAGTGAAAAGGTTGAGATCCACGTCTGGGACGATGTTGGCGGGAGGCGGAGCTTCCGCCGCCGCATCAACATGTCCATTGCATCCGCCCAGCAGCAACGGCAGAAGCATGGAGGCAAGAAAAAGACCGATTTTCACACTTCGACTTTTCATTCGGACTCCCTACCCGTCACCTCGAATAATCGACACCTCTCCGAAATTCCGCAGGAAGCGTTCCCACGTTTTGTCGGGGGCATACGCTCTGTAACCAAGTTCTCCGCAACACATCAAAGTTGATCGACGTCCGTTTCTGCCTGGTTGCCTAAGGAACCTGCTGGAAAGGTGTCCCAAAGGACTGAAGGCCGCGCCGTCGCCGAGCAGTACAGGGGGAGGATCTGCTGAACAGCGCCGAAGTCGGAAACGGATCCGGAACGCTGCCCCTTCTTTGTTTCGTGCCCATCGTTGTCTCCGCACCAGGACAATCCACAGCAGTTGGGCTCGACCGAAACGCGCGAACGACTCCGTCTTAGTCGGGCTATCTGAGCAGCTTCACGTGTTAATGTATGGCGGAGCGCATAAACAGGTCGTAAGGATTTCCGTCAAAGTTATCAATCGAGTTCATCAGCGTTTTGGATCGCGGTTCGAGTTCAAGTACCGCCTTCTCGCACAAGTCGCGACTCATTCGCCGCTACTTGCCGACAAATGGACGCATCCGCACTCGTGACTGGGTTAGTTCGTTAACGTCTAGCCGTCCCTTATGGTCCGTATCCAACCTGTCGAATTCCGCTCCCACAAACTTCATCCACTCTTCCTTGGAGACCTTGCCCATTTCACCTCCGTTTGAAGTTGCATGACCACGCGAAGAGAGGCTTCCCCTTGAGGAGTCCCTCTTCAGCACTAGAACTTGACCATGATCGCGCTCCTTATGCTAGGTTCATCTCTCCGCAGATCGGGACAGAATCCAGCGCTTCCGGGCACGCAGGTGAAGCCCGGCGTCGCGGACAAGAACGGGCCCGGGGCAAACGTTGTAGTGCCGATCACAGATCCCCCGCCCGGGTTTGGAATCGTGCTGGGAAATAAATTGTCGCCTGGTGTTATGCCACCACGACCCGACCAATACGGAACGTTAGCGTGGCGATACCCAAACTCGGTAACGAAAGTGATGTACTGTCGGGGCATCCAATTGAATGTGATCGAAGTATCCCAGGCCTTGTAGGGATCGCCAGGGTTCTGCGTAAAGTAGGGTGAACCGCTGATAGCGTCGGCTCCGTTGATGGGGGGAAGCAGGGTAAGGTAGCGTCCCGGATTGGACATAGCGCCACCACCAATCGTGATAGCATACTGATCCTTCTTGAACCAAAACCGGTTATAGAGCATCCAGCCAGCGAAGGTCTGCTTGCTGCTCGTAGCCGTATTGTGGTGGCAATTGACATTGTTATTGATTGTTACACCCTGGGCGCTGACAAAGTTTCCCCTGCCGCCATATTCGCATCCCAAGTCTCCTGTAAGTGAGAACGCAATCTTGTCCAGCGTCTTTTCCGGATGGTCGTAATACTTGATTTCGACGCTGTCGTCAGTATGGATACGGGAGCGGCCAAATTGACCATTTGCGCCGCCCAAAGTATCTTCACCCATGCCGTAGTTATTGAAGACCAGCGAGACCCATGGCTTTGGGCGATACATGATTTGACCTCCCAGGCCGGGCTTGCTGCCCAACCTGCCATACGATTGCCATCCATTGATGAACCAGGGTTCAATTTTCAGTTTGTCCGTGGGAAACCACTGGATCCGAACGCCATTGAAGAACCATGGCGTATTGGAAGAAACGTACGAAGGCTGATAGGCCCAGTTATCGAAGTTGTAGTAGCTGAAAAGACCGATGTACGAAACAAAGATTCCCGCATCCACGTTGAGCCCGTGGTTCACGTCGAAGTGGTATCCGCCATAAGCTTCCGAGACATACTTGTACGCGCCTCGAAGATCCCATTGCCCACGCCCAGCGCTGGCGTCATTGCGGGGAGTGGTGACGGCGAACATTCCATCCATGGTTAAGATCCGGCCGCGAACATTCTGCCAATGGAAGTCGCCGCCAACGCTGATTTGCTCCACCTGGACTTCGTTGGTTCTAAAGATTTCGGTCGAACCGCCGAGAGTGTCATCTCTCGGATGGTTGAAATCAAGAACGTAATCAGTGTCGAACCGAATTTCTGGAGTGAAGAACTTGGAATCCCACACCGCGTCTTTATTGCGAGAGTTGCCGTTCAGCCAAGTCCAGTCGGCATAGGCAAAAGGCACAGTTGGCTCCGGTTTCACGGACTTGGCCGCTGAGGAATCGCCGGACGCTTGCGCCGCGCCCACCGGCGCTGCTATCGACAATGACGACGTTTTTTCCGGAACGACTGGTGCAAGGGATGCGTCGGTTGTCACCGTCCGGCTCTTCAATTCCGCTTCGAGCAGTTCGATGCGCGCCTTCATAGCCGCCAACTCTTTCGCTATATCCGCCGAACTTAAGGGATCTGGCGCCACTGCCGGTCGGCTAGGTGACACATCAGCCGCAGCCGACGGCTCGTGCAGCGCTGCGACTTTCGTCGGCGTATCGGGTTGCGCCGGAGTTTGCGCGTAACAGTGCGAAGCCTGACCGAGCGCGAGATTCAAAACAAGCACCGAAGGAAGAGTTGAAGCCGCTATGGCTTTGCGCAACAGAGTTCTTGTGATTTTCAAGTTCGCATCCTTTCCGGTCCGAAGTCCGGTTCTGTTGATTCAAATGAAGCGTCCACTCTGACTAAATGGACCAACACTTTTTGTTGCCTTTAAATCGCTATCACATCCGAAAATCCGTAAGGGTCGCGTAAAAGGTTCATAAAGAGTGCATAAAGACTTTGGAACATGACACGCGCGGGGGGCCCGCTCCACACTCAAGACTCCAAACCATCTTCCACTAGGAGAATTAGTCCTTTATTAACTCTCGCGACTTGGAATCGGGGTCAGACGATAGACGGACGGTAAAGGCGCGAGTCGAGTCCAATTCATATTTCTTATTGCGCCCATCAGGCTCTCGAACACTGAACATTGCGAGTTGCAGGATATCTAAGCCTAGGGGTTGAGCCCCGCCGCGATGGTGGGGATACTTCTGCCACCCGAAGGCGGTTTTCCGCCGTGCTCACCTTGTGTCCTGAGTCGTCCATCAGTCCTTCACGTTGCCCTGGGGATCGAACCTGCGGCCTTGACCATCGAAGCCATGGGTCAACTTGTGACCGATGGTCGCTTGCCGGTTGATGGACTTTTCTGGTTGGGTGTTTGTTCGCAGATCTGGACTACTGGAGCTATTGCGCAACTATCTGAACTGGTGTAGCACTCTGCGTTTCCTTCCGAACTGTCAGTTGTTCGATGCGCGAACGCCGTACCGCAAAGCCCAGCCCCGCTGCAGTCGGCAAACAGATAGTCCCGCTGCTGGTGACCTCGACCTCAGGCTCAATGATGTCTTCGTCCCAGTAGCGCCGGCTTGCAGATACATCTCCTGGCAACACGAAGCCTGGCAGTCCCGACATGGCAATGTTGTGAGCACGCCCGACGCCGGATTCAAGCATGCCTCCGCACCACACCGGAATGGAATTCTGCACACACACGTCGTGCACACGCCGCGCACCACCGTGTCCACCTACACGCCCGAGTTTGATGTTAATAACGCCGCAAGAGTGTAGCCTGATCGCGGCTTTCGCGTGTCCCGCGTTGTGAATACACTCGTCGAGGCAGATGGGCGTGCGCAACTGGGCCTGCAGTATTGCATGCTCGTAAATGTCATCCCATGCCAGTGGCTGTTCGATCATCATGAGGTTGAAGGAGTCAAGAGCGAGGAGCCGGTAGCTGTCGGCCAGGCTATAGGCCGAGTTGGCGTCCACCATGAGGAGGATTTCCGGGTACTGCCTGCGAATTGCCTGGACCAGGTTAAGATCGTTCCCGGGCTTGACCTTGATCTTGACGCGCTGGTATCCATCGCGTAACTCCGTCCCGATCTTGGACAACAGCGCGGGGATCGAATCTTGTATGCCAATGGAAACACCACACGGGATCTCGCTGCGGGTCGCGCCCAGCAGGCAGGCCAGAGGAACAGCCTTTTGCTGCGCCTCAATGTCCCAAAGCGCATTTTCTAGCGCTGCTTTGGTCATTTCGTGTCCGCGGACGGGCGCCATCACTCTTTCCAGAGCAGAAGCCTCGCTAATGTCCTTACCGAGGACAAGGGGAATGAGGAAGTCGCGCAAAATGATCCATGCCGAATCGGTCGCCTCGGAATTATAAGACGGGGATTCCAAAACGGTGGCTTCACCCCATCCGCTCAAACCTTCCGAGCAAATTTCGACAAGGAGAATCCTCCGGTCCTGGAAGGCGCCAAAGCTGGTTTCAAAGCGCTCTCTCAAGCGCATGTGTATTTCGCGCAGAGTGATCTCTTCAATCCGCATACACACCCCACTCGCACGCCACCTCGATTGTCACCAGACCGAGATCCAGAGCTAAATGCCAAACCCTGGCACAGTTGGATTTCATATGCTGCACTGACGAAGCGAAGAATTCGTCTCTAGGCGGGACCCTATCTGCTATTCGCTACAGGCCCGCGCGGGGACGCTCTTCCGAAAAAATCCGGCAGACTCTAGCTAAGCATCAATAACTGCCGTGCTGAATACGAATGAAACTAACGTTACATTCCGCACATATTCGTAGACGTCAGTCAGAATACTAGTCCTCGCGGACTTGTCAAGAACTTATTGAATGATGCTAGGTGTAAACTGCCCCTAACTGAAACGTATGATACGATGCGTCGCCGACAAGGGAGTCCAATACCGGGGCAAATAGGCGCTGTTTACGCGGACTGTCGGCCAGCCCAGCCCCGCGACGATTAATCCTTCAGCACAGCCGGTCTTGTCTGTAACGGTGGCCGGTAACGGTGAGTGCTGGCACTAAGCCTCGTACCATCGGAATCCGCGGCGTTGTTCTTCATCTACCTTCTTCATGATTTCGAGAGTATGAAGGTGTCGGTCTTCTGCGCACGCCACCAGGAGAAGGTTGAGCAACGCCATGGGCGCCGCGTATGAGGCGCTAAACGAAAGCGAGTCTACGGAGGCCAAATAGACCTCATTTGCAAAACGCGCAATCGGAGAAACGTAAGTGTCCGTTATGCCGACGCAGTACGCACCCTGTCTGCGAGCCTGCTCGACTCCTTCGACCGTCATCCGCAGACCACGGCGAAAACTGATGGCAATGACAACGTCATTCTTACCCAAAGATCGGACGGTGTGGACGGCCATTCCGGGCATGGTCGCACTGGATACGGGCAGGCCAAGGATTCTGAGATGATATTCGAGGTAAGCTACCAAACTGGCAGCGACGTCTCCACCCAAGAGAAGCACTCGTCGCGCTTTCCAGATCCGCTTGGCAACCGCCGCCACGCGCTGCAAATCCAGAACATTGTAAAGGGCGCGCAGGTTCTTGAGTTCATGATCCAAGGATGCCTGCAATAGTGAGATCGTGGAGCCCTCCGCAGGAGCGGCCCGCATCGTTTCCAGCGAGGTGGCACGTGCAACCGACAGCTCGTGAAGATACATCTGGAATTCTTTGTAGCTCTCGAATGCCATGGCACGTGCAATGCGGACCGTGGTCGCAGGATCAGTTCCAAGTTTTTTTGCCAGATCGCGGACGCTGAGTAGCACGAACTGCCGAGGGTCTTCGAGGGCGGGACGGATGATCTCCCTGCGGCGAGGACTGAGTCGGGCCAGACGTTCTGTTTGGCTTATCTGGGAAACCGCTATCGAACGCTTTTCATTCTTGTCACGATTTGCCATACGGCAGCATGGTACCAGAGTCCCGGGTATAGCCCGCCCTCGCTAGCGCTGGAATGCAGACACGCCCGGCCTAATTCTCTGCTATCTGGTTGGTGTGTATCGTATGTTTCTACAAGGTTGGTCACAGGCAATTGTTTTCTTTTTTAACTTGACAGCGTGTTCGATCTCAGCCTAGATTTTACGGTGTTATCGTGCGCTGCTTGCAAAATTGAAACATTCATTTCATTCATGCAAATAGAAACTGCCGCGAGATTGCCGCAGGGTGCTGCCATGAACTGTCTGGTAGTTGCTGGCCCTTCCCCTGGTTTGTCAAACCATTCGTTCGAGCTGTCGCGACAAAAGAATAATGGCCGCGGCCCCATCTTTTTCGCGGCGGGCGCGGCCTGGCATCAAGATCGTCAAACTTGCTCACGTGGAAATCGCGATGAATGCACACCGAGGAGGCTTTCCATGAAGTCGTTGGCAGCGTTGCTTGGTTCGCTTTTACTTCTGTCGATGTTGGGTGTAGCGGCTTATGGCCAGAATGCCGGCACGGGCGCAATCGCCGGGGTGGTGACAGATCCGACGGGTGCGGTGGTTGAAGGGGTTGCGGTAAAG
>Ga0182014_10002907_pt1 | contig 21104 bp, 20 predicted proteins | sample 612S2DmetaG_FD_120489 | JGI IMG/M metagenome (GOLD analysis project Ga0182014, IMG submission 120489) | Permafrost microbial communities from Stordalen Mire, Sweden - 612S2D metaG | ecosystem: Environmental > Terrestrial > Soil > Wetlands > Permafrost | place: Sweden: Stordalen | collected...
TCCAAAAGGAGAATCGGGGGATGATGGCATATACGCCTGAGATGCCTCAAAACAAATTTCGAGGCTTCTACGCACAAAATCTTCGTTACGTTAGCCTATTGAGAAGAGGGTTTCTACGAAGCCTAGAATAACACATCCTGGAGTACCGACCAGTGAGTCGAGCTGACGGCTCAGGAAGAGAGACGAGACACGTGGAGGGAATGACTTGGGTTCGACTAGCCGGAGGAACCGGAGCGACGGGTCAGGACGGAGACTCTCACTCCGGAGGAATCTCCCTGTAGGCCAGGTCCAGCGGCACCCCTCTCCTCTTGTTGTAGGCATACGAGACGTAGAAGATTACCACACCGAGAAGCAGGAGCGCCACGACTGCGTAGACGTAGGTCGCGTTCAGGACGCCTACGTATGCAGGCGACACGACCGAGTAGGCGAGGAATGCCGATATCGCAGCGAGCATCGCTCCAAGCAGGGTTACGACGGGGAGGGGGCCGATCTTCATCTTCACCACTGACGGCGACGAGTCGAAGACGTCCTTGCGCCTAAACGGGAATGCTATGCCGGCCAGAGCCACGATGAAGACCGCGATCCACCACCCGAGGAGCGAGTAGGATAGCACGGTGCTTAGGACCGTCGTGTAGTAGTCGAGGAACGCGTAGATCATTGATATGGCCGTCGCCACGAGGACGACGAGGTACGGGCTCCCGTACTTCGTACCCACCGCCGAGAGCCTGGATGGGAGGACGCGGTCGAAGGACCAGGCGAAGATGTTCCTGCTGGAGGTGAAGATGTAAGCCGCGCAGGCACCCCAGCACATCACCATGAAGCAGACGTTCACCAGCCCTATCACTAGGAAGTTGTTGGTCACGAACCCGATCATGTACTGGCCGAAGGGCAGCATGGGGAGAGGATAGTGCGAGGTCAGGCCGAGCTGGGATAACGCCGAGATGAAGTCGGATCCGAACGCGTGGTATAGGGCGGCCGCTATGAGGACCTGCAGCGCGGCCGCAATGATCAGCGAGCCGTACTGGGCGACTATCTGGCTCCTCCTCACCCGCTTTACCTCCCCAGCGAAGTATGAAGAGTACATGAACGCGATGAGGGTCAGGGACGCGTAGACCGAGCCGAGCAGGGTCCCGCTCGTCGTGAAGCCGGTGGATATCCCCTGGCTGGCCGCTGTCGAGAGGACGCTAGCGTAGGTCACTCCCGAGTAGGTCGAGAAGTTGCTCGCGACCGTCAGCGGATTCGCCGCGAAGAGCACCGCCACAAAGACGAGCGCCCCTAGGACGCTACCGATGCCCGCTATCCACTGGAACCAAGCGAGCTTCTTCGTGCCGCGGATGATGAGGTAGCCGCTCAGACCCGCCACCGCGATGGAGCTGAGGAAATCATAGTTTGTGTTGCTGAACGTCGAGGCCAAGTTGGCATAGAACGTGTTGCTTGTGAGCTGGTAGAAGCTCTGGAACATCGGGGCGAGGCCGTACTGGAACCCCCACCCCGTCGTGATTCCCGAGAACGAGAGGATTATCAGGGTGATGTAGAAGTTCGCGAGGAATCCGAGCACAGGGCTGAGAGACCTGGACACCCAGACGTAGTCGCCGCCCGACCTCGGCATCGCTATCGAGAGTATGATGTACAGACTGGCGTACGGGAGGCAAAGAAGCAGGGCCACGACCGCAGCTATGATCAGGTTTGCGCCCGAGTAGAACTCGGCTGCGAAGATCACGTTGGTGAAGGAGAACAGGACGCCGATTGCGACCAGATTGATCATGAGGGAGTCGAAGGCCGAGAAGTCCCTGACGAGACCTGTCGCCTCGCGTACGAATACTTTGGACGAAGCCATCCTTGCGGTCTGCTGTGGCGCGTCGATTGTATTTAAACGAGGGAGGGTCCCCATCGCGGCGTTGATTCAGACGGAAGGATATGTCACAGTGGACGGGCGGCGCCTCTTCTACAGGAGCTTCGGCCGCTCCGAGAGGGTCCTAGTCGGTTTGCACGGAGGGCCCGGGTCGACCCACAAGTACCTCCTCCCGCTATCCTCGCTCGCCGGCGAGGACCTGAGAGTGGTCCTCTACGACCAGCTGGGCTGCGGCGGCTCCGACCACCCTGCGGACCACGCGCTCTACACCATAGGCAGGGCTGCGGAGAATCTCGAAGGGCTGAGGGGTGCTCTCGGGCTGGGTCGCGTCAACCTGCTTGGCCACTCCTACGGCGGTTTCCTCGCCCTCGAGTACGCGCTCAAGCACCCGGCCGCGCTGGACTCGCTGATCCTGTCCAGCACCTCAGCGAGCGTCCCCAAGACCATCGGGGAGATAGGGAAGCTGAGAGCCGGGCTTCCCCGGGAGATGCAGGAGACCATGGACGGGTGCGAGGCGAGGGGCGACCTCCAGGACCCGGCGTACCTGAGGTGCATCGATTTCCTCTACCACAAGCGGATCTGCATCATCGACCCCTGGCCGGACGAGATGGACCGTCTCTTCAGGGAGTGGTCCCAGGACATCTACAGGGAGATGTGGGGCGCGAACGAGTTCTTCGTGACCGGCAATCTACGGGACTGGGACGTCGCCTCGAGGCTCGGTTCCGTCGCGGTCCCGACCCTCGTCACGGTCGGGAGGTACGATGAACTCCCACTCCCGCTCGCCGAGCAGATCCACGCGGGCATCCCGGGGTCGAGGCTCAGGGTCTTCGAGCACAGCAGCCACATGGCCATGCTCGAGGAGCCCCAGCAGTACCTGTCTGCGATATCGGACTTCCTTTCTCGGAGAGCGTAGGCCACCCCTCGACGGAGGGACCGGGGAAGCGTTGATAAAGTCGGGACGAGCACAGGGTACCGCTTCTTGCCGACCATCAGGGTGCCCGACATCGGGAGACCGGCCGCGAGGGACGCGGGGTCAGGCGACTCTAGCTCCGAGTTCGACTACGTCGAATACGAGGTTAGCGAGAGCCAGGCCGCGCACTGGAACGGCCTGAATGAGAAACAGCAGCTAACGCTGGTCCTGAAGGCCGACAGGGAAGGGAAGGAGCTCCGCGACTACCTGTAGCGCTAGGCCTCGGATGTGGGGCGCTTGTTCAGGAACTCTGCGAGGCCCACAAAGTCGCGGTTGCCCTCTGCCTTGGCGAACTTGACAATATAGTCTCTCCCAGATACCGAGACCTTCTTCTCGGGCTGGTAACTGGTCCGGGCGAAGTAGACGGCCGCCCAGTGTATCCTTCCGTCGAGCTTCTCCTTGACCAGTTCGGGCGTCTCCATGAAGTTGCCGAGATAGAACGCTATGCCGTCGACCCACGAGGCGACGGGAGTGACCCCCGCCTGACCCTGGGAGAGCAACTGGGAAACGTAACCCTCCATGAAAGCCTGAATCTCCAGCTCACGGATTTCGTGGATGATAATCTCCTTGTATGGTTTGTAGATGAAGTTTGCCATTTGCTCGGGAGGGTTGGCCTATCGGTATATACTCTTTTTTTGAGGCTGGCCACGCTTCATGAGGTCTCCCCCGAGTCCAGTGTTGCGAGTATCAGCGGGCTTTCTTTGCCATGGTGGGTCCTGACTCAGGCTCCAGGCCCCAGCTCTTCCAGGTCTTCGGGGTGATGCGCAGGTACTTGCCAGGACCGAAGATCCCGTCGTGGGAGACTACCTCTGCCTCCCCTGCGATCTTGATTCCGCGGACAATCCAGGGATTGACGGAGACCTGATCGTCTATCACGATAGAGACGCGGGGGTTCCCGTTCTTCACGTTGTGGTACCTCTGCGTCGTGAAGAAGATCTTCTGGGCGTGGCTCCCGACGTAGATGTGCTTCCCGTCGTACTCGAACCCGACCGGCGAGACCTCGGGGGCTCCTTTGGACGACGCGGTCGCGATTCGGGCGAGATGCTGGGATTTCAGATAGTCGGCCTCGGTCTTTGAGAACAATTTGTATCGGCTTTCAGGACTCCCTGCTCAATATAAACGAGGCGAGGGGCGAGCGTCTGCGCTGGGCCGCATGGCCTGGTCTGCGCCCCTGCAACCGTTATTAGACGTCGACGGGGACCCGACAGAAGATGTTCGAGAAGCTCTTCCAGCCCCTGAGGGTGGGGCCTGTCCAGCTGAAGAACAGGCTCCAGCTCCTCCCGCACAACACGCTCTATGACGTCCGGACCCTCACCGGCTACCTCGAGCGGAGAGCAAAGGGAGGGGTCGGCCTCGTCGAGGTCTCGATGGCGACCGCGATCAGGGACCTAGGCGAGTTCCCTGAAGGGCCCCTCGACGCATGGCCGTACAAGGGGTACGACGAGCGGATCGTACCGTACTACTCTCAGCTCAGCGAGGCCGTTCACCGTCACGGAGCCAAGGCGTTCATCGAGCTCTCAGCTGCGGGGGGGAACCGGAGCGCCGCGAGGAGCGCCTCCAGCATCCCCGGCGGCATCAAGAGAGTGACTCCGCGGGCGTACGACGCCGAGGGGATCAGGTCCCTCGTGGACGACCACGTGAGGGCGGCGAGGCACATCGCCAGCGGAGGGTTCGACGGGATAGACCTGCATGCGACCCACGGGATGCTCCTCGAAGAATTCTACTCGAGCGCGACCAACCGGAGGGAGGACGGGTACGGCGGCTCCCTCGACAACAGGGTGAGGCTCATCTCGGAGATCATCTCGGGCATCCGGGACGAGACGGGCGGGCGTCTGGCGGTCGGGATGAGGATCGACGCAGGCGACGGGTTCCCGGGGGGGAACACTCTCGCAGACGAGGTCGGCGTAGCGATCGCGCTCCGCGGGAAGCTCGACTTCCTCAACGTGGACACCGGGTTCGAGCACCAGCGGATGCACCTCGCGATCGCGCCGATGTATGAGGCGCCAGGATACCTGCTCGAGTCTGCAGGGACGTTCAAGCGGGCTCTGCCCGAGATGGTGATAGGAGCGGCCGGGAGGATCGTGGACCCGGTCATGGCCGAATCGATCCTCGAGGACGGGATTGCCGACCTGGTGGGCATGACGCGGGCGCTCATCGCCGACCCTGACCTGCCGAACAAGGCGAGGGAGGGGCGCCTCGACCAGATCCGGTTCTGCCTGGGCGACAACCAGAAGTGCATCGGGAGCATGCTCCGCAACATGCCGATGCGGTGTACCGTTAACCCTCTCGTGGGGAGGGAATCGGAAGCGAACCTGGAGCCGCTCCCACCTGCGGAGGTCAGGAAGAAGGTGCTCGTCATCGGCGCCGGCGTGGCTGGACTGGAGGCCGCTCGCACGACTGCCTCGAGAGGCCACGAGGTCGTGGTCTACGAGGGGAGCTCTGTGCTGGGGGGCCAGGTGAACCTCGCGAGGAGGCTCCCGGGTAGGGACGACTTTGGTATAGTGCTGCGATGGTACGAAAGCCAGCTGCGCCAGCTCGGCGTCAGGGTGGAATACCGGAGGGAGATCGCCTCCACCGACGCCGCAGATTTCGTCCTGGCTGAGGAGAGGCCAGACTTTGTGGTGATAGCCACGGGCTCGAGGCCGATAACGGACGGGATGCAGCAGTTCGACTACTCTGCCATCAAAGGTCACGAACTCGCGCTCACGGTCGACCAGGTCCTTTCTGGGGCCGAGGTCGGTAAGGACGTCCTCATACTGGACGAATCAGGGTTCGTCGAGGGGCTCTCGCTCTCCGAGATGCTCGCAAAGCGGGGCTCGAAGGTGGAGCTGGTCACGCGGGACCCAGCCCCGGGCCTTGAGACGCGGTGGTCGCTTCAGCTGCCCTACCTCTATGAGAGGTCTCTAAGGGCCGGCGTCGTCTTCACGCCGAACACCTTCGTCAGCGAAATACGGCAGGACTCTGTCTCGCTGTTCAACGTCTACACCGGAGACGCGAGTTCGAGGAGAGGTCAGATCACGGTGATTCTGAACACGGGGAGGATTCCCAACGACGGACCCTACTCGCTCTTCAGGGGGAAGGTCGGTTCGCTGGTAACGGTCGGCGACTGCAACCTGGCGAGGCGGGAGATGGGAGAGGTAATCGCTGAAGCGTTCGAGCTGACCAGAACTATCTAGCAAAAAAATGGGGCACGAGCGAGGCTTTTTGGGCTCTCGCTGCGTATTTTCGTTACTGTGCCACTAGGGTGCAGCTAGTACCACGATGGTCGCCCTCATCCATGAGTGGTAGTCGCATGCGTAGGTGTATGTTCCGGGGGTAGTCAGGGTTACGTACCAGGTCTGGCCGCCCTTCATGTTCGGCGAGGTGTATCCTACTGTGGCGTTCGAGCCCGTCGGCACCGTCGCGAAGTCGACGTTGTGGGTGACTGTGTCTTGGTTGATGAACTCGATGGTGTTGTTGACCCCGATTATCACCGTGGCGGTGACTGGGGAGAAGATGAGGTTGTTGCTCTCCGTGCCGACGCCGTTCGGCATGGTGATGACTCCAATCTTCGACGCAGTGGTGCTGGTGGTGCTAGTAGTCGTGCTGGTGGTGGTCGATGTGGTAGTAGTCGATGTTGTAGTCGTGCTGGTGGTGGTCGTGCTAGTTGTGGTGGTCGTGGTGGTTGTGCTTGTCGTGGAGGATGTCGTGGTGGTTGGGGAGGAGGTGGTCGTCGTCGTGGTGCTTGGGGTGCTGGGCGATGAACTTGTACCAGGGACGAAGATAAAGTAGCCAGCTGCGGCTATCAGGATTACGACAACCACTATTGCTACGATAGCTCCAGTACCGATACCGTCTCTCTTTCGTTCTATTTGCATTCCGTCAGATTCTCCAAACCGGGTGACCGAAATAGTTCTAATAAGACTTTCGAACGCTGAATTCAGAATAACTGTCAATTGTCGGCTCCGTGACAACCCCGTCGACCGGAATGCCTCCCGGGGCTCCGTCCAAGGCTTGGCCGCGCCTCCCTATTGAATCCCGGCTGCAATTTAGCACGTACGCCGAGCAGAAATTTAACACGGCTGTGACCGATGGCAGGTACCAAAGCCCAGCGAAGAACAGGTCTACTGAGGGTGTCCAGTGACTCGGGGCGACGGGGGCGCTTGAGAGCACCAGGGGCGACAGAAGAGGTAATATCACACATGTTTTAGGCATCTGCAGGAGGTATCTGGTTGCTTAACATTCCAGGCGGGAAACCTCGGCCAGACGTGCCGATACTGGGGAGCAAGGTTCCCCAGCCAGAAGAGATAGTCATGCTCAGCCAACCGGTGCTCAAGGCCGTGATCAAGCTGGGAGAGGAGCTCAAGGACGCACACGCCAAGTGGGCGGTCGGCGGCGACGCCGGCGAGATAATGAAGGGGGTCAACGTGCACACCGATTTCATCGAGATCCTCACGACCAAGGAAGGCACTCAGGAAATCTGCGCTAGGCTCGGCGATTACGTGACACTCCCACCTTCGGTCGCTGAGACGAAGCTCGACAGGGAGGCAGACATCGACGGCAAGATGCTCCCGGTATACATCAGGAGCCACTACGCCGAACTGACCTTGAACGGAGTGAAGGTCAAGGTCTACGGCGACCAGCAGATCAAGGTGGCCGAGTGGGACTGGGGTGACCCGCTGGACTACACGCCGGATGAGGTCAACGTGGTAGGGACCAGGGTGCCCACCGTTCCGTTGAGGCTGAGCAGTGAGCTCGACCTCGGCCTCGGCTGGCTAGACCGCGTCGAACTGATATCCGACGCCGTGATGCGCTCACAGCACCGTCACTGACCTGCTCGGATGGGATCAGAACACAATGTCGAATACCACCGTCTACTCCTCCAACTTCGGACGCCTCCGAGGGAAGAGAGCGTGGAGGCAGAACCTGCACCTGGCCGCCATGTCCGCGGCCAAGGTGGAGAGCGCGCTGGGCCCGCGGGGCGCGTACAAGATGGTGACCTTCAACAGGGGTCCGGAACGGATCATTAAGGTGACGAAGGACTCGGTCGAGATGCTGAAAGAGCTCGAGGTCCAGTACCCGGCGGTGAAGACGCTCGCAGAAGCGGCGAAGCTTCACCGCGAAGAGGTGGGCGACGGCGTCTCGACGATGGTCATTATCATCGCAGGGCTCTTGCAGGCGTCGGAGACGCTGATGGACAAGAAGATCCATCCCAACGTCATGCTCCGGGGCTACCTCGCGGCCACGAAGGAGGCCCTCGCAGTCATCCAGAAGACCGCGATCGTGAAGGGCGAGTCCAGGAACCAGATACTCGACGTCGCCGAGTGCGGCAGGAAGCTGCTGACCCCCCACCTGAGGGCCGCGCTCCTTGAGGCCGCGGAGAGGGCCGAGTCCCAGGGCGGGATCGACCTGAAGCGCATCCGCGTGATCACGAAGAGCGGCGGCTCGGTAGCGGACAGCCGGCTCATCAGGGGAGTGATGATCAAGAAGGAGAAGCTCCACCCCAGCATGCCCGACGAGCTCCACGACGTGAAGGTCGCCGTGGTGAACAAGACGTTCGACAACAAGCCGCTCGAGATCCTGATGAAGGGCCAGGGGCCGTTTCACATCAAGCTGGACATATCCGAAGCGGACCAGATGGAGAAGTTCAGGAAGCAGGAGAGGCGCATGAACGACGACCTGGTCTCGGCAGTGGAGTCTGCGGGGGCGAAGGTGGTCTTCTGCAGGGCGAAGATCGTCACGCCGGTGGCCGACGAGATGGCCCGGCGCGGCATCATGGCCTTCGAGATGGTCGGCCAGGAGGACATGGACGCAGTCGCGGAGGCTACCGGAGCAACGACGGTCGGGGACGTGAGAAACCTCGAACCGAAGGACCTTGGCGTCGTGAGCGCGTTGCGTGTCGAGAAGATAGAGGGATTGTACTACGGCGTCGTCGAGGGGCCAAAGGGCTCGACGATCCTGATCCGGGGCAGCTCAGTCGAGCACGTGGACGAGACCGAGCGCGTGGTGAAGAACGTCGTCCGCCTCTTCAGGAACGCCAAGAAGGACCCGAAGACCGTGCCCGGAGGCGCAGCCATCTACATGCAGATCGCCGCGCACCTGAAGGAGTACGCCCTGACCTTCCCCGGGAAGGAGCAGGTCGCCATCGAGGCGTACGCGGGAGTCCTGGAGCAGGTCGCGGGCAGCCTGATCAGGAACTACGGCCTGAGCTGGTCGAAGACGCTTCCTGAGCTCAGGAGCTACCACGCCAGGGGGATGCACAACATGGGGATAGCCGAGGGCGGCTGCACCGACATGGACAACCTAGGAATACGGGAGCTGGCCTCGACGGCGAGGGCCGCGCTCCGCCGCGCCTACGACGTGACGACGCTGCTGGTCCGGGTCGACGAGTACTTCTACGTGCGGGAAGTCGCGATGGTGCACAAGCAGATCTGAGGACCGTCTAGAAGACCCAGAAGTTCATCACGAGCACGGTGAAGATGATCGCGAGGTAGGGACTCGAGATCTTGAAGAGGGTCCATGCAGTCTTCTCCGTCCTATCGATTACCAGCTTCACGCTGTAGCCCAGAATCGCGGCCCCGCAGGCGAGCGCCGAGACTACGTAGAAGAGGCTGACGGTGGTGACGAAGAAGATCGAGAGGGAGAAGACGGCCAGCAGGCTGCTCGTGATCGCGATGCACACCGTCGCCACCCTCAGGCTGACCACCACGGGGAGCATCGGTATCTTGGCGTCGACGTAATCCTGTCTGGTCTTTATCGCGAGGCTCCAGATGTGGGTCGGGATCCAGACTATCACGAGCGCGCTCATGAAGACCGCTAGGGGTGAGATTGTGTCCGCTATCGCCGCGTAGCCCACGAGCACGGGCATCCCTCCGGAGATCCCTCCGAGGATGATGTTGAGCCAGCTGCGTCGTTTCAGCCAGAGCGAGTAGACGACCACGTTGTCAATGAGCCCGATGACCATGAAGAGCGCGGCCAGCGGGTTGAACCAGTAGGCGAGCAGGACCGAGAGTATCGAGCTCACGAACCCGAAGATTAGCGCCCTCCTCTCCGTCACCCTCCCGCTTGGGATGGGCCGGTGGTTCGTCCTCTTCATGATGCCGTCGATGTCCCGGTCGTGGTAGTTGGTGAGGACCTCCGCTCCGGCCGAGCCGAGGAAGATCGCGGCGAAACCGACGATTAGCTGGACGCCCGAGATCGCCACGTGCGCCTCCTTGTAGGCCACGAGCATCCCGGCGATTCCGGTGAAGACGAGCAGCAGGACTATCTTGGGCTTGATAAGCTCCCAGTAGTTGCCTAAACTATCTGAGAGCGTCATAGATAGAGTCACGTTGGAAACCTGCATGATAAAGCTTCTGCATTCTCGTGCCTCGGTTCGCCGGTTCGTTTACTACCCCTTTGGTCGGCCTCCCTCCAGGAAGGGAAGCCTCCCTGGGGACCCTAGGCCATCGACTTGCCGCAGGTCGGGCACCAGAGAGTCCCGATGGGCGCCTCGCGTCCGCACGACTTGCACGCGATCATACCAGGTGTGGGAGCCCCAATCCTCGGAGCCGATTCGTCCCTTACCACGACGTTGTCGGAGACGCCCATGACCCTCGTCATCGGGATCAGGAGTTCTCCGCCGTCGTTCTTCTCAACTATCAGCGTAATCTTGCCCTCGAGCGTAAAAGTGACGTCTGTGACCTTCCCGGTGTTCTTGCCGGACGAGTCGATAACGCTCTTGCCTGCTATTTCTTCCTTGCGAAAGGGCTTGGATGAAGACATACTAGGAGGCCAACTTTTTGGTCTTTAATAACTCTCTCGTCCCGAACGGTCCAAGCCGAGAGGGGAGGCTCCGGAGAGCTTGGAGGCTCAGATCTTCATGAAGAAGTTCTCAGGGTGGTCGAGCGTGGCCGCTCCGTGCTTGTGGTGGGTCCCGCACCGCTTCACGTGACGGGCGAAGTTGTTTGGGGTAATGAGCTTCCTGCACTTTGGGCAGATGGGCATCGATCTTCGCTGCGGCACGGAGTAGTTATCGGTTTCTCCTGCTTTCGACAACCGTCCCCAGGACGTCAAATCTTTCGTGGGGTAGAGGACGGGGCAGCCGCCCGCTCCTGAACTTCGGACCGTGCCATGTTCTTGGCGGACTCGGGCGCAGCAATTTTGCAGCCCTGAACAGCGAATAGGTTAACAAGCTAGGGCGCCGCCACGACGTCCATCATGGTGACCCAACCCGAGGTCAGGCTGAAATCGGAGATATTCCAATCAATATACGCGATACCGGAGGGGAGCTCGACGCCCCGATTCAAGACGTACCTCGCCGGAAACTGGTACTCGGGAGAGGACTGGTCGGACGTCAGGTCGCCCATCGACCTCTCGGTCGTGGCGAGGGTCCCGATCCTGGACGAGGTGACCGCCGCCTCGGCTCTCGACCAGGTGTACACCGAGGGACGCTCGGCTCTAAGGGACCTTCCGGGCACCAAGAGGCTCGACGTCTACCACAAGGCCGCCGACCTCATAGAGGAGACGGAGGCGGACTTCGCCTCGGTGCTGACCGTGAACGCCGGGAAGACCGGCGCGGGGGCGCTCGGCGAGGTGCGGGCGGCGGTCGAGCGGCTGAGGAAGTCGGATCTTGACACGAGGAAGCTGATCGGCGACTACATCCCTGGGGACTGGAGCGCCGAGACGGTGGAGACCGAGGGGCTGGTGAGGAGGGAGCCCATCGGGCTCGTGCTCGCCATCAACCCCTTCAACTATCCGCTCTTCGACGCGGTAAACAAGCTCGTCTACTCGACGATCGCGGGGAACGCTATCATGATAAAGCCCGCTTCGTCGACGCCTCTCGCGTCGCTACTGCTCGCGAGGGTCTTCGAGGTCGCAGGGTTCCCGAGGAGGTCGCTCGCAATACTCACGATGAAGGGCTCGCAGGTCGCAAAGATCGCGAGCGACGATAGGGTCGCGGGGATAACGCTGACCGGGAGCACCCAGAGCGGAAGGGAGATCCTGAAGCTCGCGGGAATCAAGCGGTACGTCCTCGAGCTGGGAGGGGGCGACCCCGCCATAGTGCTCGACGACGCCGACCTCGCCTTCAGCGCCCAGAAGATCGTGGCTGGGATGACAAGCTTCGCTGGCCAGAGATGCGACGCGATAAAGCACATACTGGTCGAAGAGTCGGTGTACGGCGAGGTCAAGCGGCTGGTGATCGCAGAGCTCGGCAAGATCAGGGTCGGCGATCCCAGAGACCCTGGGACCACGATGGGTCCACTCCTGGACCAGGCGTCTTCTGCGACGATGCGAGACGCGACGCTCGACGCCGTGGGGAAGGGCGCCACGATATTGACCGGCGGCAAGTCGTTCGAGACGAACTACGTCGAGCCGACCCTGCTGGAGGTCTCTGGAGAGGACCTCGTCAAGACGGAACTCTACAGGGAGGAGGTCTTCGCGCCCATCTCGACGATAACGCCGGTGCCCGACCTCAAGCGGGCGATCGAGCTGGCCAACGGGAGGCGGTACGGACTGGATGCCGCCGTGTTCGGCCGGGACATGAACAGGATAAGGCGCCTGATACGGAGCCTGGAGGTCGGCGCGGTGTACATCAACGACCAGCCTCGTCACGGGATAGGGTACTACCCCTACGGTGGAAGGAAGGACTCGGGGATCGGGGAGTCGGGGATCGGATACACGATCAACTACGTGACCGCTCCGAAGTCGATCGTCTACAACTACAAGGGGAAGAATATCTGGGAATACCTCTGAGATGCGGGCTCCATCCGGCCCTTCAGCCGCTCCTTCATCAGGCGTCGCTGCGGCACGTTGGGGCCCAGAGCGGCGGGACTGGCGTCGTCCGGATGAGAAATGTCTGAGGATTACAATAAGCATCGTAAAGAATGTCGATTTCATGCTTTAAGGCTTAAATAACTCCCCTCTACGGCACTTCAAGTATGGCACTAACTGATCCACTGCAATGGGTAGTGATCGCAGTTGTGGCAATCGTCTTCTTGATGTACGGACCGAAGAAGATTCCAGAACTGGCAAAGTCGATTGGCCTAGCACGGAAGGAGTTCAACGACGCCTCGAAGGTTGCGGCAGGTGACGTGCCTGCTGCGACGGGCGCTGCTGCTCCTGCGGTGGCTGCTTCCGCTATTCCCTCCACTGGGGACACCCTGATTGATACGGCAAAGAGGCTGGGTATCTCTACCGAGGGCAAGACCCGCGACGAGATCTCAACCGAAATCGTATCAAAGGCAAGCCACTAGAGGACGAGTCGTCTAACCCGCGCGGTCCGATAGTGCTTCTTCTGTACGATGACAGCACCACCGGAGGTGCCGCTCTTTCTTTCCGGGGGATCCCGAGGAAGAACAGCGCGGCGGGCAACCCGTCCGCGTTCTGCACTTTTTCTTTGGAACCTGGACTGAAATTTATATAGGCTAACCTGAAATCGCGGCACCCTGTTGTCAAACACGCCAAAAGGCACAGAAAACGATTACAACTCTCCGGGGTTCTGGAGCGACAAGACCGAGTCGTGGCATGACTTCATGCCCGGCGTCAGGAGGAGGATACTCGTCAACAACTCAGGCGCGACGGCCGCCCTCTACAAGCTCAACGGGGGGGCGGAGGTGCCGCCGCACTCGCACCCACAGGCCCAATACGGAGTCTGTCTCGAAGGGAGCGGAGTGTTCACGGTCGGCCAGAAGACGTGGAACCTGAAGAAAGGAGACTCGTACTACATGCCTCCGTCCGTCACCCATGGACTGAAGATCGAGGCTAACGCAGACACGACCTTGGTCGAGTTCTTCACGCCGATCAGGCGGGACTTCATCAAGGACACCCTCGCAGCCGACGGGCCCTGACAATGTCAGACGTAGTCTAGGCGCTTCGACCTCGCTGGCGAGGCCCGGTGGTCCTCGTACACGAGGGGCGCGTCCCAGCTGCCCAGCGTCCACGAGTGGAAGAGCTCTTTCTCCTCCGCCGTGGCGCCGTCCTTCTTCTGCATCCTGAACTCGAACGGGGACCTCGCAGTCAACCGCACCTTGGTCTCGCGCATTACCCCTTCCCTGGCGAACGTTACCGAGACCTCGCTGCCGGGCTTCTGGTTCGCGATGTAGAACGGCAGCCTCTGCCCGTCCATCCTGAGCCCGTCCAGGGCGATGATCTCGTCTCCGGCGGACAGGTCGGCGAGCGCGGCGGGGCTCCCGAAGAGCCTGCTCTGCACGGTGAGACCCTGTCCTGCTCTCGTCTTGACGCCGAGGAAACCCTCGGGGACCCCAGGGGAGGTCCTCGGCTGGAGCGTGAGCCCCGCGAACCCCAGATACCTTCCGAAGTCGATCTCCTCCTTTCCCCTGACGGACCTGGAGAAGATTTCGTCTGTGCGGCCATTTGAGATGGCAGAGCAAGCGCGCTCGAAATCCTCGTCGGTGAAGCCTCTGCCTTCCTTGTAGGTCTCGACATAGACTCTGCGCATCGCGTCGTCGAGGCTGGACGCGCCGCTAGAGCTCCTCCGGATCTCGAGGTCGAGGAGGAAGCCGAGGACGGCGCCCTGTCTATAGTAGGAAGGGGAGACGTTGGGTGAGTTCTCGTCCTCGCGGTAGAACCTGATCCAGGTGTCGAAGCTCGACTCCTGGGGGCTCACCCGCCTGCTCGAGGGGAGCGACCTGACCTCGTTAATGTCGTCGCAGAGGAAATCCAGGAACTCGGGCACGGAGATAAGCTCGGCCCTGCGGAGGATCACGTTCTCGTAGTAACTCGTCACGCCCTCTGAGATCCACAGGGACTTGGTGTAGTTCTCGCGCGAGTAGTCGAAGGGTCCCAGCGCGATAGGCCGCATCCTCTTCACGTTCCAGGCGTGGAAGAACTCGTGGCTGAAGAGCGTAAGCAGCCTCCTATACTCCCACGGAGGCTCCATCATGAGGTACCCGGCGATGCAGTGGGTGCTGTTCAGGTGCTCCAGGCCGCCGTACCCCTGGTCGGTGAAATCGACGATGAAGACGTATCTGGAGTAGGGGACCTCGCCGTAGATTGGGACCGTGTGCTCGACGACCTTCTTGAGGTCAGCGGTGAACGCCGCTTCGTCGATAGGCCGAGGCGCGAATATCGAGACCTCGTGCTTCACTCCCTGCACCTCGAAGGAGTGCACGTGCTGGTTGCCGACCTCGAAGGGCGAGTCGATGAGGACGTCGTAGCTTGGCGCTGAGAAAGTCCTGCTGCCGGGGGAGAGCGGCTCCAGTCCGGTCGCTATCACGCTCCATCCCGAGTGAGGGACGATCTCGACCGTCAGTGAGTGGGACTGCTGCCCGTCGAGATAGAGGAAGACGCTCGCCCCGTTGATCACTGCGTGGTCCGTGTCCAGGTAGCTCTGGTTGGTGTCGTGCCTGAACGCGTAGACCTGGTACGCAACCTCGAGGGTGTCGGAACCATCGAGGGCGACCCTCCAGCTGTCCTTCGCGTCCTTCTCGGTCGAGAGTTCCCTGCCTGAACCGTCCGACGCCCTGAGGTCGAGCACGTTCCTGGCGAACTCCCTGACGAGGTAGGAGCCGGGAGTCCAGACGGGCATCGCAAGCCTTACGGCGTCCGCTGGCGCCGACCCTCTTAGCCCCTCGATCCTCATCGAGACTCCGAAGTAGTGGGATGCGGGCTGGTCCATCCTGACGGTGTAGTGTATCCTCATGCTGGCGCGCGGCTGCACGGTCCGCGGCTACGAGCTATTTAGCTTCTCGAGGTGGAACGCCCGGTGCACGGCCCTCACCGCGTCCTTAGCGTCGCCCTCGTGCACGACGAAGGAGATGTTCTGCTCTGACGAGCCCTGCGCGATCATCCTCACATTTATCCCGCTCGCAGCCACCGCCCCGAATACCCTGGCGGCTATGCCCTTCGCGCCCCTCATCCCTCCGCCGACCACCGCGACGGCGCTCACGTCGTCCTCGTAGTTGACCTGCTTCAGGCCGCCCGGCCCGAGCATCATCAGCTCAAGCGCGTTGACGGCCCTATGCATCGTAGACCGGTTGACCACCATGCTGATGTTCGACTCGGAGACGCTCTGCGAGATCATCAGGATGTTGGTCCCGCTCTTCGCGACCACGTCGAAGATCCTGGCCGCGCTCCCCGGACGGCCGACCATGCTGGCGCCTGTCAGCGTGATTATTGCGACTCCCTTGACGAGCGCCACCGATTTCACGATGTTCTTCGCGTAAGCCTTGGGGTCCCGCCTGACGACCGTGCCCGGGTGGTCGGGCTTGAACGTGTTGCGGAACCGGACGGGTATCCCCTTCTCGGCCACAGGCTCCAGGGTACGCGGGTGCAGCGCCTTGGCGCCGAAGACGGCCATCTCGCCTGCCTCCGCGTACGAGACCTCGCTGAGGACCCTGGCGTCCGGGACGGTCTTGGGGTCTGCCGTCATCAGCCCGTCGACGTCGCTCCAGATCCAGACCTCGTCCGCCCCTATCGAGGACGCGATCACCGTGGCCGTAAGGTCCGATCCGCCGCGGCCGAAGGTGGTCATCTCGCCTCCCTGGGTCGCGCCGATGTACCCAGTCACGACCGGAGTCTTGCCCTCGCCCATGATCCTTCCGAGGTTCTCCTTGACCTGGTAGCCCGTCACCTCCATGAGGGGAGCCGCGTCGCCGAAGTTGTCGTCGGTCATTATGCCGCACTCGCCGCCGGTGAGGTAGACGGAATCGACGCCCTGGTCCAGGAGCGCGCCCCAGACTATCGGGTTCGAGAGCCTCTCGCCGGACGAGAGGACGCCGTCCCGTGACCTCGGGGTGAGCTCCCGGAGGATGGTCGACCCCCGCGCCAGCTGTCCGAGCTGAGCGAGCGTCTCCGTCAGCTTGCGCCTGACCTTCGCCGCGACCTCCGGGGACTTCACGGCCTCCTTCAGGGCGGCGAGGTGGCTCTCCCTGATCGCGGCGAGTCTGGCCTCCACGGCCTTCTCCGACCCGCTCCTCGCGTCCTCCGTAAGGGAGATGAGCTGGTCCGTGACGTCGCCCATCGCGGAGCAGACCACGACGAGCTGGTTCCCGCGGGAGAATCGGGCCGCGAGGGAGGCCACGTGCCTGATGCGCTTCCCGTCGGCCACGGAGGTCCCGCCGAACTTCATCACTATCTTCATGTCGTACCTCCCACGCCCATCGAGCCGCGTATTTCAATCAGGTCTCTCAGGAGCGAGGAGGCGGTCTCGGGTCCGCCCGCGCCCTTGCCGACGATGACCTTCGGGCCCGAGTACCGGCAGTAGAACTTGACGGCGTTGAACGCGCCGCTGATGCAAAGAGGGTCGTCCCTGTCAATCACGGCGGGAGCGACGGAGAGGGTGCGGTCGGCCGTCGCGATCAGCCTCACCGCCTTGCCTCTTGCGGCCGCGCGGGCTACCTCTCCGGGCGAGATGTCCGCTATCCCCTTGACGGAGACGTCTCTGACAGTGTCCCGGCTGAGCTTCAGGTGGTTCGCGATGATCACGAGCTTCACTGCGGTGTCGAAGCCGTTGATGTCCAGCGAAGGGTCGGTCTCGGCGTAACCCTCTTTCTGGGCGAGCGCGAGGGCGTCGCCGAACCCCAGCCCGTCGCTCTCCATCTTGGTTAGGATGAAGTTGCAGGTCCCGTTGAGTATACCTGTCACCTTCGTTATCTCGTCCCCGGTGGAGCACGTATGGCCGAAGTCCAGGATCGGCGTACCCCCTCCCACGGCCCCGCTGTACCGGAACTGGACCGAGTTGTGCCGGGCGAGCTCCCCGAGGGCATGGAACGCGACCCCGAGGGGACCCTTGTTGCACGTGATCACCGACTTTTTCGAGATGAACGCGGCCCGCATGTGTCCCAGGCCGGGCTCACCCGTCTTGAAGTCGGTCGGGGTCGTCTCGACCATGACATCCGCCTCGGTCTCCCTGATTATCTCGGCGGTCGTCCTCTTCTCACCTCGCGCGCGGACCGACCCCAGTCTCCGCTTGGACCTTATCACCCCGGCGATGTCGAGGCCGCGCTCGTCCGTGACCGACCCGCTGCTGTCGACTATGGCCACGACCCTGGGTACCAGCCCGTAGACGCTCGCGAGCTCCTTCTGCTTGTGCGAGAGCAGTTCGGCGAAGCTCTGCCCGACGACCCCGAAGCCCGCAAGGACCAGCCTCATAGGCGACCGGCGGCCGCTCCGCCATTTGAGGTTTTGGAATTCGGGCAGCTTTCCGCCCGTCTTCTGTATCCCAAACCTAAATAGCGATGTTTCGGCGGCCAGAGCGCAAAACTTGTCCTATCATTATCTGGAGAGACTCGAGAACGCCGTCAGGCTCCATGAGGAGTGGCGGAACACCGAGTGCCTCAACATGATAGCGTCGGAGAACTTCGCCAGCCCGGAAGCGAGGAGGATGCTCACCACCGATTTCTGCAACCGTTACACCGCGACAGACAAGTTCTACCGCGGGTCGAGGTTCACGGACGAGGTGCAGGCCCTCGCCGAGGAGGTGGCGCGGAAGGTCTTCAACGCCAGGTTCGCGGACGTCCGCCCGTTCTCTGGGCACATCGCCGACATGGCCGTGCTCCAGGGGCTCACGAAGAGGGGCGACAAGATCTTGTCGGTGAACCCCTCGGACGGCGGATACCAGGGCTTCACCCAGGACAGCCTCGGCCGGCTCTTCGGCCTGAAGGACATCTACTTCCCCTATGACAAGGACGCGGTCAACATCGACGCCAAGGAGACCAGGAGGATGCTGGAATCCGAGAAGCCCAACCTGATAATCTTCGGCTCAAGTTTCATCCCGTTTCCACACCCGGTCAAGGAGATAGCGGGCGACGCGGACGATTCGGTCTGCGTCTACGACGGGTCCCACGTGATGGGACTCCTGGCAGGGGGCGAGTTCCAGGACCCTCTCCGGGAGGGGTGCTCGCTCCTGATGGGCTCGACCCACAAGACCTTCCCGGGTCCGCAGGGGGGCATCATCCTCGGCAACAACGAGGAGGTCTTCAAGCAGGTGGCCGCCGACCTCTACCCGATGATAGTCGACAACATTCACTGGAACAGGGTCGCGTCCCTCGCGCTCACCCTGACCGAGATGCTGCAGTTCGGCAAGAGCTACGCCCAGGCGGTCATCAAGAATTCGCAGGCGCTCGGCAAAGCCCTCGACGAGAACGACGTGCACGTGCGCGGGGCCTCCCACGGATACTCCAAGTCCCACCAGGTCCTCCTGGGGTACGACAAGACGAAGAGCGAGTTCATCGCCAAGAGGCTCGAGGAGTCCAACATCATCATCGACAACCTCTGCAGGATAGGGACCAACGAGGTGACGAGGATGGGGATGGGGCCGCCCCAGATGGAGGAGATCGCCGAGCTGATAGGGATCGTAGTGCACGGGAAGAAGCCCTCGGACGTGGTCAAGAAGCGGACGAAGTCGCTCATCAAGGACTTCAAGACGCCGAGGTACGTGCTGAGGAGCGCGGCCGAGGCCGCGGCAAGAGCCTAGCCCTGCTCCGACGGACGGGCCCGAGGTATCTCGCCACTTGACAGGGCAGATTCTTCAGAATGACCGAGGAGGTTGATGTGGGCCAAGTCCGCGATTAACGCATGAATTCGAGATTCATGCGTGTTTCTCTGTGATTCATGAAGTTTATTAGCAGTTTGGTCCATGCTAGGCGACGGATGAACCGAAAGATTCTGTACTCGGCACTCGCAATAACCTTGCTTTTCGCTGCTCCGGCGCTGGCAGCCACACCGGCAGGTGCGACGGTGGCTTCGGGGCTCTACGCAGCCTTCTGGAAAGGAACCTACTTCGGAAGCCCGATGGCAGCGTGGCCCGCGTGCACGCCAGAGAATACACCACCGGCCGGCGTGCCGTCGAGCACCGCTCCGACCGCGACTGAGATCGATCCCAACATAGCCCACGGAGTCTCAACGGGCTTCTACTGGGACGAGAGTTCAACCCCAGGATTCGGGTCAGGGACCGGAACAGGGTTCACGGTAGGAACGACCACGTTCCTCAACACAGACTTCAGTGTTGAATGGACAGGATACATCTGGCTGACCACAGGTACCACCTACTACTTCCAGCTCAACAGCGACGACGGCTCATGGCTCTACATCAACACAACTCCGGGGAGTTCAACCATCTCGGCGGCAAACCTCGTCTTGAACGACGGCGGAGTACACGCATCCGGATTGTCCGACTCGGGACCCATCACGGTTGCAAGTACGGGCTACTACGCCATCGAGGTCGACTACTACGAGACGTGCGACTCGCAGTCTGGCATCGATCTATCGTGGTCGACAGGATCGCCTGCCAACATGATCATCATACCCACGACCGCATTCACACCAGCCCAGATCGGGTCCAACGCACCCCCGCTTTCCAGCCCTGTTCCCCAGTTTGGCTTGGTGGCTCCCCTGGTCGCAGCGGCCGGGTTCCTGGCGCTCGCCCTCCTGAGAAGGAAGACGCTGGCACGAGTCGGCACCGGGACCTGATCGCGGAAGGGCCCTGGCTCAGCGCAACGGACATTTCGGGATAGCCTGCCGGAGCATACAGCTTGCGACCGGAGGTATCCACGTCAATAATTCAGCCTAGGGCCTATCCCGAGGTCATGCACCATCGCAACTCTGATTAGGTCCCCGCGGCACAGGGGGCGCCGCCATGGAGTACGTAAGACTCGGCGCTAGCGGCCTCAAGGTCTCCCGTCTGTGCATAGGGTGCATGTCCTTCGGAGGGATGAAGTCGGGATATTTCGTGTGGACGCTCGACTACGCCCAGTCGAAGCCGATTATCGACCGGGCCATAGACCTCGGGATCAACTTCTTCGACACCGCGGACATGTACTCCGAGGGCCGTTCCGAGGAGACGCTGGGGCGGGCGATCAAGGGAAGAAGGGAGGACCTCGTTATCGCCACGAAGGTCTACAACCCCATGGGTCCGGGTCCGAACGACAGGGGACTCTCGAGGAAGCACATCCGCCACGAGGCCAAGCGCTCTCTCGAGCGGCTCGGGACCGATTACATCGACCTCTACCAGATACACAGGTGGGACTACGAGGCGCCGATCGGGGAGACCCTGACGACCCTGAACGACCTCGTGAGGGACGGGGCGGTGAACTACCTCGGGGCCTCCAGCATGTGGGCCTGGCAGTTCGCCGAGGCCCTCGACCTCAGCGAGAGGCTCGGCCTCGAGAAGTTCGTGAGCATGCAGAACCACTACAACCTGGCCTACAGGGAGGAGGAGAGGGAGATGATCCCGCTCTGCAGGAGCCGGGGCGTCGGCATCATCGCCTGGAGTCCGCTCGCCCGCGGGTTCCTGAGCGGCAAGTACCGGCGCAACAAGAAGCCATCTGGCAGGAGATACGAGGGGGACAGGCTCCTCAAGGA
>Ga0182014_10002910_pt1 | contig 21086 bp, 20 predicted proteins | sample 612S2DmetaG_FD_120489 | JGI IMG/M metagenome (GOLD analysis project Ga0182014, IMG submission 120489) | Permafrost microbial communities from Stordalen Mire, Sweden - 612S2D metaG | ecosystem: Environmental > Terrestrial > Soil > Wetlands > Permafrost | place: Sweden: Stordalen | collected...
CCCGCGCTTCTGCGGGCAACTTTCGAGCGCTGGACTCGAAGTTTTCCAAACAGGCGCTCTCCGCCCTTTACGCACAAGTTGGTTGAACGTTGGCACGATTGTTCCTTTTCGCGTCTAGCCTCTGCGCGACTCAAAAACCCAAAAACGCCTTTCGCGATCGAAAGTCTATACGCGGTGAACCCACACTCGACCAGAGCCCACCTTAGGGCCCCGTATAAAAAGGTCGCTAACAGCGAGGATTACCTGCTTCGGACAGGCCCATGTTTCGTTCGGAGTTGACCGGCGAAACCTCGGGGCCTCACCCCCGGCCGGACCTGGCAATCGAACACACAGGTGGTAGCACAGGAGCAGAAAGCTTACACTCGCGAAACCTTTTCATCTTAACCGAAGTGGATTGTGAAACGCAACATGACGGATCCTTTTGTCGCCGCGACGATTCTCGTGGCGCGGGTCTATGGCCTGCAGCGTCGGCTTTCAAGCCGATATTTTGCCCTGAGACTCCCAAAACCGCGCGGGCGATGGTGTGAAGGGCTGGCGAGGTCTTCCTCGTAGCGCCGGCGGTCTTGCCGCCGGTTCTTTTGGTTCCGGTTGACCTTCCCCCCGCCTCCCGTGTACTCTCGTTAATTCTATGGCTACCAAGCACTTCTGGGCGGGAGTCGATATCGGCGGCACCAAAACCGCCATCGTCCTCTCCGCCGCTCCGCCCGCCGTCCTCCACCGCGCCGAGTTCCCTACCCTCCCGGCCGATGGCCCCGATCCCGCCCTGCGATCCATCTTCGCCGCGCTTCGCCAGGCGCTCGCCGCCCAGGGCCCGGACGCCGCCCTCGAAGGCATCGGCGTCAGTTGCGGCAGCCCCCTCGATGCCCTGGCCGGCGTCATTCAAGCCCCGCCCAACCTCTGGACCTGGGTGGATGTCCCCATCGTCTCCCTCCTCCAAAGGGAATTCGGAGTGCCCTGCCACCTCGAGAACGACGCCAACGCCGGCGCCGTGGCCGAACATCGCTTCGGCGCCGGCCGCGGCGCCGACCACATGCTCTTCCTCACCATGGGTACCGGCTTCGGCGCCGGTATCATCGCCAACGGCAAGCTGTATCGCGGCGCCAATGGCATGGCCGGCGAAATCGGCCACGTCCGCCTCACTCCCTCCGGCCCCGTGGGATATCACAAGGCGGGCTCGGTGGAAGGCTGGGTGAGCGGCGGCGGATTGGCGCAGGTGGCCGCCACCGCCATCCACCGGGCCCAACGCCAAGGGCGCCAGACCGCGCTCGCCGAATGCCTTAAACGCAACGGCCAGGTTTCCGCCCGCGACATTGCCGAAGCCGCCCGCACCGGCGACCCGCTGGCCAAACGCGTCATCCGCTCCACCGGCGTCCGCCTGGGCCGTACTCTGGCCATCCTGGTCGACCTGTTCAATCCTCAGTGCATCGTCATCGGCGGCCTGGCCATGCGCATCGGCGAGCCGCTCCTGGCCCCGGCCCGCGCCACCCTCGCACGCGAAGCCCTGCCCGCTTCCGTGGCAGCCTGCCGGATCGTGCCCGCCCAGCTAAGCGAAAGTATCGGCGACGCCGCCGCTCTCGCCATCGCCATGGGAATTTGACGTCAACACCGTTTACCTAGCGGGATCCCGTAACGTCGCAGCAGCCCGTCGGATGCTTTTGCTGCCGCGACGATTTTCGTGGCGCACGTACTCGTGCGTGCCGCGTCGAGACTCATCTCGACGCCCGCGCTCCACCAGGAAAATCCTGCGTATTGGTTGCTCCTCGGCTGGTCCGCGGGGCAGCCAATTCTGGCTGCAGCCGCCTTTCAGGCGGCCTTTCCCGCCGCGCTCATCCACTCGCCGCCCCACTCCCCCCGCCTTTCGCGTACAATGTCATCCGATGCCCCGTACGCCATCTCCTACCAACCCGCCGTTCGCGCGGCGTTCCTTCCTCGGCCTCGCCGCGGCCGCCGTGCCCTGGTTTAGTCAGACCGCGACCGGCCAAACCCCGCGCGATTGGACCAATCGCAATCCCCTTCGCTACCCCGATCCCGACGTCGTCGCCATAGACCCGAGCTTCGCCAAATACCAGGTCTTCAACGCCGTCCTTTACCGTCACTACGTCGGCACCCGCTGGGCCGAGGGTCCCGCCTGGTCGGGCGAGGGCAATTACGTCGTCTGGAGCGATATTCCCAACAACCGCCAGATGCGCCTGCTGCAGGAGGATAATCATGTCGCCGTGTTCCGCAGCCCCTCCGGCTACAGCAACGGCAACACTTTCGATTTCGAAGGCCGCCAGATCTCCTGCGAACACGCCGGCCGCCGAGTGGCCCGCTATGAGCACAACGGCCACGTCACCGTGCTGGCCGAACGCTACAACGGCAAACCGCTCAATTCCCCCAACGATGTGGTGGTCCACCCCGATGGCGGCGTCTGGTTTAGCGATCCGCCCTACGGCATTCTGGGCAACTACGAGGGCTTCCAAGCTACCCCGGAACTTAAGGAAGCCTTCTATCGCATCGATCCCCACACCGCCCACATCGATTTGGTGTCGGACGAGTTCGACAAACCGAACGGCCTCTGTTTTTCCCCCGATTACAAGAAGCTCTACCTCTGCGATACCGGCGCGCCCAAAAACGTGCAGGTCTGCGATGTCGACGGCACCAAGCTGCGCAACCGCCGCCTCTTCACCGACATGAAACTGGGTGGAAAATCCGGCATCGCCGACGGCATCCGCGCCGATGCCGACGGCAACATCTGGGCCGGCGCCAATGGCGGTCCCGGCTACGACGGCGTGCACATCTTCAACCCCGCCGGCCAGCGCATCGGCATGATCGTTCTGCCCGAAATCTGCGCCAACCTCTGCTTCGGAGGCCCCAAACGCAACCAGCTCTATATGGCCGCCAGCCAGTCCCTCTATTCCCTATACGTCGGCGTCCAAGGCGCGCACATCTGCTAAGTGGGACGGGCCTCCTGGCCTGACATTCCCGATCCGCCGAACATAAATCCCGCCACTCTGGCCGACTTTAATGAACAGTTGCTCCAGCTCGATTTCGCCGCGCTGGTGCGCAAGGACCTGCTTCATGTCCTCGATCAGCTTGCCTTCTCCGCAGCCGCTTTCGGCATCCAATGGTCCATCGTCCCGGACTATACCGCATCGCTGATTGCTGATCGCCGGCGGCTTGCCGCCAGGGAGTTATTCTGAGCCTAGATGCAAATTCTCAGTTCCATCATTGAGATTGGGCTCGTCCCGATCGTTCGCGTTGCCAGTGCGGACAGCGCGCTCCAGGCCATAGAGGCGATTCACCGCGGCGGCGTTCGCGCTGCCGAAATTACGATGACGGTACCCGGCGCCGTTCGGGTATTGGAGAAACTGGCGGACCGCTTCGGCGACCAGATGATTCTCGGCGCCGGAACCGTGCTCGATCCCGAGACGGCCCGCGCGTGCATGCTGGCCGGCGCGCAGTTCTTCGTGACCCCCGCGTTGAACCTGGCCACCATCGAGATCGTCAAGCGCTACTCCAAAGTCATCTTCCCCGGCGCGCTGACGCCCACCGAAGTGTTAACCGCATGGCAGGCGGGCGCCGACGCCATCAAGATCTTCCCGTGCAGCGCGGTGGGCGGACCGAAGTACATCAAGGCTCTCAAGGCGCCGTTCCCGCAGATTCAGATGGTCCCGACCGGAGGCGTAAACCTGGCTACCGTTGGCGACTTCCTCAAGGCCGGCGCCTGCGCGGTCGCGGTGGGTTCGGAGTTGGTGGATTCGGCCACCGTTGAGCAGGGCCGCTTCGACATCATCGAAGACCGCGCCCGCCAATATCTGGCCGCCGTGGCGGCTGCGCGACAACCAGCCGTTCCTCCCGTGGTTGCTTAATCGAGCCGGGTAATAGGGCTCGCCGGTTGCCTAAAACCCGCTCGGCTTGACCCAAAAACTCTCCTGCCACGTTTGTCCGGGGGGAATATACTGGAGCTCCTTATAAATCCCCCGTTGCGCCAGATTGAGCGCATCCGTAATCGCCGCCATCGGCTCGAAGCAGATGAAATCGCGGTTCGGGCCGAGCGGCGCCCAGACCACCACCGCGTGGTAATTTGGCCCGAACGTCACCTCCACCCGCTCGGTCTTCCCCTGCACCCACATGGTGGCTTTTCCCGAACCATCCCGGATCAGGTCGCCAAACACATGATCCAGGTCCAGCCCTTTCAGCGTACTGTGTTGCGGATCTGGCAGGAACTGCTCGATCGGCCGGGTTTCTCCGGTAGGAATCTTGTCGGGGGCCAGCATCCACTGGGTGCGCGCCCCCAGCCCGAACGTCCACTCGTCGCGCGGCGCGTCGTTCACCTGGAAGAACGGGTGGAATCCGATCGACACGGGCATCGGGTCCACGCTCAGATTATTCAATTTGGTCTGAACTTCCAGCGTTCCGTCCTTCAGCCGGTAGGTCATCTCGATGGTGTGCGCGAAAGGGAACTGCGCCATCCAGTCCGGATGCCGGTAGAACTCCAGCCGGCTCGTCACCCACGCCGCATTCCGGTCGGCCTTGGCTTCCACCACTTCCCACTCGGTGGCCGCCGACAGAAAGCCGTGCGACGGATGATTGTCGGGCGTGCGGCGCACCGTCCCCAAGTCGAGGTTGAAAGTGTACTTCTTCCCGTTGGCATAAAACCCCGTGGTGTCCAGCCGGTTGGCCCACGGCGCCAGGAACGGAATCCCCGACATCCCTCTCGACTTCTTGTATTCTTCCGCCGACGCGTACGGGTCTTGCAGCACCTTCTTTCCCCGCACTCTCATATCGAAGGCGCTGTTGCCGTGCGAAGGCATCACCGAAACCACTGTCTGGCTCTTGCCATCCAGTAGCCGGATCACATCTCCGTCCCGCTCCACCGAGTATTGCCCCAGGGCGGGCAATGCACCCACAAGGAACCACGCTGCGGTTTTCAATTTGTCTCCTGTACGTATCCGGGATTAGTAATCCTCGGTTCGCTCGTTCACCCAAACGCCGTCCACGTTGAAGTGCGGCCACGGTCCGCCTCCGCCTCGTCCGACGAAGCTGTCGTCCCACTTGGCGCTCGGGTCGAAGTAGCCGGGCTTCCGCAGATGTTCCTTCACCACCGCCTCGTTCAATTCCACCCCAAGACCGGGAGCGTCCGGAACCGTTATATAGCCCCCGTTAATCAGCGGCTGCGGCAACCCCGTGATCAGTTGTTGCCACCAGGAGATGAAATCCACCGCATGGCATTCCATCGCCACGAAATCGTCCAGCGTGGAGGCCGTATGAACGGCGGCGATAGTGGCCAGCGGCGAGCCCGCCATGTGAATGGCCGTCTGGATCCGCTCCCGGTTGTAAGCGTAATCGGCAATGCGTTTCGTCTCGCGGCACCCTCCGGAAGTTCCGTGATCGAGGTGGATAATATCGACGGCGCGATTGTCGATCAGATCCTGGAACCCTTCCTCCAGCCCGAAACCGTCCTCGCCGGTGAGCAGCTTCGTGCTGGTATGGGCCTTGATCTCCTTGAAGTCCTTCCATCGCCACCAACCGCCCGTATAGAACAGGTCTTCCAGCCATGAGAGACGGTACTTCTCAAACGCTTTGGCGGCGCGAATGCCATCGGTGACGGTGCCGCACCGGAGGCTGGCGGCGTCCACCGAAAGCGGCTTGTCCCAGCCGATGGCGTCGCGCACGGCCCCGATCAACTCGCCTCCGTACTCCAGCCCTTTGTCGGTCGGGACACCCTCGGTATCCAGATTGCCCGGCGTGCCGCCAATGAAGTTGGTGGTCACATCCATCTTGAAGAAGGTGAATCCCAGCTTCATGCGCGCGATCATCCGTTCGCCATACTTCTTGGGGTCGCGGGTTCCGGTGGTGTCGCAATACATCCGCACCCGATCGCGTTTCTTATCGCCCAACAACCGCCAGACCGGCACGCCGAAAACCTTGCCCGTAATGTCGTGGAGGGCGATATCGATGGCGCTGAAGCCGCCGCCCTGACGTCCGGGGCCGGCGTAGGGACGGACGGATTGCAGTATCCCCGATATGTCCAGAGGGCTTCTTCCAACCATAAGGGGTTTCATGGCGAGGGCCAGGTTCTCGTTCCCGGCATCGCGCACTTCTCCCAGCCCGTAGACATCCTGGTTGGTGAAAACCTTGATGACGGGGTAGTCGAAATTGGCCGCGATCCTGAGCGCCCGTATGTCCGTGATCTTCAGGTCGCTGGGCGCAGAAAACTTGTTGATTGGACCGTAATGCACGGCCGGACCGCGTCCGGCTCCGGGGAGTCCGGGCATCCCCGGGCCGCCAGCGGGCACCCGAACGGGGGTTCCTTGCTGCGCCGAGGCCGACATCGTATAAATCCCGCCCAAACCACTGGCGGCAGCGGCCTGATACAGCATCGCGCGCCGGCTCAGGTCTTTTATTCGACTAGCTTTCATATGGCACTTAGTCCTTTCGGTTGCGTACGGAGTTGACACCCTCTGTGAAACCGCGGGCGGCCATGGCAGGCCCCCTTACGGCGTGGAACAGCGCGCCTCGCCCGTGGAACGGTAGCGGCCGGCATGGCGTAAAGCGGCCGCCCGCGGATGGATTCTTGCCCGGCCGCCCCAACCGCCTGTCCCAGCAGACTGCGCCTGCTTAGCGGTTCTTTCGGTCCGTTTTCGCGTTCCATGATGCCTCCATCGCCGCTATTCACTTGTCAGAAGAAGACCTTCCACTCCACATCGTTGCCCGTTGCGGACGTGTGGTCCACGTCAGTAAACGGTCGTTGGCGGCCGTCCTCGCAGCGAGGACGAAGCCGCCGTCCAACCGGTCGTCGCCGGGTAGGAAGTGGAAGTCGTTCAACCGCATCGGAGTCCCTGCAAGACAAGAAACAGCGCTATGAGAGCCCACGCGCCTAATCCGCGGTCACTAATCCTGCTACGCACGATGCAGCCTCGCTTCCACGGTATCACCCTTCTCGCCTGCCGGAAGTCCGTTCGGCCGCCGACGGTGTTTGAGGATATGTGTTACTGGCGTCCATGCGGAATTGAAGTGCCATGCCTTCGTGGAGTCTCGAAAAGCTGAAGTTCTTGCCTATCGAGAAATTCAACGTTGTCATGCCGAGTCCAAACAGACTTCGAGTAAGCGATCACCGAAGACCGCCGAAGGCGCCCCGGCTAGCCCTGTCTCAGGCCCCTCCCCAGAAGGAGCTACCAGTTCTCGTCCGGCACTTCAATTGCCAGCAGCACTGCGTAACTCCCCGGCGCTCGATCAACTCCCGGGCGCTGGTGCTCTCTTCCGTACCAATCTCCCCACCGCGCTCCTGCCATTCTGGCCCAACTGGAAATCACCGTTCGCCGTGGCCACGGCTAAGCACCCAGGCAGGGGCCTCAATAAAGCAGCGGTCTTCCACCCTGCTAGACTGAAATTGCCTCCCGGTACTCCGGCGGCGAAGCATTCATGTTCCTCGGCGAAGCCTTCAGGTTCAGTGCGCAAGCCCTGCGCGCCAACCCCATCCGCAGCCTTCTAACCGGCTTGGGCATGGTCATTGGCACCGCCTCGGTGATCCTGGTGGTGACCATCTCTCTCACCAGCCGCGACTACATCCTGGAGCAGATCGAAGGCATCGGCTCCAACATCGTCTTCGCCTACTACGTCAGCAGCGGCCCCACCGTCGCTTCGGCCGACGCCGACTACGTCAAAATGTCCGACGTCGAGGCCGTCCGCCAGGATCTCGCCGCCGACATTGTCGCCGCCACCGGCGTCATGTCCAGCTTCGACCGCGTCCTCATCGGCAGCAGGCAGCGCGAAGTCAAAGTGATCGGCACCGACCAGGAGTACCGCGCCGTGCGCAATATCGCCATCAGCTCCGGCCGCTGCCTGGATGCGAGCGATCTGGCCCTGCGCGAAAAGGTGATTCTGCTCACCGATGCCCTGGCCGCACGCATGTACGGCGACCGTTCCGCCGCCCTCCATCAGAAGGTGCGCTTGTTCGGCATCGAATTCACCGTAATCGGCACGTTTCACGAGCGGGTGGAGACCTTCGGCCAGTCGGAAATCGAGCGCGACACCGTCCTCATGCCGATTACCGTGCTGCGCTATTTCGCTCCCGTCGAACGCATCGACCCTATGTACGTCCAGGCCCGGTCGCCGGACCAGGTCGAGCGTGTGGCCGCGCGTATTCAGGAGATTTTAGAAAGCCGCCACCGGCCCGGCGCGCCCTATCGCGTGGAAACCCTCACCGCCATTCTGGACGCCGCCAAGAATATTTCCCTCATCCTCTCCCTCGTGTTGATTCTGGTTTCCGCCATTACCCTGGTCATTTCGGGCATCGGCATCATGAACATTATGCTGGTGACCGTCACCGAACGTACCCGCGAAATCGGCGTGCGCCTGGCGGTGGGCGCATCCGCGCGCGACATCCTGCTGCAGTTTCTGGTGGAAGCCATGCTGGTGAGCCTGACCGGCGGATCCGTCGGCATTCTGGCCGGCGTGGCCGTGCCGCTTTTGGTCGAGCTATTCACCGATATTTCAATTCCCATTTCCCCCGTCGCCATCGGGGTGGCTTTCGGCGTCTCCTGCCTGGTGGGCCTGGTCTTCGGCATCCTGCCTGCCAACCGCGCCGCCCACCTCAACCCCACCGAGGCTCTTCGGTACGAATAAGCACGCGCCGCCCGGAAGCCTACATAAAGTAGTCTTTGACCTTCTCGAAGAGGCCTTTTTCGGCTGGAGCGTTGTCCACCGGGAGGGTATCGCGGAGCTGCTCCAGGAGTTTGCGCTGGTCCCGGGTGATGCGGGTGGGGACGCGCACGCTGACGTGCACGTGCAGGTCGCCGCGTCCGCCGCCGTTGAGGACGGGCACGCCCTTGTGGCGCAGCCGGAACTGGGCGCCGTTTTGGGTGCCCTCGGGAATTTTCAGGCGGTAGAGTCCTTCGAGGGTGGGCACGTCGATTTCGGCGCCCAGGGCGGCCTGGCCGAAGTTGATGGGGATGGTGCAGTGCAGGTCGTTTTCGTGGCGCTCGAAGAAAGCGTGCTCTTTGACTTTGAGGAAAACATAGAGGTCGCCGGGGGGGCCTCCGGACGCGCCGGGGTTGCCTTCGTTGGCCAGGCGCAGGCGGGTAGCGTCATCCACGCCCGCCGGGATATTGATTTTCAACTTCCGCCGCACCTGGCGGTGGCCCTGGCCGCGGCACTCGGCGCAAGGGTCACGGATAATCCGGCCGGTGCCGATGCAGGTGTTGCAGGTACGGCGGATGGAGAGAAAGCTTTGCTGGTAGAGGACCTCGCCGCGGCCGTGGCAGGTGGGGCAGGTGGCCGGGCCGCTGCCGGGTTCGGAACCGGTGGCGTGGCACCGCTCGCACGGCTCCGTACGGGGCACCTGGATTTCGGCGGTGAGGCCGAACATGGCTTCTTCGAAGGCGATCTCGAGGTCGTAGCGTACGTCTTCGCCGCGCTGGGAGCGACTGCGCCGCCGGCCGCCTCCGAACAGGTCGCCAAAACCGAAGAAATCGCCCAGGATGTCGTTGAAATCGGCGAAGGTATCCGGATTGAATTGAGCGCCGGCGGGCGAGCCCTGCAGCCCGGCGTGGCCGAAACGGTCGTAGGCCGCCCGCTTCTGCGCGTCGCTCAGTACGCTGTAAGCTTCCGAGGCTTCCTTGAAGCGCTCTTCCGCCTCCGGATTATCGGGATTCCGATCGGGGTGGTGTTGCAGGGCAAGGCGGCGATAAGAACTCTTGATTTCGGAATCGCCGGCTTCCTTGGGCACGCCCAGGATTTCGTAGTAGTCTCGCTTGGACACTGGATTTGCCATTTAGGATCTGACGGCGACCTTCACCATCGCCGGCCGGAGGAGCCGTCCCTTGAAGTCATAACCCCGCTGATACTCGCTCAGGATGGTTTGATCCTCGACATCCTGGGTTTCCAGGCGGTCCACCGCCTGGTGGAGGTTGGGATCGAATTTCTTGCCGGCGCTTGCAATCGGTTCCAGCCCGATCTTCTTGAGGCACTCGTAAAGGCGCTGATAAATCAGCTCGACTCCTTTGGCGTAGTTGGCGTCGGCGGTTTCCACCTTAAGGGCACGCTCGAAATCGTCGAGCACGGGCAGGACGTCCCGGACCAGGTCCATGGCTGCGAACTGCAGGTACTCGGAGCGCTCCCGCTCGCCGCGGCGACGGGCATTATCGAAATCGGCACGGGCGCGTTTCAGGCGATCTTCCAGGTCGGTCTTCTCCGCCAGGAGGCGATCGCGTTCCGCGGCCAGAGCCGCCAGTTGAAATTCGGGCGTTTCCACCGGCAAGGCTTCGCCGGGAGACACGTCGGAGAGGTCCGATTCCGGATTCTGAGGTTCCACTGATTCTAGCCTACCAAAAGCGTCAATTCGATCAAAAGAGGCGTTCGTACCATAAAGCATTTAGTAGCAACCGATGGCAAGCACCACTGGATTCAAAGCCGTGAAAAATCGAGTCCAAGCCACAGATGAACACCGATGAACACAGATAAATCGGTTCTTTTCTTCATCTTTATTCATCGGTGTTCATCTGTGGCTCTATGTTCTTTAATCGGGTCAGAATTGAGCGCCTGCCAATGCCCGGCTGGTTTGCAGGACGGCGGCCATCACGCGCTCATAGTGCATGCGCATGGGGCCGAGCACGGCCACCTTGGCAGGCTGCCCGCTGGCCATGCGGACATTCATCCCGATCAGGGCCAAGTCTTTCATCGCCGGATGCGCTTCTTCCAGTCCCACCCGCACTTGCAACTCCCCGTCCGGCTCTTCCAGAAAGCGATCCAGCAGTTCGATCAGGCGCTTTTTTTCCTCCAGAGCGTGCAACAATTCGCGCAGTTTCTCGCGGGTGAGGCGCAAATCCAGCCCTACCAGATTGGATGCGCCCTCCATGTGCACTTCGGCGGTCACTTCCACGTCCAGCAAACCCTTCTGGTAGAGCATCTGCAACTTGCACAGCACGGCGTCGTAAAGCGCCCGTTCCTCGAGCATGCGGCGCACCAACTCGCGCCGGGCATCGCCCAATCGCCAGCCGGAAAAGTTGCGATTGACGTAATTGCGGATGGAAATGAGTTCCTCGGCCGGTACCGGCTCGTCGACCGCCACCACGCGATTGTGGACCCCGCGATCGCGCGTCACCAAGACCATCAGCACGCGGTTGTCGGAGAGCGGAATCAACTCGATCTGGTCCAGTTCCTGGGACAGGGAGGGGATGGCAGCGGCGATTCCCACGTTACGCGTCATTTCCATCAGTACATGGCTGGAATGTTCCACGCGGGCGCCCAGGGTCGGCAAGCCGCTGAACTCGGTCCGCAGCCGGTCCGACTCGCCTCCGGCGACCCGCGCCGCCGTGAGCAGACTCACATAGACGCGGAAGGCCTTCTCGGTGGGCACCCGGCCGGCCGAAGTGTGCGGCTGGGCGAGATATCCCTCATCCGCCAAGTCCGCCATTACGTTACGGATAGAAGCCGGACTCAGGGCCTGGGTGCGCAGCCGCGAGAGGGTGCGCGATCCAATCGGTTCACCCGTCTCGATGTAGGTTCGGACGATGGAACTCAAAATCTCCCGGTGCCGCAATTTGAGAGCTGTTTCCGTGTCCATGGCGTGCGCGATGATACTTCCCCTACAGACAATTGTAACGAATTGAAAGGAAAGGGGTCAAGATACAGGGTCGCAATACCCGCGGCTTGTCATCCAGATTTCGCCCACAATCCGCCGATCTTGCTAGAATGACCCTTTCGGCCAAAAGGAGGTTCCCGGTATAGTGGCGGCTCTGAAGACCCTCGTTCGTATTTTCAGCTACCTGTTCCACCTGGTACTAACCCTCTTTCTGCTGGCCGTGGCCGGACTGGCGATGGCTTCACCGACGATTTTCGTTCGCCTGGACATGCTGCCGTGGACCGGCTCGGCGCTGGTCGTCTGGCTGTTGTTCGGGTCGCTTTTCGGATTGCTGAGCGTGGTGCTGGCCATGGCGGGCAAGTTGCGTGGGTTGTTTCTGCTGTGGGCTCTGGCCGTGCTGGTGCTATTAGTAAAAGGCTACATATTCGGCGGCTACCACTTCGCACCCGGCGGAGCACGCCTGGCGGTGGGTCTGCTGGGCGCCTCACTGGTGGCTTTCACCGGCGCCTGTCTGCAATGGTCGGAGCGGCCGGAGCGGCTATAGGGAAGTCCGCGGCGGGCGGGGGGTTACGCTACCTTCTGAACTTTGCCGTCGCGAATGCAGGAAGTGCAGACCCGGATGCGCTTGCCAGCGCCGTTCACCAACGCGTGGACCGACTGCAAATTCAAGTTCCAGCGGCGCTTGGTTACGTTATGGGCATGACTGATTTTGTTCCCGAATAGCGGCTTGCGGCCACACACTTCACAAACTTGTGCCATAAGACAGAAATCTCCTGAATGAATCTAAACTACAATCCTAGCAGGAGAACGGCCGATCGGGCAAGCGCATGGACCGTGGGGAAGGACCGCTCCCAGCGAGGCCGTGAAAAATCAAATTCGAGCCACCGAGGAACACGAATTAACTCAGATAAATCCTTTGCTTTCTTCATCTGTGTTTATCTGTTCCTCTGTGGCCATATTTCTTTCAGCTTCTGCGGTCGCGGCTCGGTGCGCGCGGGTGGCGTGCACAAAAATGCACAAAGGTGCACAATTGCGGACTCGTGTCGGCCTTGACCCATAGGGATACTGAGCAGATTCGAGTTTGAGACGACGGCTGCCGTGCCGCCAGCGACAAGACCTTACTTCAGCTTGTCCAGCTTTTTGCGGATTTCGGCTGCGTTTTTGGCGTCGGAAGCCAGTTCGAGATATTTGGAGTAGGCCGCCCGAGCGCCCTGCGGGTCTTTCAGCTTTTCTTCCGCCTCGCCCAGCCGCAACCACGCCTCGCTATTGCCGTCGTTCCACCTGGTGGCTTCTTTGTAGCGGCCGGCGGCGGCCCGGAAGTTGTGCTTTTTGGCGTATTCATTGCCGATATCCACGCTCTTTTTCGACTGCAACGGGTTGAAGGAGTAAGATTCGACCGAGAGCGACGTATCTTCCTCCGGCGGATCCTCTTCCGCCCCTGTAGCCTGCGAGGGGTGTTCTCTCTTGAGCGTAGTGGTATTCGGCGGAGGCTGCTGCGGAGGCGCGCTCTGTGCCTGCAAAAGGCACACGCCGGCAGCCAACAGCACCAAGACCCAGCGTGACATAATTCAAGTATAAACGCTCCTTCATGGACCTCCGAGAAAAGGCCGCGCAACTGCCTCTTGAGCCGGGAGTGTACCTGTACAAAGACGCCGCCGGGCGGGTGATCTACGTGGGCAAGGCCAAGAGCCTGCGGCACCGCGTACGCAGCTACTTTTCCGAAGACAAGCTGGCGGACGTCAAAACCGGCACGCTCATCGCCGAAGCCACGGACCTGGACTACATCCTGGTCGACAACGAAAAAGAGGCGCTGGCGCTCGAGAACAATCTCATCAAGCAATACAAGCCGCGCTTCAACATCCTGCTGCGCGACGACAAGACTTACCCCTACGTCAAGCTGACGCGGGAGCGCTTTCCGCGGGTCTACGTAACCCGCCGGCTTCGCAAGGACGGCGCCACTTACTACGGCCCGTTTTTCCCCGCCAACCTGGCGCATCGCCTGGTGCACTTCATCCATCGCCACTTCCAAGTGCCTTCCTGCAAGGTGGATCTGACGCGGTTTCATCCCAAGCCGTGCCTGCAATATCACATTCACCGCTGCCTGGGCCCTTGCGTGGAAGCTCTGACCACGGACGAGGCTTTCGCCGAGGCGGTGCGCGATTCGCGCCTGTTTCTGGAAGGCCGCCACGGCGACCTGGCGCGCGAGCTGCGAGCCCGTATGGAAGAAGCATCGGCGGAGACGCGCTTCGAGGAGGCCGCCGGTTTGCGGGACCTGCTCTCCACGGTGGAAGAGATCGAAGAGCGGCAGAAAGTGGCCGCCGCCAAGGGCGACGATATCGATATTCTGGCGAGCTACGCCGAACCGCCGCTGGTGGCCCTGAACCTCTTTCACCTGCGCCACGGCCAGGTGGTGGACCGGCGAGAATTCTTTTGGGAAGACCAGCTCGCCTTCGATCCGCCCGAGTTTTACTCTTCGCTGCTGCAGCAGCTTTATCTCGATGCGCAATACATCCCCACCGAGATTCACGTGCCGGTGGATTTCGAAGACCGCGAGGCGCTGGAAGAGTTGCTCTCGGAAAAACGCAACCGCAAGGTGGAGATCCGTACGCCGCAGCGCGGCCAGAAGAAGGCGCTGTTCGACATGGTGGCGAACAACGCAAAGCACAGCTTCGAGGCCCGCTTCCGCGTGTTGAAACCATCCTCGCGAGCCATCCGCGAAGCCTTGCAGGACGCGCTGAACCTGCCCTCGGCGCCGGAGCGCATCGAGTGTTTCGACATCTCTCATATCCAGGGCACCGACAAAGTGGCCAGCATGGTGGTGTGGGAAGACGGCCGCATGAAGAAGGCGGACTACCGCAAGTTCATCATCAAGACGGTAGTGGGCAACGACGATTTTGCCAGTATGCGCGAGGTGGTTTCGCGCCGCTACGGCCGGTTGAAGGAAGAAGGCAAGCCGATGCCGGGGCTGGTGCTGATCGATGGCGGCCTGGGACAGTTGCATGCCGCGGCGGAATCGCTCGAAGCGATGGGGTTCGCCGATCAGCCGCTGGCCTCGATCGCCAAACGCGAGGAAATCATCTACGTCTACGGCCAGGAGGACGAGCCGGTGGTGCTCGACCGGTTCTCGCCGATCCTGCACCTGGTGCAATCGATTCGCGACGAGGCGCACCGCTTCGCCGTCACTTTCCACCGCTCGCGCCGCAACGCCCGCACGCTCACGAGCGAGCTGGACCAGATTCCCGGCGTGGGCGCGAAGACGGTGACGAAGCTGCTCAAGCAATTCGGCAGCCTGGAGCTGGTGCGGGCCGCGAGCGAAGAAGAGCTGGCCGCGTCGGTGGGACGGGCCGCGGCGCGGCGGATACAGGCGCACTACCGGACGCCGGAGACGGTGCGGGAGGGATAGACGGAGGGGTTAAAATACTGTAACGAAGGGCGCCGCTTGACCGTCATGGGTGGGGACCTTTGAGAATCCGGCAGCCCAAAATGGAAATTTTGAGTTAATTGGGAGGGGAATATGTCCGATTTCGTAGCCGATTTCAACCCGGAGCGCGGCGATCTGATGTATGGTATCCGCGATGCGCGAACCGTTTACGTTTCCAAGTGGCAGGAGCACATCAGCCAGAACATGGAGCGCGTGGTGAATTTCCTGAAGGTCGTCGCTGACGGTGGGAAACCCAACTGGAACATCATTGACAATTACAACGATTACTTTTTTCTGGGTGGCAACATGGACTTCAGCAGTAGCTCGAGCTATTCGAAGGCGGTGGGCGAGCTTTACTCGCGATTGGGCAACGTCTGCGGAGGAAAGACCATTGACAAGTCATCCACGTGGAAGTCCCAGACCCAACTGTTGCAGCGAACGGCGTATGTGCACGAACTGGAGCATTCCAGGTTCAGTCCCATAGGCACTCTTGAGGCGCCGGCTGCCAAGTTGAATTCCGAAGGTTTTACTGCGGCGAATAGCGGTAACGCGGAAGGGGCGCAAAAGCAGAACCGGAGCTACCTGGCGATCCGCCGGGCCTGCAAATTCGGAATCGCAATGGTCGCGTCGGACATGGCGTTTGCCGGATGCAAAGTTCATTTCGTGCTGGACGGACTGGATCTCCAGCAGGTGGCTCAAAAGACGCCCCGGGTGGGCTACGGGGGACGCACAGCCGTCTCGATCACGACGTCGGAGGTTCGCTATGTTTTCAGAAACTGGGACAAGCTGAAAAGCACGGTCACTTTCTACGTGAATCTAAAGTCGGTAGCGGCGCCATGGGAGCAGGACTGGTCGCTGGAGCCTGTCGACAAAATGCCGCCAAATCCGATTAAGGCTTACAAATCGGAATGGGATACGTACGCTCAGCAGCGGGTCCTCAGCGGGAAAGCGGCGGTTGACAAATCGTTGTACTAGCCACGCCGCCCGGGGCAAAATGAACCGGGGCTCGCGTGCGGCGGTATGCTATCTGCATGCGAACCCCGATCCTTCTTGCCTGCGCCTTCTCCCTTGCATTTGCCCAGCAGACGCGTCACGAAGTCACCGATCCGCCTTCGGAGGCCAGCCACAGGCCGAATAACCCGCAGGTGCCGGAGGGGTACGCCACCTCCAGCCAGTTTGAGAGAGTGGTCATCTTCCGCTTCAAGTTCCAGACGGACCTGCTGGCGGGCCTGAATACCATGATGAAGCAGAACCACATTCAGAATGCCGTGATCCTTGCCGGCGCGGGGTCGGTGATCAGCTACCAGATGCACCAGGTGAGCAACCGGGAGTTCCCGTCGAAGGACATGTTCGAGCAGGACCCAACCGCCGCAGCGGACCTGGTCTCGATGAACGGCTACGTCATCAAAGGCCGCATCCACGCGCACATGACGCTGGCCAACCCGGAGAAAGCCTTCGGCGGCCATCTGGAGCCGGGTACCCGCGTGTTTACCTTCGCGATTATAACCGTGGGCGTGCTGCCCGACTCGCTGGACCTTTCGAAGCTGGACGATGAGAACTACAGGTAGGAAGAAGCGGTCAGCGCTCGGCGCTATGCTGTGTTCATGCGAACCCCGATCCTTCTTGCTTGCGCCTTCTCACTGGCATTTGCCCAGCAGACGCGTCACGAAATCACCAACTCTTCGGCCGGCGACCAGAAGCCCAATAACCCGCAGGTGCCGGAGGCGTACGCGATCTCCAGCCAGTTCGAGAGAGTCGTCATCTTCCGCTTCAAATTCCAGACCGACCTGCTGGCCGGCCTGGAGACGATGATCAAGCAGAACCACATTCAGAACGCCGTGATCCTGGCCGGCGCGGGGTCGGTGATCAGCTACCAGGTACACCAGGTGAGCAACCGCGAGTTCCCGTCGAAGAACATGTTCGAGCAGGACCCCACCGCGCCGGCCGACCTGATCTCGATGAACGGCTACGTCATGAAGGGCCACATCCATGCGCACATGACGCTGGCCAACCCGGAGAAAGCCTTCGGCGGCCATCTGGAGCCGGGTACGCGCGTGTTCACGTTTGCGATTGTGACGGTGGGCGTGCTGCCGGATTCGCTGGACCTTTCGAAGCTGGACGATAAGAGCTACCGGTGAGCATTGAGCAGCGGGTGTTTTCGCCTGCCAACGGGCAGCCCCGACGCCGACGCGCCTTAGTCTCGAATTGGGCCCTTCCGCGTCGACACTGCCTTCCGGCGTCCAGCGCGACCCGGTGATGGCGGGACCTTACCGGGCAACCCGACGAAATTTTCCGGATGCAACAGACTGGCTACTGAGATGTCCTCGTCGACCGCCTCCCAATGCACGCCGATTCCGCCGCCAATCAATTCCCATTCCGATCGTTGCCTCGGAGACGCGTGAGCGAGGCGCGGGAACCACACCAGCGGCGCCGAAACGACCCGCCCATCCGTCAGCGTGACGGAAAGTGCGTCTCTCGAGCACGACACCTCGACAGCCAGTGCTTCAGTCTTCTCCCCCAAAGTACTCATGCCATCTCTCCAAGAAGAACCGGGCATTCTCGATGACAATGCCTCGAATCTCGGTCATCTCATTCGCCCGAAAGCCCCTCACGTCCGCGACCGATACCGGGTCAAGCCAAAACTTCGCATATCGTTCCGCGTGGGCGACGTGGATGTGCGGTGGTTCGCGCCCCTCCATGCTGAAGAAGAAGAACCGATATCCCCGAACTCTGAGAAGGGCGGGCACCTTCCAAGTCTATCGCCTTACGGCTCTGAAACAGCGCAAGGCCAGGCCAGCATCTCACTTCCCGCCCCCCATTTCCCTCACCAGGCGGTCGATCGCCTTCAGCCTCTCCCAAAACCCTGCCAGCAAGTTCAGTCGCAGGGCGTTCGCGCCGTCGGACAATGCGCGTTCCGGGGCATCGTGGGTTTCGACGAAAATGCCATTGACGCCCACGGCTACCGCGGCGCGGGCCAGCGGTTCGATGAACTCCGGTTGGCCGCTGGAGGCTTTTCCGGCTCCGCCCGGAAGCTGCACGCTGTGGGTAGCGTCGAAAACCACCGGCCATCCGGAATCGCGCATGATCTTCAGGCCGCGCATATCCACCACCAGGTTGTTATAGCCGAAGGAGGAACCGCGCTCGGTCAGCAACACCTGCGAATTGCCGGTGGCGGCCACTTTTTCCGCCGCCCGATGAATATCGTGCGGGGCGACGAACTGTCCTTTCTTGATGTTGACGATCCGCCCGGTGCGTCCGGCGGCCTCCAGCAGGTCCGTCTGGCGGCACAGGAACGCCGGAATCTGCAGGATGTCGGCCACTTCCGCCGCGGCTTCGGCCTGGGCCGGCTCGTGGATATCGGTCAGAATGGGGAAGCCTTCGGCTTTGACGCCGGCCAGAATGCGCAATCCTTCGCGCAGTCCAGGTCCGCGAAACGCCCCCGCGCTGGTGCGGTTGGCCTTGTCGTATGACGCCTTGAAAACGAAATTTCCCACGGCCCGGCGAATCCCGTGAGCCATGCGGTGCACGTGCTCTTCGGATTCGATCACGCACGGGCCGGCGATGAGCACGAGCGGCTGGCCCTTTTGAAATGCGGAAAACTCAATGGGCACGGGAGTAAACCGGCTCGGAGGCCGCCGCGGGAGGCCGCGAGCGCTTCTGGCGGTGCTCGTAAGCCGCGGCCACAAAGGCTTTGAACAAAGGATGCGGCTCCATCGGCTTGGACTTGAACTCGGGGTGGAACTGGCAGCCCAGATACCAGGGGTGATCGCCCAACTCGCAGATTTCCACGTAGGTGTTGTCCGGCGTTTCGCCGGTGATGCGCAGACCGGCGGCTTTCAACTGGGCTTCGTATTCGCGGTTGAACTCGTAGCGGTGGCGATGGCGTTCGTCGATGTCGTGGGTGCCGTAGGCGCGGTAAGCCAGGCTCCCCTCGGCCAGCCTGCAGGGCCAGCCGCCCAGACGCATTGTGCCGCCGAGATCCTCGACTCCCTTCAGCTCGCGCAGCTTGTAAATCACGCGGTGGGGCGCGCCGGGGTTAAACTCGGTGGAATCGGCGCCCTCCAAGCCGCACACGTTGCGGGCGTATTCGATCACCATGGTCTGCATGCCCAGACAGATGCCGAAATACGGCACTTTGCGCTCGCGCGCGTAGCGGATGGCGTTGAGCATGCCGGCGATGCCGCGCTTGCCGAAGCCGCCCGGGACCAGAATGCCGTCGTAGCTTTCGAGTTGCTTGTCGTTCTCGCCGGTGACGCCTTCGGCCTCGATCCAGTGAATGTTCACTTTCAGCCGGTGGGCGAGGCCGCCGTGCAGGAGCGCTTCCTTCAGGCTCTTGTAGGAATCCTCGTATTCCACGTACTTGCCGACCAGGCCGATGTTGACTTCGCCGCGCGGGTTCTCCAGCCGGTCGAGCATCGCCACCCATGCCGCGAGGTCGCGCGGGGGAGCGTCCAGCTTCAGCAGCCGCAGGACGATCTCGTCCACGCCTTCGTCGGCGAAGCTGATGGGCACGGCGTAGACCGATTTCACGTCGCGCGCCGTCACCACGGCTTCCACGTCCACATCGCAGAACAGGGCGATCTTCTCCTTCATCTCCTGCGGGATGAGCCGCTCCGACCGGCACAGCAATATGTCCGGCTGAATACCGAGGGCGCGCAGTTCCTTGACGCTGTGCTGAGTCGGCTTAGTTTTCAGCTCCCGCGCCGCCGCGATCCACGGCACCAGGGTGACGTGCACGAAAATCGAGTTTCCGCGGCCCTGCTCGTGACGCATCTGGCGAATGGCTTCGAGGAACGGCAGCGATTCGATATCGCCCACGGTGCCGCCAATCTCGACGATCACCACGTCGACGCCGGGCGCCACGCGCTTCATGGCCGCCTTGATTTCGTTGGTGACGTGCGGAATCACCTGCACCGTCTTGCCCAGGTAGTCGCCGCGCCGCTCGCGGGTGATGATCGTCTCATAGATCCGCCCGGACGTCACGTTGTTGCTCTGGGTGAGGCGCGAGTGGGTGAAGCGCTCGTAGTGGCCCAGGTCCAGATCGGTTTCCGCGCCATCGTCGGTGACGAAGACTTCGCCGTGCTGGAACGGGCTCATGGTTCCCGGATCGACGTTCAGATAGGGGTCGAATTTCTGGCAGGCGATCTTCAGCCCGCGGCTCTCCAGCAGGCAACCGATGGATGCCGCCGCAATCCCTTTGCCCAACGAGGAGACCACCCCACCGGTCACAAAAATATACTTTGCCATCCCGTCTAGCTCCTCTCCATCGAGATTTCAAACAGACGCGCCACGCGCGCCAGATCCGCGGGCGTATCCACCCCCATCGACTCATACTCGGTCTCCGCCACGCGGATGCGGAAGCCGTTTTCGAGCGCCCGAAGCTGCTCCAACCGTTCGGTCCGCTCCAGCGGGCCGATCGGCAGCGACGGGTAGCCGCACAGAAAATCCGTGCGATAAACGTAGAGCCCGATATGTTTGTAGTACGGCGAGCCGGTGGCGCGATCGCGATCGAACGGAATCGGGCAGCGCGAAAAATAGATGGCGTCGCCGGCCAGGTTGGTGACCACCTTGACCACGTTGGGATCGTCGATCTCGCGGGGATCCTCGATGCGTTTCTTGAGCGTGGCCATGACCACGCCGGGATCGTGCTCGACCGGCAAAATGGCGGCATCGATAGCCGCCGGATCGATGAGCGGCTCGTCGCCCTGGATGTTGACGACGATGTCGGCATTTTCGGCCGCTGCCACTTCCGCCACGCGGTCGGTTCCCGAGGGATGGTCGCCGCGGGTCATCCGCACCCGTGCCCCGAACTCCCGCGCCGCCCGGTAAATGCGGTCGTCGTCGGTGGCGATCAGGACCGAGGTAAGGTATTGGGTCATGCGCGCGCGCTCATAAACGTGCTGCAACATCGGTTTGGAGGCGATGGGAGCGAGGGCTTTTCCGGGGAAACGAGAGGAACCGAACCGAGCGGGAATCACGCCCAGAATTTTACGCGGCACACGCTAGGTTACCACAAAAATCCCTGTGTTAGACTTGGGAAAGAAAGGATGGCTAGCGGTCTTGCTGCCCTCCGTTATGAAGCTGTCGTGTGCGGGCATC